>Ga0209399_10000843_pt1 | contig 17143 bp, 17 predicted proteins | sample OV2TP3_FD_184130 | JGI IMG/M metagenome (GOLD analysis project Ga0209399, IMG submission 184130) | Hot spring microbial communities from Beatty, Nevada to study Microbial Dark Matter (Phase II) - OV2 TP3 (SPAdes) (version 3) | ecosystem: Environmental > Aquatic > Thermal springs > Hot (42-90C) ... | reverse complement strand
GCAAGGGTCAGCGGGGCCTGATCGTGGCGGCGCCGAGGACCGGAAAGACCATGCTGCTGCAGGCGATCGCGCGGGCCGTTCTCAAGAACCATCCCGAAATCGTCCTGATCGTGCTGTTGATCGACGAGCGGCCCGAAGAGGTGACCGACTGGCAACGACAGGTTCGGGCGGCGGAAGTGATCAGCTCGACCTTTGACGAGCCGGCGCAGCGTCATGCGCAATGCGCCGAGATGGTGCTCGAGAAAGCCAAACGCCTCGTCGAGCACAAGCGGGACGTGGTGATCCTGTTAGACAGCATCACCAGGCTGGCCCGGGCCTACAACACGATCGCCCCGCCGAGCGGCAAGGTGCTGTCAGGCGGTCTGGACTCCAACGCCCTGCAGCGTCCGAAGCGCTTCTTCGGAGCGGCGCGGAACATCGAAAACGGCGGGAGCCTCACCATCATGGCCACGGCACTGATCGACACCGGCAGCCGGATGGATGACGTGATTTTCGAGGAGTTCAAGGGCACGGGCAACATGGAAGTGCATCTGGATCGGCGTCTGGCCGACAAGCGGATCTTCCCGGCCATAGACATCAGCCAGTCCGGAACGCGAAAGGAAGAGCTCTTGGTGGATCGGGACCGCCTGAACAAGATGTGGATCCTCCGGAAGGTGCTCAGCCCGCTGGGAACCATGGAGGCCATGGAATTTTTGATGGACAAGATCACGGGCACCAAGTCCAATCAAGAATTCCTCCAGTCGATGAACCGGTGAGGAGGGGCAAGGAGCCTAAGGCATGAAGAAAGGGATTCATCCGGCGTATCGGGAAGCGACCGTCAGCTGCGCTTGCGGGGCGAGATTCAAGACCCGCTCCACCGTCGGCGACATCAAGGTCGATATCTGCTCCAACTGCCACCCGTATTTCACGGGGACCCAGAAGATCGTCGATACCGAAGGCCGTGTCGAACGGTTCAAGAAGAAGTATGCGAAAAAGAAGTGAGATCCAATTCCATGGCTGAGACCCGCACTGCCGAAAGCCGCGAAGGGCTGTTGCTCTCCAAATGGGAAGGCGCGGTGAAGCGGTACGAACAGCTCAATAGTCAGCTCATGGATGAGTCTGTCCTGCGACAGCCGGCGCTGCTGCACAAGCTCAACAAAGAGCGGACCGCGCTCGAGGAATTGGTCGACCTGTTTCATACTTATCAGGATGTTCTCAAGGAGATTGCCGAAGCCGAGCAGATGCTGAACGACCCTCGAGGCGAAGCCGGGCTGCAGTCACTGGCGGCCGAGGAGGCTCGTCGCCTTCAGGAGCGGCGACGCCATCTTGAAGCCCAAGCCTTGGCGCTCCTGGTGCCCAAGGATCCGAACGACCAGAAGAACACGTTCGTCGAAATCCGGGCCGGCGCGGGCGGCGAAGAGGCGGCCCTGTTTGCCGGGGATCTCTTGCGGATGTACACGAAGTACGCCGAAAAGAAGCGGCTGCGAGTGGAAGTCGTGGAGGCTCACGAGACCGGCATCGGCGGCTACAAGGATGCGGTCCTGTTGGTGGAGGGAAAGGGCGCGTACGGTCACTTCAAGCTGGAGAGCGGCGTGCACCGAGTCCAGCGGGTTCCGGCTACGGAAGCCAGCGGGCGAGTCCACACCTCCACCGTCACGGTCGCGGTTATGCCGGAAGTGGAAGAGGTCGAAGTGGAGATTGACCCTAAGGACCTCCGAATCGATACGTTCTGCTCATCGGGCGCCGGGGGCCAGAGCGTCAATACGACGTACTCCGCGGTCAGGATCACGCACCTGCCGACGGGGCTGGTCGTGACCTGTCAGGACGAGCGGTCCCAACTCAAAAATCGTAACAAGGCCATGCGAACGCTGAGGGCTCGGATCATGGAAGCGGAACGGGCCCGCCAGGAGGCCGAGATCGCCCAAGCCAGAAAATCCCAGATCGGCACGGGCGATCGCAGCGAGAAGATCCGCACCTACAACTTTCCGCAGAACCGTGTCACGGATCATCGGATCGGACTGACGCTCCACAAGCTTGAACAGGTTCTCGAAGGCGATCTGGAAGAGATCGTCGAAGGGCTCCGGGCCTCCCAGGCCGACATCCGGAGCTCAGAGGGGTGATGAGTCCCTCGGATGACACAGGCACGGATGATGCGACCAGCCTTGCACTGACCACAGTTTCGGATCTGTACAGCGAAGGCCATGCGGCGCTCTCGGCGGCCGGAATTAACAATGCCCGGCGCGAGACGCTGTGGATTCTGGAGTCCGCTCTGGGCGTTCCGTCTCTCAAGATTCAGACGGAATGGCGGAGGCCGGTGTCATCCCATGAGCGAGAGCGTGCCAGGCTCCTTCTCTCGCGCCGCGCCGCCCGAGAGCCGCTCCAATACCTTCTCGGCACCCAGGAATTCTGTGGCCTGGAGTTTCGCGTTGACCCCGGCGTCTTGATCCCGCGGCCCGAGACCGAGCTCCTGGTCCGGGAAATCGTCAGCCATGAATCTCCTGCCTGGCCCCCGGTGATCGCCGATGTGGGGACAGGCTCCGGGTGCGTCGCGGTGGCCGTGGCCCGCGCACTGCCGGCCGCATCGCTGTACGCCACCGATCAGTCGCCGGTCGCTCTGCGCATCGCACGACACAACGCGCATTGCCACCAGGTGAGCGATCGGATCAGCTTCCTGCACGGCGATCTGCTGCGGCCACTGGCAGAACTGGGGCTGACCCGTCAGCTGACGGCTGCGGTGTCCAACCCACCGTACATTGCTGAGGCGGATTTTCCCGACCTGATGCCCGAAGTCGGACGCTTTGAGCCCAGGCTGGCTCTTGTAGGTGGCGAGGATGGCCTGGCGGTGCATCGACGGCTGCTGACCGAGGCGCCTGCCTTTTTGATGAAGGGCGGCCTGCTGGCCTTGGAGGTCGGCCAAGGGCAGGCTGCCCGGCTGAGGGCCTTGGCGGACGCCCACGGCGGGTACTGCCATGTGCACACCGTGCAGGATCAAGCCGGGATCGAGCGGGTCCTCTGTTTCCGGAAACGCTGAACGCGGAATATGGATCAGATCATTATCACCGGGGGAAACCCCTTGCGCGGCGAAGTGCGGGTCGGCGGTGCCAAGAACGCGGCGCTGCCGATCCTCGCTTCCACGATCCTGGGGGCAGGGGAATGCATCCTGACGAACGTGCCCGACGTGGTGGATGTGGTCACCATGGGGAAGCTCCTGGGGCTGCTGGGAGCAACGGTTCGGATCGACGGGGGCCGGATGGCCGTCAATGCCGCGTCTTTGCGCTCAACGGAAGCTCCCTATGACCTCGTCCGGACGATGCGGGCTTCGGTGCTGGTACTCGGGCCGCTCCTTGCCCGTTGGGGGGAGGCGACCGTCTCGCTGCCCGGCGGCTGCGCGATCGGCACGAGGCCGGTCAATTTACATCTGGCCGGCTTGGCCAAGCTTGGCGCCGAGGTCAGCATCGCGCATGGGTACATTACGGCACGGGCGAGGCGGCTCCGCGGGGCGCACATCTCGCTCGACATTCCGACCGTCACCGGCACGGAGAACTTGCTGATGGCGGCCACCCTGGCCGAAGGGACCACGGTCATCGAAAATGCTGCGAAGGAACCGGAAGTTGCGGATCTCGCCGCATTCCTGATCAAGCGCGGCGCGCGGATCGTCGGAGCTGGCTCGGATCTCATCACCATCGAGGGTGTCTCGGAGCTTCGCAATGCGGACCATGAGATCATACCGGATCGGATTGAAGCCGGGACCTATCTTGCGGCCGGGGCGATCACCCGCGGCGACATCTGCCTGGAGCGGTGCCGGCCACGGCACCTGGAGGCGGTCATTCTCAAACTGCGCGAGATGGGCGCCGAGGTGACCGAAGAAAAGGAGAGCGTCCGGCTGAGGACCTCGCGGCGGTTACGCCCGGTCGATGTGAAGACCTTTGCCTATCCCGGGTTCCCCACGGACATGCAGGCCCAGATCATGGCGCTGGCCTGTTTAGCGGAAGGGACCAGCGTGATCACCGAGACGGTCTTTGAGAGCCGGTTTATTCACGTCCCGGAGCTGCGCCGGATGGGGGCGGACATCAAAGTCGAAGGCAACCAGGCCGTGATCAACGGAATGGAGGCGCTCACCGGGGCCCCGGTGATGGCATCCGACCTGCGGGCCAGCGCCGCGTTGATCCTTGTCGGCCTCGCCGCCGCCGGGGAGACTGAGGTGTCCCGTGTCTACCACCTGGACCGGGGGTATGAGCGCATCGAAGAGAAATTGCTGGGGCTGGGAGCGGTGATCCGGCGGACCGAGGTGCGTTCCTGTCGGGCCCCTGAGATGGTCTCATGAGTGATATGCTCGTGGTGGCGCTCTCGAAAGGCAAGCTTTTGGCCCCGGCCCTGGAGCTATTCAAGCGGGCCGGCTACGCCAGCAAGAGCGTCTCGGCGGAGAGTCCCCGGCTGGTCTTTGAGTGTCCGCAGAGCGGCACGTCGTTCCTGGTCGTGCGGCCCAGTGACGTGCCGACCTATGTCGAATACGGTGCGGCCGACGTGGGGGTGGTCGGAAAGGATATGCTCTGGGAGCAGGACCACGATGTCTATGAGCCGCTGGACCTCAGGTTCGGGGCGTGTAGAATAGCGGTAGCCGCCTTGCGGGACAACAGCCGGCGCGAGCGGCTGTCGTCGAAGATCCGCGTGGCGACGAAGTATCCGAACATCACCGAGCGATACTTTAACCGGAAAGGCCTTCCGGTCGAGATTGTCAAGCTCTACGGGTCCATCGAGTTGGCCCCGATCGTGGGGCTGGCCGATCGGATCGTGGACCTGGTCTCCACCGGGAGGACGCTGAAAGCGCATGATCTTGTCCAGGTGGAAGTGATTGCCGAATCCACGGCCAGGCTCATCGTGAATCGGGCGAGCCTGAAGATGAAGCACCCGGTCATCACCAGATTGATCGCCAGACTGAAGGCTTGCCGGCCGAAGCGTGCCAAGCGGGCCTAGGGCGCGCCGCGGGGAATCACCCGCAGGCGCTGCTGAGCGCTGAGGCAAGTCGCCGCGGCACGGAGAACGACCATGAAGCTCATATCGAGTCGAGACCGAGCCTTTAAGTCCATGGTCAAGCGCGTGACGTCGCGTTGCAGTGCGCCCCGTGGGTCGGTTGAGAACGCCGTCAAGGCGATCCTCAAGGGGGTCGAGCGGGGGAGAGACGCCGCGATCGCCCGGTACACGAAGAAGTTCGACCGCATCAGGCTCAAGCCCGCACAGTTCCGCATCAGCCCCGAGCAGGTCAAGGAAGCGTACTATCAGATCCGCAAGGAGGAAGGGGACGCGCTGCGGTATGCGGCCCAACGGATCCGCGCCTTTCATGAGCGACAGCGGACGAAGACCTGGATGTATCAGGACGACGGGGCGACCCTCGGGCAGGTCGTGATGCCGCTCGATGCCGTGGGCTTGTACGTGCCGGGCGGCAAGGCGGTCTATCCCTCGACTGTCCTGATGAACGCGATTCCGGCTAAGGTGGCCGGCGTGAAGCGGGTGGTGATGTGCACCCCGACGCCGAAAGGCGGCATCAGCCCGTATCTTCTGGTGGCCGCGGATATCGCCGGCGTGGACGAGGTATACCGGATCGGAGGAGTCCAGGCGATTGCCGCCATGGCGTACGGAACGGACACGATCGCCAGAGTGGACAAGATCATCGGGCCCGGCAATCTGTATGTAGCCGCCGCGAAGCGCTTGGTCTATGGGACGGTGGGAATCGACATGATTGCGGGACCCAGCGAGCTGCTGGTCATTGCCGATGCGTCGGCCAATCCGGCCCACGTCGCGGCCGATTTCCTGTGCGAGGCGGAGCATGATGAGGAGGCCAGGGTGTATCTCGTGACGACGTCCGAGCGTGTGGCCAAGGAGGTGATCACCCACGTGCGCGGGCTGCTTGCCGGTGCCACTCGAGAAAAGATTGCCGCGACGGCCGTCGCACGGCACGGCGTGGCCTTCGTGGTTGATTCCATGGACGACGCGATCGTGCTCGCGAACGACATCGCGCCGGAGCACTTGACGCTGGCGGTGGACCGTCCCTTCGATTACCTCGAAAAGGTTCGCCATGCCGGCGCGCTCTTTCTCGGCCGCTACACGCCTCCTGCCGTCGCGGACTACGTGGCGGGCCCCAACCATGTCTTGCCGACGGGGGGAGCGGCGCGGTTCTGCTCGGCCCTCTCCTTTGACGATTTCGTGAAAAAGAGCAACATCATCGCGTACAGCAAAGAAGGCCTGTCCAAGGTCAAGGATCATGTCGCGCGGATCGCGCACATGGAAGGCCTCACAGCGCATGCCAAATCGATCGAGAGCAGGCTGCCATGAAGCGGGTGCGGAACAACAACCGGCGTGCCACCATCGAGAGGACCACCGCAGAGACCTCGGTCCGCGTGGACTTCAGCTTGGACGGGACGGGGCAGGGGCAGATCCGTACCACGATCCCGTTCCTGGACCACATGCTGGCCCTGCTGGCGAAGCACGGATTTTTCAACTTGGCGGTGCGGGCCAAGGGCGACACCGAGATCGATGACCACCACACGATCGAGGATATCGGCATCGTGATGGGAGAGGCCCTGAAGCGGGCGCTCGGCTCCAAAGAAGGCGTCCGGCGGTTCGGCTGGGCGTCCGTACCATTGGACGAGACCCTGGCCCAGGTCACCGTGGATCTCAGCGGCCGGCCCTATCTGGTCTATCACGTGGAGCTGCTCCAGCGCCGGATCAAGGAGCTGGACCTGGGGCTCTTCGAAGATTTTTTCCAGGCATTCGCCAGCCATGCCGGGCTGACCCTGCACGTGAATGTCCTGTATGGCCGGAACCCGCATCACATTATGGAATCGGTGTTCAAGGCTCTGGCCAAGGCGCTGGACCAGGCGACCTCCATCGACGAGCGGGTCAGGGGGGTCCTCTCGACGAAAGGCAGGCTATAGGCAATGGGCGATGGGCTATTGGCTATTAAAAGTGGGCTTCGACCTGGGCACCCATTGCATTAAGGAGCAATGGGTCCCGGCACGAAGCGTCGCCCGCCGCGTGAACAGGGTTAGCGAGCGTCGGTCGTCGGGATCGCCACTGCCGTCATGACGAGCTAGAAACATGATCGCGATCGTCGATTACGGCATGGGCAATCTCCGGAGCGTGCAGAAGGCCTTCGAAGCGGTGGGGCAGAGCGCGGTCGTGACCCGGGAACGTCGCGTCCTGGATGATGCCAGCCACGTGGTGCTGCCGGGCGTCGGCGCGTTCGGCGACTGCATGGCGAACCTAGAGCGCTACGGGTTGGTCGACCCGATCCAGCGTGCGATCGGCCAGGGAAAGCCGTTTTTGGGGATCTGCCTCGGCCTCCAACTGCTGTTCAGCGAAAGCGAAGAGTTCGGGATGCACAAGGGCCTGGGCCTGGTTCCCGGCACCGTCAGGAGGTTTCCGGCGGACGGACCGATGGCCGGATTGAAAGTTCCGCACATGGGCTGGAACGGCATTGCCATCCAGCGTCCGGCTCCGCCCTTGCGTGATCTGCAGAACGGCGCCTTTTTCTATTTTGTGCACTCGTACTATGCGGAGCCGGCCGATCGCTCGGTTATCTCGACGGTCACCGAGTACGGGATCGGTTTCGTCTCCAGCATCTGGCGCGACAACGTCTTTGCCTGTCAGTTTCATCCTGAGAAGAGCCAGGCAACGGGGCTTCAGGTCCTGAGAAATTTTGCGGAATGGCAACCTTAAGCGTGAGACGTGGGACCCATTGCGGTCCCGGAGGGGGCACCCATTGCTCCGGGGCACCCATTGCATTCTGCGGAGCAATGGGTCCCGGCAATGGGTCCCGGTGCCCCGTGAGGCGTGAGGCGTCAGGTGTACGGCCGCAGGCTCTATTGGCCGCTCTGCTCATCTTAGTGCTGGCGGGCTGTGCTCCCACGAAGGTCACCATCGAGACCTCCCCGAAGCTTGATCAATACCCGGTCAAGACCGTCGCGGTCATGCCGTTTGACGCGCTGACGACACCGCAAATCGCGGAGGTACCGGGTCCCGAATTTTTTGTCCCGCCCGGCGCGAAGCGGTCCGACATTTCTATCCCGGCGGTTCCGAAATCCCCCGAGGGACGCAAGCTGGCTGAAGATAAGGACCAGCCCAGACTCACGGTTCCCCCGTACGCGGCTGAGAAAGTGACCCAACTGTTTTACGGTCGGCTCAAGAATCGACAGGGGATTCTGGTGATCTCTCCCAGCGAGGCCGGTCGGGTGGTCAAGGCGCTGGGATCGAGTGTGACGGGGATAGCTCCGGAACAGTTGGCGCGGCAGGTTGCGGCGAGGCTCTCGGCCGATGCGGCGGTCGTCGGTCGGGTCTTGGTGTACCAGGAACGCGTGGGTAGCAAGCTGGGGGCCGATCCCGCCATCGTCGGGTTTGAGGTCAAGCTCATCGGAGCGGACGGCACGGTGCTCTGGACCGGCAACTATTACGAGAAGCAGCGGCCGATGAATGAGGATTTCCTGGGGTTCGTCCAGCGGAAAGGGGTGTTTGTCACGGCCGCGGAGCTGGCAGAATATGGTGTGGATCGAGTCCTCCGTAAGTTTCCGTTCGGGACTCCCACCTCGTATGCGGATGCCGAATAATGAGCGGTCCCGATGCTGGTGATCCCGGCCATCGATCTGAAGGACGGGCGCTGTGTTCGCTTACGACAGGGCGACATGCGCGCGGAGACGGTCTATTCCGACGACCCTGTCGGCATGGCCCGGCATTGGCAGCAGGCCGGCGCACAGCGCCTCCATGTGGTGGACCTCGACGGCGCTCTCGAAGGCCAGCCGAAGAATACATCCTGGATTGAGGCGATTCTCGAAGCAGTCTCGGTCCCGGTTCAGGTCGGTGGCGGAATCCGGACCCTTGACGCCATCCGGATGTATCTTGAGCGCGGCGCCAGCCGCGTGGTGGTCGGGACGGCCGCCCTCGAAGACCTAAGCCTACTCGAGCAAGCCTGTGCGGAATTCCCCCAGCGGATCCTGGTCGGCGTGGATGTTCGCGATGGCAAGATCGCGATCCGGGGATGGGCGACTCTGTCCGACCGCTCCCCCAGAGACCTGCTACGGACGTTATCCCACTATCCGCTCGCGGGGATTATCCATACCGATGTGGCCAAAGACGGCATGCTGGAAGGGCCCAATCTGTCGAGCCTGCGAGAGGTTGTGGAGTGGTCTCCCTTCCCCGTCATCGCCTCGGGCGGGATCAGTCGTGTCGCTGATCTCCACGCCATCAAGGCCCTTGGGCCTCGCGTCGAAGGGGTCATCGTCGGTAAAGCGCTGTACGACGGGAAGCTGTCGCTCGCTGCGGCGAGTGCCGCGGCGAGCGCGGGCTAGGGGCCAAGGCAAAGGCGCGCAATGTCCCATAGCCTATCACCCAGTGCCTCGAATGAAGCGGGCATCGACCTTAGCGCGGGCTTCAGCCACCACATCGCATGGGACCTGTGGCGAGCGCCGGTCGTCGGGAGCGCCACTGCCGTCGTGACGAGCCAAGAATGTTGACCAAGCGGATCATCCCATGTCTGGACGTGAAAGATGGACGGGTGGTGAAGGGCGTTTCCTTTGTGGATCTCCGGGATGCCGGAGACCCGGTTCAGGTGGCCCGCGCCTACGACCGCGAGGGGGCCGATGAGCTCTGCTTTCTGGATATCACCGCCTCGTACGAAAACCGAAAGACCATCCTGGATGTGGTGGCTCGGACCGCCGAACAGGCCTTTATGCCCCTGACCGTGGGCGGCGGCGTCAAAGCGTTGGAGGACATCCGCGATCTGCTGAAGGCTGGCGCGGACAAGGTCAGCATTAACACGGCTGCGGTGGCCCGCCCCGAATTCGTCAAAGCCGCCGCCGAACGGTTCGGGACTCAATGCATCGTGGTGGCCATAGACGCGAAGCGTCGGGTAGTGACCGCGAAGCGTCCTGAGGATAGCCCGAGGCCTGGGGCAGCTGAGGGGAACTGGGAAGTGTTCACCCACGGCGGACGGAACCCGACCGGGCTTGATGCGGTCGCGTGGGCTCGTCGGATGGAGACCTATGGCGCCGGTGAAATCTTGCTGACCAGTATGGACCGGGATGGCACCCAGCAGGGATACGATCTTGAGTTCACCGCGGCCGTGGCCGAGGCGGTCTCAATCCCCGTGATCGCGTCAGGCGGCGCGGGCACGCTCGAGCACCTGTATGAAGGTTTCGTGCGGGGCAGGGCGGACGCAGTGCTTGCCGCATCGATGTTCCACTATCGCCACTACACGATTCCGGAAGCAAAGGCCTACCTCCGGCAACGGGGCGTGGCGGTGAGGACCCTCACCCTCCCCTCCCCCTTGAAGGGGGAGGATTAAGGAGAGGGTCATGGACAAATTTGCCGCGGTGGTGTTCGATGATCGGGGGTTGATCCCCGCGGTGGTCCAAGACTGGCGGGATGGGACCGTCTTGATGCTTGGGTTCATGAACCGTGAGGCGTTGGAGAAGACCCTGTCGACTCAATCCGTGCACTTCTGGAGCCGTTCACGGAACGCGCTGTGGGAAAAAGGCGAGACCTCGGGCCACCGCCTGATCCTCAAAGACCTCTTTCTCGATTGTGACGGTGACACCTTGCTGGTCAAAGCCGAACCGGTCGGCCCGACCTGCCACACCGGCGAGCGAGCCTGTTTTTTCACCCGCCTGACGGCCAGTGGCCCCCAGGCGGGCAAGACGCAGGAGGCGTTCGGCGGGCTTCTCGATCAGCTTGCCAGAACCATCCAGGATCGCAAGCGGAACCCCAGGGCCGACTCCTACGTGTCCTCCCTCTTCGACGCCGGCGCGGATCGTCTGTTGAAGAAGGTGGTGGAAGAGGCGGGCGAGGTGGTGCTCAGCTCCAAGAACGGCAAGCGCGAGGAGATCGTCCACGAGGTGGCGGACCTGCTGTTCCACACCTTGGTCGCTCTCGGGTATCACGACATCTCGTTGGAGGAGGTCTACCGCGAGTTGGCGGGGCGGGCCGGTAAATCGGGCCTTCGCCCAAACCGCCCGACACAGGACCCGGCATGAGCAACTGCATCTTCTGCCGGATCGTGCAACGGGAGATTCCCTCGAAGATCGTCCATGAGGACGATGTCGGGCTGGCATTTGAGGATATCAACCCGCAGGCCCCGGTCCATATCCTGGTTGTGCCCAAGCGCCATATCGAATCGCTGGATATGTTGAAGGAAGCCGACTCTTCCTTGATCGTCCACCTGATCCTGACGTGCGCCAAGCTCGCCAAGCAGAAAGGGATCTCCAGCTCCGGCTACCGGGTGGTGGCCAACACCGGGTTTGACGGTGGCCAGACCGTCTCTCACCTGCATTTGCACCTGCTTGGCGGACGCGCCATGGGCTGGCCGCCCGGCTGAAGGCTCCGTTGACAGGGGCAAAAGCGCCTTGTTATAGTGTCAGACCCATTTATTTCGGTTTTTCATATCCTTAGCCACCCATTCTGATTCGACGCGGCACGCGAGCACAAGGAGCGAAGCGTCGGTGCCATACGGCCTCATCCCGCAAGAGGTAATCGATCAAATCCGAGAACGCATCGACATCACTGAGGTGGTGTCGGGCTACCTCACCCTCACCAAGGCGGGCCAAAACCTGAAAGGGTTGTGCCCCTTCCATGCCGAGAAAACGCCGTCGTTTACGGTGAGCCCCGTTCGCCAGATTTTTCACTGCTTCGGCTGCGGCGTCGGAGGCAATGTCTTCACGTTCATGATGAAGATGGAAGGAACCGATTTTCCGGAGACGGTCCGGGAACTCGGCCGGCGAGCGGGCATTGCGGTCCCGGTCATTGAAAAGGCAGACAAGGGAGGGGCGCAGGATCAGGCCCGGGCCCGCGCTCGGCTCCAGGAACTCCACGAAGCCGCCGCCGCCTGGTTTCACGGCAACCTGATGGATCCGCATCTCGGACAGGAACCGAGCGCTTATCTCGCCGCGCGGGGAATCAGGCCTGAGACGATCGAAACGTTCAAGCTGGGGTGGGTGCCTCCGGCCTGGGATGGACTCATCAAGAAACTCACCGGCCAAGGCTATAGCGCGGCGGAGTTGGCCCTGGCCGGGCTCACGGTCGCCAAGGAGCGCACCGGTCGCGGAGAAGGCCCGGCTGGCTACTACGATCGGTTCCGCGCACGCCTGATGATTCCGATCACCGACCTTCATCGCCGCACTATCGCCTTCGGCGGACGGTGCCTTGGCGAGGAGACTCCCAAGTATCTGAACTCGCCTGAGACGCCGCTGTTCTCCAAAGGGCGCTCGTTATTCGGCATGGACCGGGCCCGCGAGGCGGCCGGTCGAGCCAATTCCCTGATCATCGTCGAGGGATATTTCGACGCCATCTCGCTGCACCAGGCCGGCGTGACGAACGTTGCCGCGACCTTAGGCACCGCGCTGACCGCCGATCATGTCCGAACCATCCGTCGGTTCGTCCAAAACGTGGTGCTGTTGTTCGATCCCGATCTGGCAGGAGTGCGGGCGGCTCTGCGGACGCTGGAAGTGTTTGTGGACAGCGGCATCGCGGTTCGCGTGATCTCCTTGCCGCAGGGCCGGGACCCCGATGTGTTCATCCGCGGGGAAGGGCCCGAAGCCTTTCTCCGGTTGCAAGCGCGCGCGCCGAGTCTCCTCGACTTTGCGGTGGAGCATAGCCTGGAGAGCGCTGTCTCCGGGACGATCGAAGACCGCATCCGCAGCGTGGATGACATCTTGCGCATTCTCCAGAAGACCAGCAACCGCATCGCGAAGGAAGAATGCATCAAACGCGTGGCGGAGCGTTTGGGAATCGGTCAGCAGCGTCTTGTCGAACGCTATCCCGAACTGCGGGCCAAGGACGGGAAGAGGCCGAGCCCCAAGAGCCTGCGGGCCGCTGGGGAGACACGGCCGCGAGGCTCCGAGGAACATGATCTGGTGCATCTGCTGCTGCACGGGTTCTTGGAGCCGACTCAGGTCCGTGCACTCGACCCGGAAGCTTTCACAGTGCCGGAGTGTCGGCGACTCGTCGAGATCGCGGTTCGCCACGTCGATCCGGATGGTCGGGTGCTGCTCCGTCCTGTCCTGGACGAGGCGCTGGCCGATCCGCAATGCGGCCCTCTGGCCGCCGAGCTGTCCCTCTCGGAGCGGCACTACGACAGCGTGGCCGAGCACATCACTGGGTGCCTGCAACGGCTGGAGCGGAAACGCCATGAGTCGGCGCTTGGAGAATTGATCGCCAGGCTGCGGATGGCGGAACGAGAAGGTCGGGCAGAAGAGGTCCGCAGGCTGAATGCCGAGGTCAACGAGTTACGGGTCCGGAAGGCGGCGCTCCCTGCCGCTCCGACCGCGTAGCGCACATACGCAGGAGTCGCGATGCCCAAAGAGGAGTTGCTCGGCGAAGTCAAGAAGCTCATCTCCATGGGAAAGGAGAAGGGCTATCTGACGTACGACGAGCTGAACAGCACGCTTCCGGCCGAGATGGTGTCGTCGGAGCAGCTGAACAACCTGATGACCATTTTTGGCGAGATGGACATCGAGATCATCGATGGCTCCGAGGGCGAGCGCTATCAGAAGATGATGGCCGAAGGCGAGGAGGCGGTGGATGAGGTGGAAGAGATCGAAGAGGCGGAGGAGCCGGAGAAGGAGATCGACCTGACCCCCGGCGTCCTGAGCCGCACCGACGACCCCGTCCGCCTCTATCTCAAAGAGATGGGGAGCGTGGCGTTGCTCAGCCGCGAGGGCGAAATCGAAATCGCCAAGCGCATCGAGGAGGGGAAGAAAGAGATCGCCTCGGCGGTGTTCGGCATGCCGATGACCATCCAGGCGATTCTGGCCCTGAGAGACAAGCTCAAGGGCGGAAAAATCAATGTTCGCGAGCTGGTGGCGTCACCCTATGACGACGAGTTTGAAGAGGAGGTCGTGGAGCATGATGATGAGGATCTCCGGCGACGGACCCTCGACGCCTTGAACCGGATCCGCCATCACTCCAAGCCGTTGATGCCTCTGCATGAAAAGCTCCGGCGGGCAGGCAACGATCCGGCTCGCAAGCGCCGCATCAAGCAGCAGCTACAGCAGGTTCAGCAGCAGGTGGTCGAAAAGTTGGAAGCGATCAACCTGCACCAGGCGGTGAAGGACCGGCTGGTCGAAAGCGTGAGAGAGCTTGCCCAGCAAATCACCGCGGCCGAGCGGGAGGTCAGCCAATGCCAACGGAAGCTCGGCGTCTCGGGAGAACCGGGGATGAATCTGCTCAGGCGTCTCGGCCGGAGCCGGCGCGATCTGCTCGCGGTGCGCCGCCAGACCGGCCTGCCGGAGAGCACGCTCCATGACATCAATAAGGTGTACCGCAACGCTCGGGCCAGGATCCGGAAGCTCGAGACCGACGTGGCGCTGGTGTCCGCCGACGAGATCAAGGAAGCCGTCCGGCATCTGGATCATGCCGCCGAAAAGGTCAAGCGAGGCAAAGCCGACCTGGTCGAAGCCAATCTCCGACTCGTGGTGAGCATCGCCAAGAAGTATACGAACCGAGGGCTGCAGTTCCTGGACCTGATTCAGGAGGGAAACATCGGCCTGATGAAGGCGGTGGACAAGTTCGAATACAAGCGGGGCTACAAATTCAGCACCTACGCCACATGGTGGATCCGCCAGGCCATCACCCGGGCCATCGCGGACCAGGCCCGGACCATCCGGATTCCGGTTCACATGATCGAAACGATCAACAAACTCATCCGGACCTCGCGCCACCTGGTGCAGAAGCTGGGGCGCGAGCCGAACCCGGAGGAAATCGCCGAACGGATGGAGCTGCCACTCGACAAGGTTCGGAAGATTCTGAAGATCGCCAAGGAACCGATCTCCCTGGAGACCCCCATCGGAGAAGAAGAAGACAGCCATCTCGGAGACTTCATCGAGGATAAGAAGGCCATCTCTCCCTTGGAGGCGGCCATCCGCTACGATCTCCAGCGCCAGATCAACAGCGCGCTCGAGACCCTGACGCCGCGCGAAGAAAAGGTGCTGAGAAAGCGGTTCGGCATCGGAGAGAGCACCGACCACACGCTGGAAGAGGTCGGGCAAGACTTTGAAGTGACCCGCGAACGCATCCGACAGATCGAAGCCAAGGCCCTCAGGAAGCTGCGTCACCCCAGCCGCAGCAAGAAGCTCAAGAGCTTCGTTGAGAGCCTGTAGAAGCCGTAAGGGGTGAGGCGTGAGGCGTAAGGGGCCTGACGCCTCACGGTAAGAGGGCCCATAGCTCAGGTGGTCAGAGCGGCTGACTCATAATCAGCTGGTCCCAGGTTCGAGTCCTGGTGGGCCCACCACGTCCTTGGCTCGTGATGACTGCAGTGGCAGTTCCGGCGACCGGCGCTCGCCAACCCATCTCACATGCCGGGGGACCCATTGCTCCTAGAATGCAATGGGTGCCCTCACAGGCCGCGAAAATGATGCGGCCCTTTGATTCCATGGCTCGTTGGGTTCAGCATTCCGCGATCAGCCTTCAGCGCTCAGTCCTCAGCACCCATTCCTGCAGAAGCCGGACGGATCTCCCTTGCTCACGGCTGATTTCTGTGGTAGCTTGGTGCGTTATGAGGGCACCCTACCAGCGTCGAAACGCGCCGAGGGAGCTTTGAATCCTTCCCTGCCGCTGCTCATCAAGCTTCAGGGCCTGGACCTCCGGATCATGGAGATCAAGGACCGGCAGCGCAAGACCCCCGAACTGATCCAGGCCGCAGAAGCCCCCCTCCAGGAAGCCACCACCCGGCTCAAACACGCGTCAGCCGAAGTCGAAGCGTTGGTGAAAGAGCGTCGGAACAACGAGAAAGACCTGGAGATTCATGAAGCTCAGACCGAGAAGCTCAAGGCTCGTCTGCCGGAGTTGAAGACCAACAAGGAGTATCAAGCCCATCTCTTCGAGATCGAGATGGCCAACAAGAAAAAGGGCGAGATCGAAGACCGGATTCTCGCGCTGATGGAGCGGATCGAGCAGAAACAGCAGGAGGTCAAGCAGATGCAGGCGCGCGTGGCGGAAGCGGAGCGCCAATCCGCCGAGGAAAAGCGCAAGCTGGAGCAGCAAGCCGCCGATTTCGTGACGGAGCTGGCCGAGCTAGATCAGAAGCACAAAGAGGTCGTCGGGCTGCTGGACTCCGGGCTGCTGGAGCGCTATACGAAGCTGAAGGCGATGCGGAAGGACCTGGCTCTGGCTCCTGTCCGGAACGGCACCTGTCTGGGCTGTCGCCTCCAACTGCCCCCCCAGTTGATCGCCGAGGTCAAGCGGTCCGACGAGCTGCAAACGTGCACCTACTGCCACCGCATCCTGTATTGGGAAGGAGAGATTCCTACCCCGGCTCCCACGTCCGAGCCCTCCGAGCAGGATCTGGACCTCCAGGAGACCACCTAGGGGCCTTCAGTCGCAAACACCGCCTGAGTTGTCTTGAAGTGCAGCTTGGCGACCGTCCTCAGCTTGTCCCGACCATGTTTCTTCACGACCATGCGGGCTGCCAGTTCTACCGCCTTGGAGGCGCCCTTCGGCAGCGTCGTTCCGATCTCATCCGATAGGCGCTTCAGCCGGCGCAGGAACTCGGCGCGGGCCAGGATGGAAGCGGCAGCGACCGCCAGGTCGGCCTCCGCGCGGTGCCGCTGCACGAGTTCGACCTGCTTGCCTTTTTCTAGCAACGCTTTCCGGATGAACCGCTCGTCACCGAACTGATCGGAGATGGCCAGCGGGCAGTCCGCTTGTTCGAGAAGATTTTCCAGCGCTCGAGCATGCCCCCATGCCAGCAGCTTGTTCAAGTTCCGGATCTGCTCGTAGAGCTGGTTGTACCGCTCTGGTCCGATCGCCACGATGCTGTGCTTGCAGAACTCCCGGATGTCGGTAGCCATTTCCATGGCGCGTGCGTCAGACAGACGCTTGCTGTCCTTCGCGCCCATCAGCATCAGGTCGTGCTCGATAGCGGGCGTCACGAAGACGGCGGCGATCACCAGCGGGCCGAAATAGTCCCCTTTACCCGACTCGTCGATCCCGATCCGATTCCCGTGCAGGGTACGATCCGGTGCCGGCACTGATCCGATCTCACGGTGTGGCGTGCTGTGGGGTGGCTAATCTAACAGACAGGGCGGACGCGGTCAATTCGCTTGAATCTCGGGAGGTTGCCCCGTATACTGAACGGGCGCACTGGAGTGGACCGGATGATCGCTCGCCTTTACCGGCGGGAGGA
>Ga0209399_10000842_pt1 | contig 17156 bp, 13 predicted proteins | sample OV2TP3_FD_184130 | JGI IMG/M metagenome (GOLD analysis project Ga0209399, IMG submission 184130) | Hot spring microbial communities from Beatty, Nevada to study Microbial Dark Matter (Phase II) - OV2 TP3 (SPAdes) (version 3) | ecosystem: Environmental > Aquatic > Thermal springs > Hot (42-90C) ... | reverse complement strand
AGCGCAACTTCGGGTTGGGCATGGGTGATCTCCTTTGTAAGGGAACAGTAACTCAACGTGGATCGTAGCACGGGGCACTCGAATCGTTCCAGATGCGCGCTTGTGGCTACGGAGAAATAAACATCGGGAGCTGGACACACGAAGTCGGAGTCGGTGGGCTGATGACCTCACCGACGCCCGTCGCTCATCGAGTTTAGCCCGATTGTCGATGAACAGCGAGTCTCAACTCTTCTTTGAGGTCTGCACCTGAAAAACAGGAACCTGCTGGACCACTTTCGAGCTGCCACACTTGGAGCATTTGATCCCCGATTTTTTCCCGCGCTCATACTCGGTGATCGAGCAATTTAACTCAAAGACCTCGTCACATTTCCGGCAACGAAACTCGTAGGTTGGCATAACCACTCCTCCACTCTTTATGCACCCCTACACGTTCGGTTGGTAGGCAAAATGCCCGTTTGTCGACTTCCTTGCTTTAAATCGTATTTTGCGCCTCATTTGTCAAGCCACGTGTAGTAGTGGAGCGCCCGGCCATGACGTTACAGATGGGCCTTCGCCGCCTGGCAAAGAATAAAGCTGTACGCATGAGGCCGCTGATAACTTCCTTCGAGAGTTGCTGTGGAGTCATTATATAACCGTGACGGCGTGAATTTTTGGCTTTTGAATAATGGAATTACCATTTTGACATCAAGGACAGAGAGTGCAGGTCTGAGACGACTAGAGATAGAAGATGCTCAAGTTGTTAACGGAGTGCAGACTTCACGGGAAATTTATGATTATTTTCAAGAAGGAGACCGCAGTGGCGATGATCGTACCGCGCTAGTACGAATCATTGAAACACAAGATTCAACCATCCGAGACAAAAAGGCTACCAATAATCAAAATAAAATGCCCGCCGCATCATTACGCGCAACTGACGAAATCCACGGTCAGATCGAAGAATTATTTAAGCAGTCTGGATTTTATTATGACAGAAAGGAAGGGTAGACATCGAGACGAAGGGTGGCCGATCAACAGAATTATTGGTATCGTAGAAACACTGCAAGCCGTGGTCTCGATTTTGTTGCAACGGCCCGATGATGCCCGCGCGATTACCGTCGCCAACAAGGCTGGCGTTTATTCTCGGACGGCTTTGACGGCTAGATTATAGAACTCTGGATCTTCGTTTACCTTTGAGAGCGTTTCCACGGCGGACAAAAAGGCCTCAACCGCCCGCTTCTCGCCCCCTCTGATTCTGGCAATCTCATCCATAATCGTGGGCACATCCAGGCCGGTCCTTTTCGCCAGCTCGCTTAAGGACGCCTTTCCTTCCAGGTATTCTCCAGTGGCGTAATTGAGGAGTTCCCTCTTGGCCTGGTCTTTAGCGAGGCGAGCAAGGTATCCAGTCTTGCTAGTCTTTTTGAGCATGCAGAGACGCGTCAAGACCTGATCTTCCTCGTCCGTTAATCTTACGGTAAGAGTTGTTTTCTCGTGTTTTTTCTTTTTCATCAATTTTCTCCCTTCCGTCGGATCTCCGATACGATCCTCACCGCCGATTGTATCCATTCAGGTCTCAAAGTTCCGCGGCGGGTTATCCTAGCCAAAGCATTTAATGCCCGCTCTAGCGTGATCCGTTTCTGTTCATAAAGCCCGACCAAGTAAGCCAGAGAGTTAACGACTTCAACTCCGGCCGCCTGTGCCCCCTCATAAGGCCTCCAATCGTCAATGAGCAATATGAGCTTCCGCTCCAAACCGAGATTAATGGCAGCTCTTTCTCCATCTCCATACAATTTGATCTTCTCGATTTTGGCGCAGCTTGTTTGATGCTTCTGTCAGCCAGTGATGCTTTGAGTCGAAGGCTCGTTGGGTTATCGTGCCCCAACTCCTTTTCCACTGCCTTGGTGCAGACTAACTCAAAATCTGAAAGCAGAAAGTCGACAAGATCCAGATAAACCGCATGAACCCAAAAGGAGCTGTCAAAAGTGGCCCCCCTTTTCATTGATTCATTCTAGATTGCTTTCAAAGTGAAAGCAAGAGGCGGTTTCCGAAATATAGGGTTCTCCTTAATTACGGGAGAAAAAAGCTTGAATTTCTCCTTATTATTATAAGGATAAAATCTCACACTATGAACGCCGGTTCCATGCAGTCCTTCCGCGCTGCTTGCCGAGAAGCTCACCGACTCGCTCAACCCACGAAGAACATCTTCGTTTGGTCACAATAGCGATTTTTAGACTGTGGATAAGGGGGCAACTTATTGAATCTACAGATGGTGCGCCCGCCGAGAATCGAACTCGGACTTAGGGTTCCGGAGAAAACAGGCGACCCTCCGCGCAAGTACCGGAAATATAAGAAAAACAATCGCTTAGTCAATAGGTTCCGTGCGCGATCTGATGCGTTTTCCTGTGGATAAGTGCGGTTTCTGGGCAACGGTTGCCCAAGAGTTCTTCGTTGGCTATGGTCCCTAGAGCTACATTACCCCAATAGCGGTCCATCCTAAGGGTTCCAATGAGATCCAGTGTGCCGCCTCGTCACTTGTTGAAGAGAACTGTCTTTCGTTACACACAATCTCTGAATTAGCCGGATCATTTTTTCTACACGCCGTATCCTAACAGATACATTCTTTCCCTTTTCTCATCGTGTTGATTCCATTAGCTGGCGAAGATTATCCCGCCGGTTCAATACGTTACTTTAACTGGCGTCGATCCCGGCATATTGGCACAGCGCTTGCGCAAGTGTCCAGGCAAACGGACGTATAAGGAAAAATAGTTGACAACTTCTTATCGCGTGCGGTAAGGGGAGTCGCTGGTGCCCTGATGGTCTGGTGAGCATTTGGTAAGTGGTTGGAACGAGGAGGCTCGGCGTTAGGGTGCTTTAATAGCCTTCACAGCTAACCTTCTGCAAAAACCGGGAAAGGGAAAATCGAGGCGGCCAGTTTTCAGAAAGAGAATGGTAATGGGTCCGCATCAGGTTCTAATCCTTGACCTTAATCCGGTTCCGTGTCCAGCCGACAACTGCACCCGACTTCCGAAGCTGATTCAAAGTCTTCTGCCTGCCGCTCAGATACGTCTTCAGAGCGGTAACATCCTTTCGACAGAGGCAATATGTTCTGTCCCCGATCTCATTCTCTTTCGACCCCCACTACAGGAATCCGTTGAAGAGCTTACCCGGTCCGTCCGAAGAAAGTGGACCCAGTGTTCTATCCTAGCCCTCTTCTGCGTTGGGTGGGGTAACCCAAACCAGGTCTGTCAAACCCTTCTCGACAACACGGATGACTTTCTCTTCTGCCCGTTCAAAGAGATGGATGCGTGCCTACGTCTTCACCGTCTTCTTCGTTGCAATAGTACGCCAGTCGCGTCTTCCCGGGCCAAGGCGATAAAAGAGAATTTGCACCTCCAATCACTGGTGGGTGAAAGCGAGTGCTTCCTTGGGCTGATCGAGAAAATCTCGCTGGTGGCGAAGTCCAACGCTGCTGTTTTAATATCGGGAGAGACAGGGACTGGGAAGGAGCTTTTCGCCCGGGCGATCCACTACCACGGTTCCCGTCAAGGCAAGCCGTTTATCCCGGTCAACTGCGGCGCTCTGCCGGACCACCTCTTTGAAAATGAGCTGTTCGGACATGCAAAGGGGGCCTTTACAGATGCATCCTCCGCAGAAAAAGGGCTCATTCCCGAGGCTGACGGGGGCACCCTCTTTCTGGACGAGGTCGATACCCTGAGTCCTTCCGCTCAAGTCAAACTCCTCCGCTTCCTGCAAAACGGGGAGTACCGGTTTTTGGGCTCTTCTCGGACCGCAATCGCCGATGTACGGGTGATTGCAGCTACGAACGGTGACTTGGTACAGCGGGTCAAACTGAAACTATTTCGCGAGGATCTCTACTACCGTTTAAATTCTCTCTTCCTTCTCATTCCGCCACTGCGCGAGAGGATGGACGACATCGGGCTCCTTACTATGCACTTTTTGGCCCGGTATGCGCGCGAAAAGAAGCAGCACGTCCGGGAGATATCTCGTCCCGCGCTGCAGAAGTTGATGGCCTATACGTGGCCAGGGAATGTCCGAGAGTTGGAGAGCGTCATGACAAGGGCCTTGGTTCTAAGCGCTTCCCAGACCCTCCAGCCGGAGGATATTGACCTGCCTTCACCTCATTCTGAGGAATTATCGCAGAATAAGTCACTTCGTGAGGCAAAGGCAAATACAATGCGAGTGTTTGAGCAGAGTTATCTGGTGAACCTCCTGACTACATATCGAGGAAACATCACCCACGCGGCAAAAGCTGCCGGTAAAGAGCGACGGTCCTTTCAGCGACTCCTTCGAAAGCATAATCTGGACCGACACTCCTTTCGGATCTGATATCATCCCACCCTCTTCTCCCTTTTTCTCTTCCGGGGCCATCCTGTGAGATTGCGTCTGCGGCACGCGCGACGCAGTTTCTGCGGTACATCTGCCGCAGCCCATACTTTCTTATATCTAAAGGCGATTCTCAAAAACCCCGTCTACAGCGATGCGATGAGAATGCCGCACTTGCCAGGTTGATAAGGCCTATCCCCTGGCAAATCGAGCGCTTGGCCACGGCCTGCTCTGGCATCGCGTTTGCTGCCTTTCAGCATCACGCCGTTGCAATGAAAGAAGGATAGTCCATTGAATGGAAAGGACTTACCCGGACGCCATAAGAAGGCGATCCAGGGGACCCTTCGCTACCTGATCGATCATCCTGACGCGAAAGACACGGTCGAGGGCATTCTGAAGTGGTGGCTACCAGAGGGCTCTGTTGGAGGAGGGAGAGAGGAAGTTGAGCAGGCCCTTGATTTCTTGGTTACAAGGGGATGGCTGACGAAGAGAGGGAGGAACCCTTCGGCAAAGATTTACGGGCTGAATAAGGAACGTTTGAAAGAGATAAAGCGATTCCTTAGGTGAACCTAATGGCAAGGGCTGAGACTTGCTGTGATGAATTTAGTGATCGAGAAACTAGTTGAGGTCTTGTCCAGCTCACCTGAAGCGGTTTTACCTACTAACCAATTGGGCTCAAAGAGGCCGTCCGGCGCAAGCGAGGTGCCCTCGATTGCCATATCTCTCAGTTTGGAAACAGGAAAATTCACTGGAATTGGAAGGGTTATTCGTTCTGGAGATGGCATAGTTGAAACTACGAATGTGATCGAAGTGAAAACGCCTTCCGAAACTTTTTCCAGTGATCTAAAGTCACTTCGTCTGGAGCCTCTCCCTCTTAAGAAAAATCCGGCGTCAACTGAGCAAAGATTCACCAGAGCCGACGTTCAGGTGCGAAATGTCACGGACCCCGTTCATCCGGTTGATTACATGATGGCCGACAGACCCACTAAAAAAACGGAGTACAGGTTAGATGTGCCCCAAGCGCAGATCGTCTTTGGACTAGCTCAGACCGAAGGAGAGAGGCTGGAAGTGGATCACTGGACTGTAACATGGAGGGACGAAATCTTGGGGAACCGATATCGCGGTTCCGCGGTTTTGGAGATATGGGCGGGTAGTCTTAACCAAGCCAATGAGATTTCCGGCAAGCTCCAACAGAAACTGAGGTCCAGTCGGGGTACACTTCGCCAAAAAGGCTTCTTGCAACTCCAACCAGCTAGTTTAGAGCCAGTTGAAAATGTGCTGCACGATCCACCTTCTGGGTCGCCCTTTCCTGTCTGGAAACAGAAACTAGGCTACAGATTTGTATTTGAGTCTGAACAAGGAGGTGAATTGAGTAGTGGTATCCCGATCAAGCGGATCGGGGTCGATATGGATGAGCATTTGGTGGAATCATTTTCGATCTCAAAGTGATCAAAAGAAAATAGAGGAGTGCACTTATGGCGGAAGTCATTACCGAAACCATCCTTCCAGGCACTTACATTGAAGTTCGGCCCGAAGGTCTTCTCACGATTGGGGCCATTCCCACAGGGAATGTAGGCATTATTGGCACGGCCGAGATGGGAGCAAGCCAAGTCCAGACTCTCAGTAGCTATGAGGAATGCCGCGCCAGGTTCGGGGAAATCGGAGATTGGGATGAAAAGTCACCAGATGAGAATTTAACACTTGTTCGAGCCGTTAAATTGCTCTTCGACAACGGAGCCAGCACTGTTTATGCGCGGCGCGTACTCAACGAGAAGGAGAATGACCCAAACAAAGCCAAGGCAGCGACCTACCAAGTAATGAACGACAGCCATGTCCCTGGTTTGGTGCTAAAGGCAAAAACGCCAGGCACATGGGGTAATCGGCTACAGATCCGAATTGAGGAGGGAGAGGCGCAAGAGCTAGTTAGTAATGAAGTGGTTGCCCGCAGCAACGGTTCTTTCATTCTCTCCGCGCAGAAGGTCCTTTCACCTGAGGCGGTCGAAGCGAGTATAGGCAATGTGGTGGTTGAGGAGCAGGGCTTCGCGAAAAAATATCAACTGAAGCAGGCCCAACCCTCATCAGAGGTGGTGCGGATAGATCCAGCCAATCGGGGTCTAGCCTTCGCCGTACAACCTTCTTCAGAAGCTGAGATCCGCGCCAGTTATTTGGTGCCGAAAGAAAGTCTCCGAAAACTCACCCTGCGATACGGCAATGTGCAGGAGGTTTACATAGTCCCAAGCATTTCCTACCTGGCTCAGCGCCTTAAGGATGTAGAGAATCCGTCTAAGTTGGCGGAGGTGGTAGAAACCAGAGCCACTGGTTTACCCAAGACCACGCCCAGATTTGAGCCCTTTTCAGGCGGCGAGAATGGTACTGTGTCGCTAGATGATTTCAAGGCTGCCCTGGAGGACCTAGTAGAGCAAAGTGTACAAATTTTGGTCGTCTCCGGGGTTGATTTCTCAAAAATTAAGGGCGCTATCTTAGGCCATGTTGAAAAGACAGAAAATCTGGGCCGCGAACGCATCGCTATAGTCGGGGCAGACAATTCGGATGTAGGAAAGATTCTCCAAAATGCCAACGAGGTCGCCGATAAACGGGTTGTTCTCGTCGCTCCCGGCCTGAAACAACAAGCCAACGGAAACGGCAAGGTCGTCGCGCTGCCTCCTTATTTTGCGGCCGCGGCAGTAGCTGGAAAGCTCAGTTCTTTATCTCCTCACATCAGTCTCACGAATAAGACTTTGGCAGGGATTGATCAGATTGCTGCTGAATACAACTATGGTGATTTGAAGGCGCTGGTGCAGAATCGTGTGCTTACCCTTCAGAAGAAAAGAGGTATCCGCGTCGTCAAGGGTATCAGCACCGATGACGAAGCATTCAAACAGATAAGCGTGCGGCGGATTGTTGACTATGTTAAGGAAGGCACCCGCATCGGCGCCAATCAATATATCGGCAAGCTGAATAATCGGCGTGTCCGCGAGAATCTTCGCACGACCCTGGATAGCTTCCTGGCCGATCTCTTAATCCGGGAATTCCTTACCGGCTACAAACTAACGGTCTTTGCGGACCGCGCCATGGAGATTCGCGGCGAAGTCCAGGTCGTCATGGATCTCAATCCCACGTTTAGTATCGATGTTATCCGAGTGATCATGAATCTCAGCTAGGGGGTTACCATGTTTAACACCAATACGTTTTTCGGTACCGACGGTATTTTGACTTTGAGTGATCCAAAAGGCTTTGACGCTGATACCTTTGCCAAATACTTTGGCGAGGGTGGTGTCGTCGGCAGGGCCACTAATGTTTCTGTTCATGTGTCCACTGCGGTCAAAGCTTTCCATGAACTTGGGTCTCATGCTGCCAGGGAGCTGAGGGCTGGGAATATTTACATTTCCGGTACCGTGGAACGAGCTTATATTAACGGCGCGCTGTTGAAATTGATGCTCGGTGAGTATAGCGCAAATGAAGAAGGCGCTACTCCATTCAAGATTCCCACCTTCAATATGAAGATCGGCCTGGACAATTTGAAACCGGAAGGCGATGCGGGAAACAGCGTACTGACTGTTTACGATGTCCTGTTTGATTCTTGGCAACTCCAATTACCGGAAGATGACTTTGTTCTTGAAAAGCTATCCTTCAAAGCTCGACGAATCAGCGTAGAGGATACTCAAGTGCCAACATAAATCATCTAAGGACAGCCTTCTGCGCTCAGTTATGGGAGGAGAGCCTATGTTCGTAACCCCTGAAGAACTTTTGGCCGGCAAAGAAATGGTCTTTGACATCGATATCCCGCCAGCGATCTTGCGTCCGTCTGCAGATGGCAAATCCAGCAATGGCGCCACAGTAAAAAAAATTCAGCTCCGGCCTCTGACGGTCAAAGATGTCCAGTTAATCGCCAAAGCCGCAAAGGATGATGAAGTCTTGATCTCGGTGCTTATGATACAGAAGGCAGCCGTCGAGCCGCAGCTCAAACAAAGTGACATCGCGAACATGCACAGCGGTCTCGTTCGTTATCTCGTCGATGCGATAAATCGCATCAGCGGACTAAGCACGACTGAAGATGAGATGCGGGAAATCGCCGAGTCGCCCATTGTGCGAGCCTTCTTTGTGCTGGCAAAGGAATTCAACTGGACACCCCAACAGGTGAAGGAGATGACGGTTGGTCAGATTCTCGGCTATCTGGAATTACTGAATCAGGCGAAAAGAACAGTCTGATGAGCACAGGCATCGACACATTCTTAGCCATAGCCTCTGGCCCATTAAAGTTACGGTCGGATCTACTCCTGAGAACCAGACCGATCATAGCGCTCTTCAAAGCTCTTGAGCCGATAAGGGCGGTGCGGACGGAGGTGCCCACAAGCGTCTTGGGCGGGGATTTTCTTGCGGTGATGAGCCGGCGGTTGCGAGAGATCCTCGAATACTCGGGGCAACCTGAAAGGACGATAAAGGTGGCTCGCGCCAACAAATCAAGATTTGCCTCCGATCCCGTTTTCGTTGGGGTCTCGGAAAAAGAAGGATTCTCCCGGAATCCGGTTTTCGTGAAGGAATCGCCAACACGATTTGCACCCTGGGGGAAGTCCGCATTTCAAAAGCCGGATGAAGGGTCTCCTTTTCCTGCTTCAAGCAAGCAGGCTACAGAAACAGACCCGTTCGTGCTGATACCGGTCCCAAACGTTACACAGTCAGCACGAGAATCGGCAATGGTGGTCTCAAGTAGTCATCGGCCTTCACTGCAAGGGAAAGCTTATGGTAACCCAAAACGTACCCGGAATAGACAAGCGGCCGCATCCATTCTTGTGGAGAAGCTCAGGGAATACTGGCAGTTGAGCCAGCAGGAGCAAGCCTCAGGACGTGACTCATATCGGTTTGCCGATGCGGAGAAGGAAGAGGGCGGAAATACCGCTTCTCTCCCCGCCTCGCCTCTGAGCGCTTTAGCGCAGCGTTCTTGGCCTGAAATGATGGGACACCAAGTGGCTCGAAAGATTCGTTCCCTTGCTTCTGGTCAGGGCGCTTCCAATTCTCTCAAGTGTGCGCGGCAGACGATCCACTCTGACCTGCCGGAGAAAGTCGAGATTCAAAACGTCTTTAACCTTGAAGTCAAGACGGAGGGTGGTGGCGGCACAGGCTCCACCGAAGACCTGTCTGAAAGAATCGCCGACATCTTACGTGACCAGGCGCTACACCACGGGATCGACATCACATGAAGATTAAGCCGATCCTCGGGGACTTGAAAAACCTGTTTGGATGAACCGAATGGCAACCACCGTACAAGAGACAACCCGCAGAGTTTGGGCGTGCCGGATCTTTTGCTGGACCGAGGAGGGTGAGTCGCGAGGGATTGAGGCAAGCTTGGCTACGGACGCTCTGGTCATCGGCCGCTATGTGGAGATGCAAGGGTTGATTCGCCTTGCGAACTTTCCCCTTCCCGCCATCACAGACCTCGGCGAGCGGATCGAAAAAGAGCGGAAGTTTCTCGCCGCCACAGCTCTCACATGCCGTGGCGAGCGCGAAGAATGGATGGACAACTACCCTTCGGCGCGTCTGAGCAGGTTTCTGGAAGTCCGGTTCGCCGTCAAAGAGGCGGACATCTTTCGCGACGAACTTCTGTTCGAGTTCGGCAACGTCAACGGCAATACGGAGAACCGCACGGTCACGTTCAAGTTCTTCGGGGCGGGTGATCGCGAAGGCGAACGTTACGTGCAGCGGCCCAACTCGTGGAAATACCACGAAGGTCTCATCGCGTTCCGCGTTCTGACGCAGGGCCAGGCCAGCAACGTCACCGGACTGGAGGTGTCGTCGGTTTGGCGAGTCAGCGGTGCCGGCGAGTCGATTACCAGACCCGAGTACTACTTCGATGTCGGGATGCAATACAAGCATGGCGCCAATACCTACCAGTTATTCGGTCGCTCGCGCGAGAAGGATGCGCTCGACCCGGATGCGAGGAACTTCGAGCTGGTCAACGTCGCTCCGCTCGACCGTCCCGGCAAATATGTGTTCCACCACAGCCAGACCTTTCCCGATCTCTTCGTCTGTCGTCTCTCGCCAACCGGCGGAAGACCCGAGGGGGCGCTCGATCTCGGCAATGGAGATTACCTGATCGCCTTCAGCCGTGTTTGTACACATCTCGGCTGCATGCTCTTGCCCAAAGTGGCGCGCGATGCGGCAGGCAACTTGCCGTCCGCTGACGGTCTTTTAATTTGTCCTTGTCACCAAAGTTGCTTCGACCTGACCGCTCGCGGTCTGGTGGTCATCGGACCCGCCACCGATTGTCTGCCGGGCGTGGAACTCCGGGCCGTCGACCAACCTGTTACACAGGTCAAGCTCGTGCGCTGGATTCGTGGCGCTAGCACCCCATTTGGCGTTCCCTATTTGGGAACTTCACACATTCCGCCGGAGAGTTAACAATGCCCGATCCCAAACATCCGGAACTCATGGAGACTCCTCCGGCGGACTGCAAGCCCCGGCCCACCGCGTGTCAGTTCTGTATCGTTGGCTGCGGCTATGAAGCGCACCTTTGGCAACCCGGCCAAGGTTCCCCCGATCCGCCGGACATTAAGCAGGCTCATTGGGTTTCGCCAGCAATGACGGACATGGTTCGACTGGACGGGCAACCGTTCCGGGCGGCGGTTGTCCCGGACCCCAAGTGCGTTATGAACAAGGGCAACCATTCCCCGCGAGGCGGCTCCGAAGGTCGCACCCTGGTCTTCTCGGCCGAGAACCCTGCCAACGAACACGCCGCCACCACGGAGCGCATCACTACCCCCTACATCCGAACGGCCAACGGTTTCGAACCGGTTTCGATGGATCGCGCGTGCGCTCTGCTTGCCTCCCTCGTCAAAGAAGCCACTGGCTGGGCGATTCAGGATGGGGTGGTCCGGTGCACCACTCCCAGCGGCTTGGGCGTGAAGATGTACGAGTACCAATACCTCGAAAACACCTTCGCCGCCACTCGCCTCTTCTTCCAGATCATCGGCACACCCAACGTCGCGCTCCACGATCGTCCCAGCATCGCTCCCAACACTCTGGGTTTCGACGATTCCGGCATGGATCCCCACGCCTACGCCTATGAGGACATTTGGGAGAGCGACGTTCTCTTCCTAGCAGGCGTCAACGCCTACGAAGCTCAATCCGTATTCTTCATGCAGGCGATGACCGGTAAGCTGATCATCGTCCTGGACCCTCGGCGCACCATCACCGCCGACTACGCCCAAAAGACCGGCGGGCTTCACCTCCAGCCCAAGGTCCTCGGCGCCGATACTCTCATTCTCAACGCGCTCACTCGCTTTATCCGTGATCGTCAAACCGCAGACCCCGCCAATTGGCCCTCCCGCGTACCGACCAGTTTGATTGTTACAACCGACGAGCTGGAGCGCGCCCGCCGCGAGGCCCGGAATGTCCCGCTGGAAGAAGGTCCCGAAAAACGCCGCCGGGCTCGTTATCAACTTTCGTTGGAGGAGTACCTACGTTTCCTCGACACGCCCGGCCCCGATGGCCGCCCCCTGTATTCCCTCGAGCGGGCTGCATCAGAGTCCGGTATCCCGCTCGAGAAACTGGAACGCTGCGCTCAGCTTTTGGCTGGCCCCGTCGAATCGCTGGTCCCGCCAGCGGAGCGCAAGGTCAGCCTGATCTTCGAGAAAGGGCTGATCTGGGGATTCTCGTACCAGAACACCGCTGCGATGGCTAATCTCGGTCTGTTTCTTGGCAGCGTCCTTCGCCCCGCTCCGCAAGACGAAGCCAACAGCGAAGGCATTAATAAAATCGGTGTCTGCGGCCGTGCAGGCGGCCACCAGAAAGGGTATGCCGAGGTCCGATACCCACCCGATCAAAAGAATCGCGGTTACCCTTTCCACAACGCCTCCGACGAGTTCGTCTCTGACGACGGGAAAACCCACTTCCGCACTCACCACTATTTCGACGCCCACCTCGTCGGCACGCGTGTCGCTCCCATCCATCCGCCGGCCCGCACGCAGTCCCCCGATCCTGACATCCGCCTCTTCTGGGTCATCGGCTGCAACCCTGTCGGTCAGATGGCCAACGCCCAGGCCAAGTGGAGCGAAGTCGCCCGGCGCCGCGGCGCCGACTTTCCCGCCACGGTCCTTGAGGCCGAAGATCGCCTCTGCGCTCGCATCCGGTCCGGCGGCTTGGTTGTGGTCCAGCAGGACATCTACCCGAACCCGACCACCAACTACGCCGACCTTATTCTCCCGGCTGCCGGCTGGGGTGAGGAGGACTTCACCCGCTACAACGGGGAGCGCCGCCTCCACCTCTATTCGCGTTTCATGGACCCACCGGGCCACCGCGTCAACGGGCGGCTGGAGACCGACTCGACCGGGAAGATCATCACCCGCTGCCTCCCCGACTGGCGCATCTTTAAGGAAGTTGCTCTCGAGCTGGTCCCTGCTGGTGCATCCATCAACGGCTTGAAGCGCAGCGACCTCGAAGCCTGGACGGCGGACCCACAGGGGCGTTGGACGGGCACCGCTGCTGTCTTCCATGACATGGCCAAAAACAGCAACCGCAAAGTCATGCTCGGCGACCTCGAACAGGGCGCTACTCCCGAAGGGCACAAGCGCCTTCGCGACTTGGACACTCCGACCAACGGCTTCCTCATACCTGTCAAACTCCAACAGGACGGCACGCTTAAGCAGTTTCCTCGCCTTCCGGTTACTAAACCGTTCAAGTTTTCCGACAAGACCCCCTACGGCTATTACGCCTTTGTCAAAGCCGATTGGACCGAGATTGAGGCGGATTTTCGCGCCAACCTGCCCCGCGACGGTGAGTTTGTGATCGTGAACGGACGCATCAATGAATTGTGGAACTCCATGTTCACCCATATCCGCAACGAAACCGTCCGCCAGCGCTATCCAGATGACCTTCCCGGGACTATCCTCGAGATGCATCCTGACGATGCCGCCCGTCTCCAGGTCAGAAACGGCGATCCCGTCGAGGCCCGCTGCGACCAAATCCACTTCGGCGCCGCTCAGGGCTCCTTTCGGGCCATCGTCTCCATTCAACCGGACTCGTGCCTTCCGGGCATGGTCTTCGCTCTGTTTTCCTATCCCGCGATGAACCGCCGGCTGACGGAGTTTCCGTTCCGCGACTTCCACACCGGCGCCTACGTCAACAATATCACCACCGGGTACGTCGACCCTATCAATCCCATCGCCGCCGTCAAGTACGCCCGCGGTCGCATTGTTCGGTTAGGCTCACGCTACCAGCCGTCCGAGCCTCACCTGGGCCCCAACTTTGCTCCGCGTAATGTCGCTTTTCTGCGCCGAATGGTTGCCGATGAAAGCCACCGGCTGGAGTGGAAAGTTCGCGAGTTCATCGTGCAAAAAGGCGTGCCGCGTGCCGTGAAGCACCCTTTTGGCGCCGAGGGTGCCGAGGGAAATAAAGTTCTAGATCTCATCTTGGATCCAGATCGTTTTATTGAACTCCTGAAGGCTCAACCAAATCTACGAAAAGAGTTTAACAAGGGCATTGGATTCATGGCAGGCCCGGATGACATGCTGACGGGTCAACCCGGAGAAGGCGAATTCGACCCTTGGACGAAAAAAGAGGTCGATCTGGTCCGCAAATGGCTTGGAACATTCCCTCAAGGGAACCAGCCCTGAAGAGAAGATATGAAGATCAAACCCATGCTGGGGTCTTTCGCCATTGACGGGATTGAGTACATCGAATCATCTGAGAGCCGTGCGCTGGTCGAGCACCGCGTGCCTGGCCTGGCGGGAAACTACTTTCAGGATATGGGGAGCGTGCCGAACAGCATCGTGATCTCCGGGACAAAGAGCGGCGACGAGGCGCGGGACAACTTCCTGACCGGGATCAGGGAAATTTTCAACAAGGGCGAGCCGACGACCTTCGTGGCAGACATAAACACGGCGACCGATATCACTGATGTCGTCATCGAAGACCTGGAGGTGGCGGAAATAGGAGGCAGCCCGGACAGCTTCCGCTATCTAATCAAGCTGCGCAAATACGTCAAGCCGCCCGAACCCCCAGCCACCGGATTGCTCGATGCTGGGATTCTCGGCGACGCCTTGAGTCTTGTCGAGGGTGCGATGAATGCCCTTGACGCGCTCGGCTCCATCCCCAATCTGGGAGATCCGACAGGACCTGTGCGCGGTGCTCTCGATGCGATCCAGGTAGCCACTGACGGGCTGGATCAGACCGTCAATGACCTGCGCAATCTCTTCGGCGAGACGGCGACGGAGAGTCCAGTTTCAGGGCCGGGAGCGGCAGGAGGAGGGCCGTCCGCGCCCACTCCACCAGCAGGGAATCTGGGCATTGGCGGCGCTTCGACGCCGCCGACAACTTCGGTGCAGCCAACGACAACGATCACTTCCGCGCCCGTCCCATCGGCGGGGAGGCTGCGCATTGACCCGACGGATCCGAGGATTGATGGAGCGACAGGGACGGTCCTCCAAAGCATGCTCAAAGCTCCGGAGACGGCCGAAGCAGCAGGCCGCCTTGTCGGTGGTGTCCAGAGTGGTGAGCTGGCGGGGATACAGGGGGATAATTCGGAGGCGGCCAAGCAACTGGCGAGCGCTCACGGAACCGAGCCATCGCAGCTCATCTCGCCCGGGCAAGATGCCGCGTTGGCACTCGACGCCGCATCTCCTCTCAACGCTCCCCCAACGATCCTGCTCAGGAGCGAAGTCCGTAGCGATCCGGCCCGGCTCAGCGCTGCGCTTGCCGAGGTGGGTCGGACGTTCGATTTCTTCCAGCAAGGTCAACTCGTGCCGTGCGCAAGCGCGGCGTCAGCAATCCCGGTTCCGAACCTCGTGCCATCATCCTTCTGTCGTGTGCAGGCCGTCGCGCCCATGGCAAAAGCGCTTGTGCTCGATGAAGAAACAACCGAACCTGTGAAAGAAGTCATTAAAGAAGGGCCGCAATGCCAGACGGCGCTCGATATCGGGTTCGTACACTTCAACAGCGACCGGCATGTCTTGATGCCCGAGGGGCCGACTCCGGAGCCGAGTGGCGAGGCGCCAGGGGAAGGAGCCGACGGACTCCCGATCCTCGCTCGCGCTTTAGCCCATGCGCAGCAGCATCCCCAGCGGGAAATGCTCGTTGCGGGGCACTGCGACACGACAGGCTCCATTCAATACAACCTCCAGCTCTCCGCCAGGCGGGCGAACTCGGCCTTCTTCGTACTGCAGGGCCATATCCACAAGGAGGACTGGGTCAAATCCGCTCTACTCGACGGCGGTCATGCCGACGACTGGCGGAGGATTCTCCGCTGGGTCCACAAACAGTACGGGCTTGATTGCGAAGCCAGCGATCCGGCGCGCCCCGATTCCGCCAAGGACATGAAAGCCATCAAGGGGTTTCAGCGGGGCTACAACGAACAGGTGGATGAGCTCGCCCAGTCAGGCACGAATCCGTTCGCCCCGGGATTCAAGGACAAAATACCGACCTCTCAGATGGGGTTCGTCGGAATCTCAACGTGGCGGGCCTTCTTCGACTTCTATCAGCGTGAGCTTATGCGTCTGCTGAATCTTCCGAGCTACGATCAACTCCGAAAGATCCAGGACGCGGTGAAGCTCGTCCGCCCGCCCACGCAGGGCTGCGGCGAGTTTCACTCCCGGGACCTGGCAGAGCGCGCGAGTCGCCGCGAGCGCGGCTACCGGGAGAAGGCCGATCCGCCTCGGCCGAAAGACCGTCGCGTCGAAATCCTCTTCTTCGATCCAGGCGAGACCCCCCCGTTCGACTGCCACCCGACAACCGATGTTCTGAAGTGCGATCCACTCAAATGCTTGCTCTACAAGGATAACTCGTTCGTCCAAAGACCACTCCCGCCGCTTGACAAGCAGCTCACCACAAAAGTTGCGCTGGTGGGAGTAGGGGTGATGCAGCGAGGCAGCTCAGACTTTACTGCGGAGCGCAATTTCAGTCCTTTGCTCAAGGAAAAGGCGCGATTCCGTATTCGACTAGACGATCTCCCCGTGCCGTTCGAAGGCACGCTGCGCATTGTCGTCTCGCGGCCGACCGACGACGGATTCGGGCCAGTGGCTATTCTGGAGCAAAAGGTGTGCTCTCTGACGGAGAAGCAGATTGATGTCGCCGTTGAATGGGTTGGCAAGACTGACCGCGATGTGCCCCGCCAGCTCAGTGCTCGCACAACTCCTAACCTCAACAACAATGGGGCCCCCATGCATTTGCCGCTCCGCGAGATGAAGAAGGATGACAATGTTCGCCACGGCGTCTATGTCGTCGAGCGCATCGAACTCGCCGAGAAAGACGGCATCGTCATCGCCTCGGACAAGCCTCAAGATCCCGGCCTCGTTGTCCCGGTCATTTGCACGTTGTTTTTTGACATGAATCTTTTTGTGTCGAGCCTCCATCACTTCGGGATTGGTGACGGCGTGAATTTCAACGCCCCGTATGTTGACGAAATCAGAAGAGCGATTCTGGCGGTAGCCCGCAGTCACTACGGCGGTATGGGGATTCGATTTGCGATAACACGGACGAGGACAGCCTCCGTTGGTTTCATGATTCATATCAAAGACACCGTGGCATTTTTGGACCCTACTGGCGCCGGGGTTATTCCAGGAGGAAGTGTAACCAAGGAAAGGGGCGCTGGATTTGTGGTTAGTCATAACATATTCGCCTGGATCGAAGAGTCGTTCGGATCAAACACTTCTAGTGATCGATTAACAATCGAGATCGGCCCAACTGGAATGCTGAACCGTAACGTGGATCAGAACTCCGATGACTCTAAAGTCTTGCACGAAGTGTTCGGTCCGCTCGGTGTCGCCAAAGACTCGAAGAGCAACCCATTTCTTCTGCCAGACGCTGAGACGCCCAAGCCAACGAAGCCACGGACGGTGACAGCCGGG
>Ga0209399_10000839_pt1 | contig 17172 bp, 14 predicted proteins | sample OV2TP3_FD_184130 | JGI IMG/M metagenome (GOLD analysis project Ga0209399, IMG submission 184130) | Hot spring microbial communities from Beatty, Nevada to study Microbial Dark Matter (Phase II) - OV2 TP3 (SPAdes) (version 3) | ecosystem: Environmental > Aquatic > Thermal springs > Hot (42-90C) ... | reverse complement strand
CGCCCGTCCTCCTCGGGAACCGCGAGATAGCGCTGATTGCGGTAGACGTCCGCAAGCACTTCCAGGACCCGCTTTTCCTCGGGCGTCGCCGCCAGGGGCGAGCCCTCGGCGGCGCGCCGGCGGCCCTGCGCGCGCACGCGCGCGGAGGCGGCGGTGAGCGCGAGGGCCGCCCCGATCGCCGCGCGGCGGGAAATTCGTCGCATGGCGCGATGCTACACTTGATCGGATGCTTCGCAGCACGAAGATCGTCGCCACGCTCGGCCCGGCTTCGAGCGACCCCGCCGTGCTCGAGCGCATGGTGCATGCCGGGGTGGACGTGGTGCGGCTCAATTTCTCGCACGGCAGCGCCGGGGACCACTTTGCGCGCGCGAACCTGGTCAAGGAAATCTCGCGCAAGGCCGGGCGCACGGTGGCGATCATGTGCGACCTGCAGGGGCCCAAGATCCGCGTCGGCAAGTTCACCGATGGCCAGGTCACGCTGCAAAAGGGCCAGCCCTTCATTCTGGATGCGGCCTGCGGGCTCGGCGACCCGAATCGCGCCGGCCTCGACTACAAGGAACTGCCGCGCGACGTGAGCGCGGGCGCGGTGCTGCTGCTGGACGACGGCAGGATCGTGCTCGACGTGACGCAGGTGCGCGGCGATGAAGTGCACACGACCGTGCGCCACGGCGGGGTGCTGTCCAACAACAAGGGAATCAACCGCCAGGGCGGCGGTCTTTCGGCCCCCGCGCTTACGCCCAAGGACATCGAAGACATCCGCACCGCCGTGGCGCTGCAGGCCGATTACCTCGCCGTGTCGTTTCCGAAATCGGGCGCCGACATGACGGCGGCACGAAAGCACTTGCACGCCGCGGGCGGCAAGGCCCTGCTCATCGCCAAGATCGAGCGCGCGGAGGCGGTCGCCAATGCGGCACTCAAGGACATCATGGACGCCTGCGACGGCATCATGGTCGCGCGCGGCGATCTGGCCGTCGAGGTGGGCGATGCCTCGGTGCCCGCGCTGCAGAAAAAGATGATCCGGGTGGCGCGCGAAGCGAACAAGCTCACCATCACCGCGACGCAGATGATGGAGTCGATGATCTCGAGCCCGATTCCGACGCGCGCCGAAGTCTCCGATGTCGCCAACGCGGTGCTCGATGGCACCGATGCGGTGATGCTGTCGGCCGAATCGGCGAGCGGCAAGTTCCCGGTCGAAGTCGTCGAGGCGGCGCACCGCGTATGCCTGGAGGCCGAGCAGACGCAGCCGTTGAACCTCGAGCAGGATTTCCTCCACCGCGTCTTCACCCGCGTCGACCAGTCGATCGCGATGGCGGCGCTCTTCACCGCCTACCACCTGAAGGCGAAGGCGATCGCCACGCTCACCGAATCGGGCTCGACCGCGCTGTGGATGAGCCGGCTCAACTGCGGCGTGCCGATCTACGCGCTCACCACGCAGACTTCGACGCGCTACCGCTGCGCGCTGATGCGCGATGTGTATCCGCTGATGGTGAAATACGTAGGGCACGACCGCGATGTGCTGCTCACCGAAGCCGAGACCGTACTGGTCGAGAACGGTCGGGTGAAGAACGGCGACGTGATCGTGATCACGATCGGCGAGCCGATCGGCAAGCCCGGAGGGACCAACACCATGAAGATCGTACGCATCGGGGAGCACCGGACGTCATGAGCGCCGTCACGCCGAACGCGGCCCGCCCTGCCGGCCTGGCGCCGCTCGCGAGCCGTGTTTCGTGCGTGAAGGGCGCGAACTCGACGCGCTCGGGCAGGACTGGAACGAGGCCTGGTCGAAGGCGCTCTTCCGGCCCTAGACGCTTCCCCAGACCTCGCGCGCGGTCTCGACGACGAGCCGGATCTTCGCCGCCTGGTCCTCGGCAGTCACCTGGTTGCCGTGCACCGTGCTTGAAAACCCGCACTGCGGCGAGAGGCACAGCTGCTCGAGCGGCACGTACTTCCCTGCGTCTTCGATCCGGCGCTTCAATTCGTCCTTCGACTCCAGTTCCGCGATCTTCGTCGTGATGAGTCCGAGCACCACGGTCTTGTCCTTCGGCACGAAGCGCAGCGGCGAAAAATCGCCCGAGCGCGCGTCGTCGTATTCGAGGAAGTAGCCGTCCACGGCGAGCTCGCGGAAAAGCGCCTCCGCCACCGGCTCGTAACCCCCTTCGGCGGCCCAGGCGCTCTGGAAGTTGCCGCGGCACAGGTGGATGCACACTCTCATGTTCCGCGGACGCCCCGCGATCGAGGCGTTGATCAGGCTTGCGTAGCGATGCGGCAGCCAGTCCGGGTCGTCGCCGCGGCCGCGCGCCCCCTCGCGCATCTTCGGATCGCACAGGTAGGCAAGGTTGGTGTCGTCGAGCTGCACATAGGTGCAGCCTGCTTCGCCGAGCGCCTTCAGCTCTTGCCGGTAGCACGCGGCGACGTCGGCGTAAAACGCCTCCAGGTCGGGGTACGCCTCCTTGCTGATCGCGCCGCGGCCACCGCGAAAATGCAGCATGGTCGGCGAGGGAATGGTCACCTTGGGCGTACGCCGGGTGGCCGACTCGAGAAACTGGAAGTCCGCGCGCTGAATCGGCCTGACGTGCTGGATGCGCTTGGTCACGTGCATGACCGGCGGCGCGAAATCGACGTCGCCCTTGGCGCCGTGGAATTTGCCCATCGCGCCCTGCCGCACTTCGACCCCCTCGAGCTGCTCCAGGAAGTCGATGTGGAAGTAGGTGCGCCGGAATTCGCCGTCGGTCACGCCCTGCAGCCCCCAGTCTTCCTGCAGGCGCACGATGTCGCGGATCGCGCGGTCCTCGACCTCGCGCAGTTGCGCGCGCGTGATCGCCTTGTCCCTGAAATGCCGGTCGCGCGCCTCGAGCAAGTCCTTCGGACGCAGGAAACTGCCGACGTGGTCGGCGCGAAACGGCGGCGAGGTGCGGGCGGACATGAGGCGCTCCCTGGGGGAATTTGTGTCGGCGACGCGAGCGATGTTATTTTGCCGCATGCGCATCGCACTCTGCAACGAAGTGATCGCCCCGATGCCGTTCCCGCAGCAGTGCGAGTACGCGGCGAAGCTCGGTTACGACGGCCTCGAGATCGCGCCGTACACGTTCTCCGAGGAGCCGCATCGGCTGGGAAGCGCGCAGATCGCCGCCGCGCGCGCCGCCACCGAAGACGCAGGCATCGCGATCACCGGCCTGCACTGGCTGCTTCTGAAACCCGCCGGGCTTTCGATCTCGACCCGCGACGAGGCCGCGCGGCGGCGCACCGTGGACGTGATGCTCGCGCTCATTGACCTGTGCGCCGAGCTCGGCGGCAGCTACCTGGTGCACGGCTCGCCGCACCAGCGGCGCATCGATCCCGGCGACACGCGCGCGGCGGCGCTCGCGCGGGCGCAGGAGTGTTTTGCCGCGGTCGCCGAGCGCGCCGAGCAGGCGGGAATTCTGTATTGCATCGAGCCGCTCGCGGCGGACCAGACGCCGCTCATCAACACGCTCGACGAGGCGGTGCGGATGGTCCAGGGGATCGGAAGCCGCGCCGTGCGGACCATGCTCGACTGCAGCGCCGCGGGCCGGATGGAGACCGCACCGCTCGCGGCCCTGGTCGAGCGGTGGCTGCCGGCCGGCATGATCGCGCACGTGCAGGTGAACGACCGCAACCGGCGCGGCCCGGGCCAGGGCGAGCAGCGCTTTGCGCCCCTGCTGGGCGCGCTGGTGCGGCACGGCTACGCCGGCGACATCGCGGTCGAGCCGTTCGACTACGTCCCGGACGGTCCCGGCGCCGCGGCGCGCGCCATCGGCTACATGCGCGGCATCCTCGAAGCGTTGCAGGACGCGTGACGGCGGCTGCGGATGCCGTTTCGCTTCGACGTTCGCAGGCGTAAATGCATGCAACCGCGAAAGGAAACCGCATGAGCGAAAGGCGCATCGGGATCGTCATGCACGGCGTCACCGGCCGCATGGGAATGAACCAGCACCTCGTCCGCTCGATTCTCGCGATCCGCCGCCAGGGCGGCGTGATGCTGGCCGACGGCACGCGGCTCATGCCCGATCCGCTCCTCGCGGGGCGCAACGGCGCGAAGCTCGCCGCGCTGGCAAAGGCGCATGGCCTTGCAAATTGGACGACCGATCTGGGCCAGGCGCTGAAAGACCCGCGGTACGAAATCTTTTTCGATGCCGCTTCGACCAAGCTGCGGCCAGCGCTGCTCAAGCGCGCGATCGGCGCCGGCAAGCACGTCTACTGCGAGAAGCCGGTGGCGACCACGCTCGCGGAGGCGCGCAGCCTCTACGCGGCGGCGAAAAAGGCGCGGGTGAAACACGGCGTGGTGCAGGACAAGCTCTGGCTCCCCGGGTTGCTCAAGCTCGCGCAACTGCGCGGGCAGGGTTTCTTCGGCAGGATCCTCTCGGTGCGCGGCGAATTCGGCTACTGGGTGTTCGAGGGCGACCGCGAGCCGGCGCAGCGCCCGTCGTGGAACTACCGCAGGAAGGATGGCGGCGGCATCATCCTCGACATGCTGTGCCACTGGCGCTACGTGCTCGATAACCTCTTGGGCGAGGTGCGGGCGGTGAGCTGCCTCGGCGCTACCCACATCCCGTACCGCTGGGACGAGAACCGCAGGAAATACCGGGCGACGGCGGACGACGCGGCCTACGCCACGTTCCGGCTGGCGGGAGGCGTGATTGCGCACTTCAACAGCTCCTGGACGGTGCGCGTGCGGCGCGACGATCTCCTTACGCTTCAGGTCGACGGCACGCACGGCAGCGCGGTCGCCGGCCTACGGCGCTGCTTCACGCAATCGCGCGACGAAACGCCGAAGCCCGTGTGGAACCCGGACCTCCCGCAGCCGATCGATTTCTACCGGGGTTGGCGCGAAGTGCCCGACGAGCGCTACGAGAACGCGTTCAAGGCGCAGTGGGAACTGTTTCTGCGGCACGTCGCAGGCGAGCGCGGCTTCCGCTGGAACCTGCTCGAAGGAGCGAAGGGCGTGCAGCTTGCCGAACTCGGGCTGATGAGCTGGAGACAGAAGAAATGGCTCGCAGTCCCGAGGCTGAGGGCATGAAGATCGTTTTGCCGACTGCTGGCGGAGTGCTCGAGACCTACACCCTGCGGGAACCTCGAGTTTTCGCGAAACCGAAGCAGGCCTTCACGCGCCGCGCGCTCGCCGCCGCACACGTGGTCGCCGATCCGCTTTCGACGAGGGAGCCGTGGCGCGAGGCCGCCGTGGACTGGGAGGCGTCGCTCCGCTTCCGGCGGCACCTCTGGTCCTGGGGCTTGGGGCTCGCCGAAGCGATGGACACCGCGCAGCGCGGAATGGGTCTCGACTGGCCGAATTCGCTCGAATTGATCCGGCGCACGCTGGACGCGGCGAAGGACGTGCCGGGCGCGTTCGTCGCGAGCGGCGCGGGAACCGATCAACTTGCTCCGGGCGGCGCGTACTCCGTGCCCGAAATCGTTTCCGCCTACGAGGAGCAGTGCGCCGCGATCGAGAAGCTGGGTGGCCGTCTCATCCTGATGGCGAGCCGCGCGCTCGCCGCGGGAGCGAAATCGCCCGAGGACTACGCGCGCGTGTACGACCGCATTCTTTCGCAGGCGAACGAGCCGGTAATCATCCACTGGCTCGGCGAGATGTTCGATCCGGCGCTCGCCGGCTACTGGGGGCATTCCGGCCACGCGGCCGCGATGGAAGTCTGCCTCGACGTCCTGCGCCGCAACGCGGCCAAGGTGGACGGCATCAAGATCTCGCTCCTCGACAAGGAAAAGGAAATCGCGATGCGCCGCCGCCTGCCCGAGGGCGTGCGCATGTACACGGGCGACGACTTCGATTTTGCGGAACTGATCGAAGGCGACGCCGAGGGGCACTCGGATGCGTTGCTTGGAATATTCGACGCCGTCGCGCCGGCCGCTTCCAGTGCACTGTCTGCGCTCGCCGCGGGCGATCGGGCGACTTATCGCGAGGTGCTCGCGCCGACGGTGGCGCTCTCGCGCCACATCTTTCGCGCCCCAACGCGCTTCTACAAGACCGGAGTCGTGTTCATGGCGTGGCTGAACGGGCACCAGGACCACTTCGTCATGCTGGGCGGCCAGCAAAGCGCGCGCCACGTGCTTCATTTCGCGGAACTGTTCCGGCTCGCAGATGCCGCGGGGCTGCTCGCCGATCCCGCGCTCGCCTGCCGCCGCATGAAACAGCTTCTCGCCCTGCATGGCATCGCCTGACCCGGCGCTGCTGTCCCTCAACACCGCGACCGTGCGCGAGCGCTGGAACCTCGCGCAGATGATCGACGGCTGCGCGCGCCACGGCATCCGCGGCATCTCGCCCTGGCGCGACAAGTTGGACGAACTCGGCGCGCAGGAAGCCGCGCGGCGCATCCGCGCGGCGGGACTCACGGTGACCGGCCTTTGCCGCGGCGGCATGTTCCCGGCTCGCACGCAGGCCGCGCGCAGGGCCGCGATCGCCGAGAATTTGAAGGCGATCGACGATGCTGCGATTCTCGACGCGCGCTGCCTCGTGCTTGTGGTGGGCGGGTTGCCGGCCGGCTCGCGCGACCTCGCTGGCGCGCGCGAGCAGGTGAAGGAAGGAATTGCCGCAATCCTTCCGCACGCTAGGGCATGCCGCGTCCCGCTCGCGATCGAGCCGCTCCACCCCATGTACGCCGCGGACCGCGCGTGCGTCAACACGCTCTGGCAGGCGCTCGACCTGTGCGACGCGCTCGACCCGAAGCGCAGCGGGGCGCTTGGCGTCGCGCTCGATGCGTATCACGTCTGGTGGGATCCGGAGCTGGAGGCGCAGATCCGGCGCGCCGGGCGAACGCGCCTCCTCGCCTACCACATCTGCGACTGGCTGGTTCCCACGACCGACCTGCTGCTCGATCGCGGCATGATGGGCGACGGCGTCATCGATTTGAAGCGCATCCGCGCCTGGGTGGAGCGCGCCGGCTACCGCGGGTTCCACGAGGTCGAGATCTTCTCCGTGCGCAACTGGTGGCAGCGCGACCCCGACGAGGTGCTGGCCACCATCCGCGAGCGGCACCGGCGCTGCAGTTAGAGATAGGGCGCGCCCCGACCCTCCACCGGCAGCATCTCCGCGCTTTCACACGCTCGCGATTGCCTCGATCTCGACCCGCGCGCCGCCGACGAGGCCCGCTGCCTGAAACGTGGTTCGCGCCGGCGGGTCCTTCGGGAAGTAGCTGCTGAACACCTCGTTCATCGCCATGAGCTCGCCGAGGTCGGTCATATAGATCGTGACCTTTACGACCTTTGCGAGCGAAGAGCCGGCCGCCTCGAGCACGGCCTTCAGGTTTTCGCACACCTGTTGCGTCTCGGCCTTGATCCCGCCCGCTGCGAGGAGCCCCGTTCTTGGGTCCAGACCGAGCTGGCCCGAGACGAAAACCCAGTCGCCCGCCTTAATCGCCTGCGAGAGCGGGACCCTCGCCGGCGGCACCTTATCGGTGTGCACGACCTCTCGCTTCATCGTCGTTTCCTTCGCCTGATGATGGGACTTGGCGGATCTTTCCTAGCGCGGCGAAGCGCTCCGCGCCGGTCGCCACGGCCGAGGAAAGCTCGCCGGGCTCGCGTTGCCGTCTCGGTCAAGCGCCATCACGCCGAACACGAAATCATCCTTGGAAATCCCCTCGAGTGTAAAGCGCGTGACGTTGCCCACGTCGCGGCTGAATCGCCATGTCGGCATCGCCGGCTCGCGCCAGACGATGCGGTAGCCGGCGAGGTCGGTTTCTGCATTCGCCGCCCAGCGCAGCGTCGTATCGTTTTCGAGCTGCACGACCTCGATGCCGGCGTCGCGCGGCGGGGCCGGCGCGAGCGCGAGCGACGCGAGGCCCGCGGCGTTCGCGCGCGCGACCTGCGCGACATAGGCGAAATCGACGAACTCGGGCAGATCGCCAAACTGGACGCCGCCCTCTACGCGCACGTCCTGGTGCTGATGGCGATAGTCCTCTTCCGGCTCGGTGAAACGAACGGCCGCGTAGCCGCGCTCGAGAAAGGGCAGGTGATCGCCGCCGCGCAAGAAACGATCCGGCCGGGGAACCAGCCGAACGACGAACCCCGGGAGATAGCGCTCGGCCGTTTCCTTGAGATGGCGGCCCAGCTGATGGGTCGGCGTATCGGCCTCGCCGCCCGAGCGGGCGATTGCCTCAAGCTCCGTCCGGGCGCGCTGCGCGAAGTCGCTCGCGCCATGCTGCGCGGCAGCCAATAGCGCTGGAAGCCCGTTCGCGAACAGGCGCACGGAACGCTCGTTGCGTCGGCCGTCCGCCGCCGTCGGGCTGCCGATGATGTCGTTCGTGATCATTCCCGCGATGTCGAGGCCCTTCTTGCTTGCCGTCTCTGCCCAGTGCGCAGCGCCGAACAGGCCCTGCTCTTCACCGGCCACAGCCATGAATACGAGCGTCGCATCGAAGCGGTGCGCCGCCATTACGCAGGCGAGCTCCATGACGGCCGCCACGCCGGAAGCGTCGTCGTTCGCTCCCGGGGCGAGCGATTCGGCGTCCATGACATCCGATGCGCGCGAGTCGTAGTGCCCGCTCACGACGTAGATCCGTTCTTTCGCCTCGGGCTGGATGCCCGGCAGCGTCGCGACCACGTTCACGATTTCCACCGCCCGCGGAATCCTCCTGCCCGGCGGCTCGATGTAGGCGTCGAACTCCACCTGCAATCGTCCGCCTGCGGCCCGCGCGCACTGCTGGAGTTCGGCATGGATCCAGCGCCGTGCCGCTCCGATGCCGCGGGTGTGTGACTCGGTCTGCGAAAGCGTGTGACGGGTATGAAACGACGCCAGTTTCCGGATCCGCGCCTCGATCCTTTCCTGCGATACGGCAGCCAGGATCGCCTCGATCTCCGGGTTGCGTCCGGATGGTCCGGCCGCGCACACCGTCGGGAGCAGGGCCAGCAGGATTACTATAGAGCTGCGCCGACCCGGCATGTATTTCTTTCGATCTCCCGATCTTCGTGCACGGACCCGTGCATCGACGGCGCGCGAATTCTACTGCGACAGCCTCGCGTGCGGAGCGGCTGGCCGCCAGCGCCGCCGCGGCGTGGCCGATGAACGCTACTCCTCTTCGGCGCGCGGCCTGAACGCGGCGACCAGCTTTAGCTGCAGCGGCGGCGGCGCCGCCTCGTAGTGGCTGAATTCCAGCGTGTACGAGCCGTGGCCCGCGGTGAGCGATTTCAGCCGCGCCGGGAAATGCTCGAGTTCCGAGAGCGGTGCCTGCGCGCTGATCTGCACCGTACCCGGACGCGGCGAGTCCGAGCCGCGGATCTGCCCGCGGTGCCCGGACAGTTCGCCCGCGATGTCGCCCATGCTGTCTTCCGGAGCGACGATTTCGACATTCACGATCGGTTCCAGAACGATCGGCCGCGCCTTGCCGAGGGCGTCGAGAAACGCCTTCCTGCCGGCCGACATGAAGGCGACGTCCTTCGAGTCCACCGGGTGGCTCTTGCCGTCGTAGACAATCACGCGCACGTCCTGGATCGGAAAGCCGGCGACGAATCCGGTTTCCAGCACGCCGCGCACGCCTTTTTCGACCGACGGAATGAACTGGTTCGGGATCACGCCGCCTTTCACGCTGTCGACGAACTCGAAGCCCGTGCCGCGCGGCAGCGGTTCCACCTTGAGGAACACCTCGCCGAACTGTCCGGCGCCGCCGGTCTGTTTCTTGTGGCGGCTATGGCCTTCGGCCCTGGCGGCGATCGTCTCGCGGTACGGAATGCTGGGCGGCCGCGTGTCGAGCTCGAGCTTGTACTGGGCGGCCATCTTTTCCAGCACGGTCTTCAAGTGCATTTCCCCGAGGCCCCGCAGCACGGTCTCGTTTGCCTGCGCGTTGTGCTCGATGCGAAAGCAGGGATCCTCCGCCGCAAGCTTGTGCAAAGCGTCCGAGAGGCGTTGTTCGTCGCCGCGTTTTTTGGGCTGCACCGCCAGACCGAACACCGAATTGGGCAGCTCGAGCGGCCTGGCGTGGATGTGCGAATCGTCGGCCGAGTCGTGCAGGATGTGGTCGAACGCGATCTCGTCGATCTTCGCGATCGCGCAGATGTCGCCCGGCAGCGCCTCGGCGACTTCGGTCTGCGTCTTTCCGCGCATCGTGTACAGGTGCCCGGGCTTGATCGGCTTTCTGCCCTCGCCGATGTAGAGCTGGGTTCCCGGCGTGACCCGCCCCTGGTGGACGCGGAACACGGCGAGTCGCCCGATGTAAGGGTCGATCTCCACCTTGAAGACGTGCGCAAGCACATGCATGGACGCGTCCGGCGACGTGGTCAGTTCCGCCGTTGCGCCGCCTGCGGATGCGACCGTCACGTAGGCCGGCGGATTGCCTTCGGTCGGGTTGGGAAGGAGCTTCACGATGACGTCGAGCAGCTCGGCGACGCCCGCACCGGTTTTCGCCGAAACGAACACCACGGGGAGCAGGTGTCCTTCGCGCATGGCACGCTCGAGCGGGTCGTGCAGCAGCTCCGGGGCGATTTCGCCCTTCTCCAGGTACACCTCCATCAGTTTTTCGTCGACTTCGACCACCTGGTCGACGAGCTTGCGGTGTGCTTCCTCGACCGAAGAGAAATCGGCCTCGCCGGAAGGGGCGAAGAAGCAGTCGGAAACCCTGGTCGCGCCGGCCGCGGGGAGATTGAGCGGCAGGCATTCCTTGCCGAACGTGGCCTGAATCTGCTCCAGCAGGCCGGGCAGGTTGACGTTGTCGGCGTCGATCTTGTTGATGATCACCAGGCGGTCAAGGCCGCGCCGGGCAGCCCAGTGCATGAAGCGCCCGGTCATCATCTCGATGCCGTTCTGCGCGTTGACCACGATGGCGGCGGTTTCGACTGCGGCGAGCGCGGGAAGCGAATGTCCCAGGAAATCCGGATACCCCGGCGTGTCCAGCAGGTGGATCCGCGCGCCGCCGTTGGGTCCCTGGGCCTCGAAGCTCGCGACCGCGAGCTTGAGAGAGTGCCTGAAGGATTTCTCGATCGGCGTGTAGTCGCACACGGTAGTGCCGCGCTCGACGCTGCCCGCGGCCGGGATCGCCCCCGCCCGCGCGAGCAGCGCCTCGGCCAGCGAGGTCTTGCCCGACCCCGACTGGCCGACGAGCGCAATCGTCCTGATCTGTTCAATGGAATGCTTGCTCACGGCTCTCTCCAGGATTCATGACTGGGGGCGTCTTGCGCGCTCTCGGACCGGGTTATAGCAGCAACCGGGGCTGCGCGGGAAGCCCTAGAGGAGGGATTCGATCAAGGCATTCACGCGAGCCGCGGCTTCGATCTGCAGGAAATGGCCGACGCCCGGTATTACCTCGATCCGGGCGCGCGGCACGCGGCGCCGCACGAGATCGAGCCACGGCGTGCGCTCGCCCGCGCGCAACATGATCCGCCTGCGATCGGCGTTCAGCGTGGTGCTCTGGATCACGAGGAGCGGCGCCTGCACCGCGGAAAGCGCGTCCTCGACATGCTGGGCGTCCCAGCGCGCCAGGGCCGGAAACAGGGCCGCCCCGATCTCCGCGGGCAGGCGTTTTGCGCGCTCGACCATGCGCGCCGCGTACGCCGTGCGCTCGAAGAACATCTGCGAAAAGAGCGCCTCGGCGAAAACCGGATATCCCGCGAAGTCGATCGCGTCGCGCATGGCATCGCCCGCCTGCGACGGATCGCCGCTCCCCATGCGGCTCCCGTCCAGAAGGGCGAGCGCCGCGACGCGGGCGGGCGATGCGCGGTTTGCCTCCAGCACCACCCGACAGCCCATGCTGTGACCGACCAGGACCGCGGGCGTGTCGAGCGTTTCGAGCAGCCGCGCAACGTCCGCGCCGTAACGCTCGATGGTGCAGTCGGCCGGAATGCCGGGCGTCTGTCCATGCCCGCGCAGGTCGCAGGCAAGTACCTGCCGCGTCCCGGAGAAATGCTCGACCTGGAGGCGCCAGTCCTGGTGGGCGCAGGCAAATCCGTGCACGAACACCAGTGGCGGCGCGCCCGCTCCGGCACGCAGGCAATGCATTGTCATTTTCGGGACGTGGTGCGGCGGCGCTATTTCTTCGAATTCTCCTTCTTCGCAAGGAGCTCGGCACGCGGCCTGAGGAAATCTTCGAGCTTGGACCTGGCGATCAGCAGCGTATGCCCGGCGAGTGCCGTCTCGCGCGGCAGGCGCTCGGCGAGTCTCTTGGCGCGCTCTTCGGCGTCTTTGCCCTCGGGTTGGGGCTTGCCCTCCACCGCCACCCGCGCATAGTGGTTCTCGCCGTGCAGCTTGCCGACCTTGAGCGTATAGACAAGGCCGTCGAAAGTGCTCGCCTGAACGACGGTGGGCCGTGCGAGCCCGGTGTCCTCGGACTTGACCTCCCTGGGCGCGACGTCCGCCAGTTCGATCCGCGAAAGCGAATAAGCGGCGGCGTTCGCGCGCGTGAGTTCGAGCGTTTCGCCGGGTCTTGCACGGCTCAGTTTCCAATCGGCGTTGTCGGCAGCGCGCTCGATGCGCCAACCTTCGCCCTGCGGAGGCAGCACCTCCAGCGACTTGACCTTTTCGGCGGCGAACCCCGTCTTCGAAATCCACTCGGCCGTGTTCACCGTCGCGAGCGTCAGCGGGTCGGATACGATGTACAGGGTCTTGTCCTGCTCCGGCAGCATGACGAACCGGCCGTCGCCGATCGCCTTGTCGGGCTGCTCCGGCTCACGCCTGAAGTACTTTTTACCGGCGAGGAGAGCGGCCTGGACCTTGCCATCCGCGCTTCCGAACTGGACGCGCGTAGCCGATTGGTCGAGCTTCAGCCGCGCGCGGTCCGCGGCGCCGATCGGCTCCATCTGGCCCACTTTCAGTTCGATCGCCTTGAGGACGAATTCCCTGACCTTGGCAACATCGGCCGGGAAACCGCCACGCTCGGCAATGGTCCACGCCGCGTCCTTGCGCTCCAGCGTGATCGCCGCGCCGGGTTCCCGGATCGAAATCGACGCCACCTCGGCGGCCTGCAAGCCCTTGAGCAGCGGCTGCCCGAGGGCGCCCGCGGCGGCCGGCTTGCGCGACTGCCCCTGCTCGTAGTAGAGCAGCGCGCCGCCGCCGATCAGCACCAGCAGCACCACGAGCAGGCCGGCAATCCGCGCGTTCATGCGAGCGCCTGCCGGCGGCGGCGAATCAGGGCGACCGCGATGCCCGTCAGCGCGACCAGCAGCGGCATCAGCGCGATGTTCACCACCTTGGTCCAGAAAACGAGACTCTCGGCGTCCTGGCGCAGGTTCTTGCGCAGTTCCTTGAGTTCCTTGCGCGTCTCGGCCACCCGCTTGCGGAAATTCTCGATTTCCTTCTGCTGCTCGGGCGTGAGAAGTTGCTGTCCTTTCGCCGCCACCGCGGTCCCCTTTTGCAGTTCCTGGAGCTTTTCGCCGGTCTTTTGCAATTCGGTTTCGAGCGCCTGGATCTTGCCGAAATACTGCTTCTGCGCCTCGGCCTCCATCTGGCGCACGACCGTGAGAGGGCGGAACGCGGCGGCGCGGCTGCGCAGCGAGATGAGGTCGTCGCCGGAGGCGAGCTGCTCGACGATGCTTTGGGCGAACGCGAGGTTGCCGTTGGAAGGCACCACGATCTTGCGCCCGAACACTTCCTGGACATCCACCGCGGCGCCGTCGTTGAGCATGTCCACGTCGGCAACCAGCACCACGGAATTTTCCTTCGACGACTCCTGGAGCGAAGGCGCTTGCGGTGCGGCCGGCTTGGGCTTTGCGTCCTTCGACGACGGCGATTCCGTCTTCGGTGGCCCTTCCGAGAACGCGGTCCTGAATTTCCCCGTGAGACGAAGCGCGAGCACGCGTCCCTTGCCCTCGGGCTTGAATCCTTTGGTTGCCGCCTCGCCCGAAACCGTGGCGACCGCCTGGTCGACCAGCATGGAGTTCGGCGAACTGCTGAGCAGTTCGGTCGCCTTCAGTCCTTCGGCGGGTTTGACCTCGAATGCGCCGCCGAACGCGTAGAGCAGCGTTTCAATCTGGCTGGTGACCACGTCCTCCCGGTTGAAGGCGGTCCGGTTGAGCGTCAGGACGGTCGGGGTATAGCGCTGCCCGGCACCAGAGGCGAACACCACGTCGGCGATCACCTTGTCCGGACTCATCGGCACGCCCCAGGCCTTGAAAAGCCGCGGCAAGGTGGAACTCGAACCGCCGCCGCCAACGCCCGGCATCGGGCTCGGCAGCGGGTCGAAGTAGGCATACGGATCGACGAACACGACCAGCTTTCCTCCGCGCAGCACGAACTGGTCGAGCGCATATTCGGTCGCATCCGAAGGGTCTCGCGGGTGGATGACCAGGAGCACCGGGATATCGGCGTCGATCGAAGTTGCCGTCATGTTCACCGGTCGGACATTGAAGTCGCGCTTCAGTTCGTTGGCGAGCGCCCAGGGCTCGGAGCTTTGCCGCGTGAACGGATTGAATTTCTCCCCCAGCACGGGGAGGGCGCTCATCAAACCGATCGTCGGGCGCTCGGCGAGGCCGACCTGCGCGATCGCACGCGCGAGGTCGTACTCGAGCAGCCGTTCGCGCGCCGGATGCAACGTCGGAATCGACTGCTTGCGCTCCAGCCGGCTGACGGTAAGACCGAGGTAGAACTGCTCGCCCGACAGGAGCTGCTGCGCCTCGATGCCGTCCAGTTGCGCCGCGTCCTCCTCTTCCGAATCGGGCTTGGGATTGTATTTTTCGATGATCAGGTTCGTTCCGGCGACCGACTTGAACTCGCGCGCCAGGTCTTCGACCCGCTGCGCGAAGCTCCTGAGCTGCACGGGCATCGCCTGCTCGCCCTGCGAGATGTAGAGCTTGACTTTCACCGGCGCGTCGAGCCTCTTCAGGATCCGACGGGTACCGTCCGACAGCGTGTAGAGCCTGCCTTCGGTGAGGTCGGCGCGCACCGCAGCGCGCGAGGCGAGATAGTTGAAGGCGACCAGCGCCAGGAAGAGCGCCGCCAGACCGATCGCGGAATAGACGAGGTTTTCGTATTTCTTCATCCGCTCACCCCGCCCGGTGTCCTCGCAAGATCACGCCGGTCGCGAACAGCGCAAATCCGATCACGGACAGGAAGAAGAGCACGTTGCGGGAGTCGAGCACGCCCCTCTGGAAGCCGTCGAAATGGGTGATTACCGAAAACGCGGCCACCGTATCAACCACGGCCGGACTCGCCCAGCGCACCAGCAGATCGGTGACGGGATTGAAGCCCGCGAGAATCAGGAACAGGCAGATGACGACCGAAAGAATGAAGGCGACGACCTGGTTGCGCGTCATGGCGGAGGTCATGCAGGTCACCGCGAGGTAGGCGCCCGCGAGCATCAGGCTGCCAAGGTAGCCGGCGAAAATCGCGCCGTTGTCGGGCTCGCCGAGTACGTTTACCGTGAGAACGACCGGAAAGGTGAGTACGAGGGCAAGGGCGAGAAAGAGCCACGAGGCGAGAAACTTGCCGAGAATGGCCTGCCAGGCCGTAACCGGAAGGGTGAGCAGCAGCTCGATGGTTCCGGCGCGGCGCTCCTCGGACCACAGGCGCATGCCCACGGCGGGGACGAGCACGAGGTAGAGCCATGGATGCCAGCCGAAAAACGCCGCAAGGCTCGCCTCGCCGCGCTCGAAGAACGCGCCGGCAGTGAACGTGAAGAACCCGGTCAGCAGCAGGAAGATGACCAGAAACACGTACGCGACCGGCGACGCGAAGTAGCCCGCCAGTTCGCGCCCGGCGATGATCTGTATTGCCCTCATGGCCTGACCGTATCGGGTTGAGTGATCCGGCGGAACACTTCGTCGAGCTGGCCTTCCTCGGTGCGAAGCGCCTCCAGCGTCCAGCCTTCCCGCGCAGCGAGTTCCACGACCGCGCGCGTCAGTGCAGCCGATCCGCTCCTGTCCTTCGGATAGACCCGGAACGAACCGTTGCACTTCTCGACGCGCCCGAGGGCCGCGAGCTTTTCTTCGGTCGCGCCCGCTGCCTGCAGCGTGACCGCTCCCGCGAGGTCGGACATCGCGCGCAGCTCCGCGGGAGTTCCCTGCGCCACGATCCTGCCGCGGTCGATGATGATCGCGCGCGAGCAGGCGGCGTCCACTTCCTCGAGGATATGGGTCGAGAACACGACTGCCTTGCTGCGTCCGAGCTCGCGAATCAGGTTGCGCACTTCGTGTTTCTGGTTCGGATCCAGGCCGTCGGTCGGCTCGTCGAGCACCAGCACGTCCGGATCGTGGATCAGGGCCTGCGCGAGGCACGTGCGGTGCTTGTAGCCCTTGGAAAGCGTGTCGATCGTCTGCCGCACCACGGAGGAGAGGAAGCAGATGCCGATCACGCGTGCCACCGCCTTGTTGCGGGCCTCGCCTGCAAGGCCGCGCATCTCGGCGGCGAAGCGCAGGAAACTCTCCACCGTCATGTCGGGATACGACGCCGCGTTCTCGGGCAGGTAGCCGATCAGGCGCTTGGCTTCGAGCGGCGACTCCACGACGTCGTGGCCGCCGACGGTGACGCGGCCGGCGCTCGGGGGATAGAACCCCGTGATCATGCGCATGGTGGTCGATTTTCCCGATCCGTTCGGGCCCAGAAAGCCGACGACCTCGCCGCGCTCGACGTTGAAGGAAACGCCGTCCACCGCGCGCATGCGGCCGAAATCCTTGACCAGATTCTCGATTCTTATCATCTTGCCGTGCCGAGTCGGTGCATGATTTGTGTTTGGCCCTGCCCGATTTCAAGGCCGCGCATTATCGCTGAAAACCCGGCACGCACCTGCGGGACGATGACCTGAGTCATCCGCAATAGCGCGTCGGCGGCAGATGCCGGGGCCGAGGGAACCGCGGTGGGAACTGCTGGTGCGCGTTAAACGCCGGGCGACCCCGGGGATGCCGGCAACGGGCAATCCGCCCGCTCATCGGCAGGCGTCCGTGCCGGCCGGTACTTGCGCGGCGATCCGGGCATCAAACGCACGACGAGCAGTTGAAGCCGAAAGCCGTGAGAGTGAGCGCTAGCTCTCAATATCACGATCTCCCTGTTTGAATGGTTTTAAACAGCCAAAAGATTGTATGCTGCACAGCACAAACAGTTTGACTTATCCAAGTTAATCCATATAATACGAATTGCTGCACTGCAGCATTACGCCCAGAATTTTACCGATCGCATTTTTAGGAGAGACGCACATGTACGTAACCCCGGAGCAGATTCAAGCGGCTAACAAGGCCAATGTGGAAGCGGCGCTGACGCTGGCGGCCACGCACTACGCGGCGCTGGAGAGGCTC
>Ga0209399_10000838_pt1 | contig 17189 bp, 19 predicted proteins | sample OV2TP3_FD_184130 | JGI IMG/M metagenome (GOLD analysis project Ga0209399, IMG submission 184130) | Hot spring microbial communities from Beatty, Nevada to study Microbial Dark Matter (Phase II) - OV2 TP3 (SPAdes) (version 3) | ecosystem: Environmental > Aquatic > Thermal springs > Hot (42-90C) ... | reverse complement strand
ACCGCGCCGCCAAGGTCGCCGATCACTGTCCTGGAAAGTGAACTCAAGCCTGGCTCATGAGGAGGCTAATTTCATGGAAGGCAAGCTGACCCTAGAACGAATCGGGGAAATAATGAAAGCAGTCCTTGCGGAGCTAAAGAAGGTCGGTGGTGTTGCGAGGGTTAGGGATCTCATTCCCCAGGTCGCACCGAAACTGAATTTGACCGAGTACGAAAAGGAAGTTTATCCGAAGACAGGGTACATTCGTTGGATTTCACATCTGCACTTCTATTCTGTGGACTGCGTGAAAGCTGGATATATCACAAAATCAGCCGGCAAATGGCACTTAACGCAACAGGGGGAAGAGGCCTTAAAGTTGCCTCCTGGAGAATTTATCCGATCTGCACAGAAGAAATATCGGGAATGGAAAGCCACTCGCAATGTATCGGAAACCGAAACAAAGGAGGGTGAGGTCGAAGAGTCCGATAAGATCGTGCGTCAGACTGCTTATGACATGGCTGTCGAGCAGGCGAGATCAGAAATCGAAGAGCAAATTGATCGTTTAGGGCCGTATGATTTCCAGAAGCTTGTTGGCGAGCTTCTGATTGCCATGGGATACCATGTTCCTTCCATTGCGCCGCCGGGCCCGGATGGCGGTATCGACATTGTGGCTTATAAGGATCCTCTGGGGACCAGCACGCCAAGAATCCGAGTCCAGGTTAAGCACCGAGAACAAAAGGTATCGGTCAAAGAAGTTCGTGAGCTAGAGGGGTTGCTACGCAAAGAAGGCGATATGGGGCTTATTGTTTCGTCCAGTGGTTTCTCTTCCGATGCAGAGAAGGAAATACGAGCCTCTTCAAAACACATTGAAACCATGGATTCAGACCGATTGATACAGTTATGGCAGGAGCACTACGACAATATTCGCGAGGCAGGCAAGGCGCTCTTGCCACTCGTCAAACTCTACTTCCTCGCGCCAACAGAGGAATAGCCAGGACCATGGAGAAACGGTGCCAGGCACCTTTATACACGTATGACATCAAGTACCGCATGGGGCAGGATGCAGGAACGGAAGACGATGCGTAGGGGCGCAATTCATTGCGCCCTCCGAGGGAAGAGGGCGTGATGAATCACGCCCCTACGTGCTGGGAGACCGGCCGGGCGTGATGAACGGATGCAACCTTTTCGGGTTTGGGGGTGTCTCATCATGCATTGCCGCAGGGGGAATTGCATGGCCTTCAATCCGGGCGTCCATCATCGCCGTTCCATCCGGCTGAAAGGCTATGATTATTCGCAGGGCAGGGCGTACTTCGTCACCATCTGCACACGGAACAGGGAATGCCTGTTGGGGGCCGTGCAGGATGGGAAGATGGTCTTGAATGACGTTGGGCACATCGTCGAATCGGTCTGGCAGGGGTTACCGAATCATTTCCCGACCGTCGGCTTGGATGCGTCTGTCATCATGCCCAATCATTTCCATGGCATCATCATTGTAGGGGCGCAATTCATTGCGCCCTGCAGGGTCGGTCGATCGGGGTATGCCCCCACTGTTGGCCGTGACGGCAAGGCTGATCAAGAGGGCGTGATGAATCACGCCCCTACGTTGGGAAAGATTCTGCGAACATTCAAGGCGGCCTCTACCAGGCTGATCCGGAAAACCACCCTTGCTGAATTCGTCTGGCAACGCAACTACTACGAACACGTCGTCCGAAATGAGCGAGCATTGAATGCGATTCGGCGGTACATTCAGGTCAACCCCTTGCTATGGGCCTATGACCGTGAAAATCTCCAAGCAGCGCCTATCCCTGGCACCGAGATCGACCGCGTGTTGGCGAAGCACTACGGCTTCACGGACGAGGAGCTGGACTTCATCATCAACTACGACATCAAGTACCGCATGGGGCAGGATGCGGAAGGGGAAGACGAATGACCCTTGGGGGCACGGCGCGCCGTGCCCCTACATTCCGGGCAACCACAGGGGCGCCTACGTGAGAATTTAACCTTTCGGCCGGTTGGGGTGTCAGAACAGGTGTTGCAATCCAGAGCGAACCTTGGGAACATGCTGGGAGCGATTCCTGAATGAGGAGGGACAGTATGGATTATCAACAGTACATTGTGCGCGATCCGAAGGTCTGCGGCGGAGAGCCGGTGATCAAGGGCACACGGGTGACCGTGCGGACGGTCTTGGCGAGCCTCGCGGAGGGCGCGAAGGCGGAGGAGATTCTTGGAGACTTTCCCACGCTCAAGGAAGAGGATGTCCGCGCCGTGATCGCCTTCGCCGCCGCTTCTGCCGAGGAGGACCTGCCGGTCCAGAGCGTGCCGGACATCCAGTGAGGATCAAGCTCGACGAGAATCTTCCACTCAGACTTGCCCATATTCTCCGCCAACAGGGCCATGAGGCCGATACCGTTCCACAGGAAGGCTTGGCTGGACAGGATGACGCTCACGTCTGGCAAGCGGCACAAACGGCCGGCCGCTTTTTCATCACGCAGGATTTGGATTTTTCGGACGTGCGCCGGTTTGCGCCCGGCACCCACCACGGCCTTCTACTCGTGCGCTTACGGGACCCCGGTCGCAATGCGCTCGTGAGTCGGGTCCGAAGCCTCTTTCAAACCGAAAACGTTGCGGCGTGGAAGCGATGCTTTGTCGTGGCGACCGAACACAAGATTCGCGTTCGCGCTCCCAGGCAGCAGAACGACCCGAAAACCGGCTAGGCCTTGCCATCGACGAGATTGGCCCTCGCACTGGGTACTTTAAAGCCCGCCGTGAGGCCGCTTCATGACTGAACTCACCCGAGGTAACATTCTCCAGGCCGACGCAGAAGCCCTCGTCAACACGGTCAATTGCGTGGGCGTGATGGGGAAAGGTATCGCCCTCCAGTTCAAGCATGCCTTTCCGGAAAACTTCGAAGCCTATGCGGAAGCGTGCAGGAATCACGAAGTCCGACTGGGTCACATGTTCATTGTGCCCACAGGCCGCATGGTCAATCCGAAATACATCGTCAATTTCCCCACCAAGCAGCACTGGAAGGGAAAATCGAACTTGAAGGACATCGAAGCGGGCCTCACAAGCCTGATTCAGGAGGTCAAACACTTGGGAATTCATTCGATTGCTATTCCGCCGCTGGGATGCGGGCTCGGGGGACTGGAGTGGGCAAAGGTCGGGTCACTAATCAAGTCGGCTTTCGATAAGATCCCGGAGGTGCATGTCCTCCTCTATGAGCCGCAGGGGGCGTCGGTCGCCTGAACGCCTCAGAAAACTCCATCCCGCTGCTTTTATCCTTTCAGCCCATTCAAGTGTCTTATTAGACAAGGCCACCGGGGACCATGACGCTTGCTTTCTACCTTCTGGATCCAACAAGGCGATCCCGGATTCCCGTCCGTTCTTTCCAGCATTCTTGGCGAAAATGCTCCGCCTCGCCTCGCAGCGCTGGGTAATCTCAACATTCTGAATCAGAAATCGCTGGCGCTGTTCTGCTCGGTCAAGTGTCCGGGGAATCTCATCCTGCAAACCTACGACCTTGCCCAAAGCTTGCGGCAGTCTGGCGTCACTGTGATCGGCGGTTTTCATTCGCCGATGGAGCAGGAGTGCTTAACGATCCTGCTGCGAGGCTCACAGCCGATTATTGTGTGTCCAGCTCGAAGCCTTCAGGGAATGCGTATCCCCGCAGACTACCGGCAGCCCTTAGAGACGGGTAGGCTTTTGCTCCTGTCGCCATTCGGCGGCAAAGATCGCCGGGCGACGGAAGAAACGGCTCGGTTCAGGAATCGCTTCGTCGCGGCGCTGGCCAATGCGATCTTCGTCGCCCATGCGGAACCAAAGAGCAAGACCGAGCAGTTCTGCGGTGAAGTGCTCGAATGGGGAAAACCGCTCTACACGCTGGCCGGCGATGCGAACACAAACCTGCTTTCGATGGGTGCTAAACCGCTGCGCTCAGAAGATATGTCGTCACTAGCATAAAGTCTTCCCCCTCCGCCTCCTCCCGCCAAACCAAGCTTGCTCGACCCGGAACTTCGATCAGATGTGACGGGATATTCAATACCATCAGGGATCAGGGAGGGCGCGGCACGCGGCGCCCCTACAGCGATTCGGCCTGCAGAGTTGAGGCGAAGCACTACGGCTTCACGGACGAGGAACTCGACTTCATCATCAACTACGACATCAAGTGCCGCCTGGGGCAGGATGCAGAAGGGGAAGACGAATGACCCTTAGGGGCACGGCGCGCCGCGCCCCTACACTGAAAACTCCGCCAGTTAGCGCGGTTGACAAATAACAATAAATGGTGTATGGTTGTCAACCGTCCGAGGTTTTTAACCTTCTGTCCCAATCGGTGTCTCAATGTTTAGTCAACGGCTGAAACAACTGCGTCTGGCTCGCGGCCTGTCGTTGGAAGCGCTGGCCGCCGCGATGGGCGGCATTGTGACGAAGCAAGCCTTGTCCAAGTACGAGCAAGGCAAGGCGCGGCCGTCGCCTGTCGTCCTGAACAAACTGGCGGAGACGCTCACCGTGAAGGCTGCGCACCTCTTGAGTCGGCCGGCTGTCCATGTGGAGTTCGTCGCTTTTCGCAAGCTTGCAAGTCTGCCCAAGAAGGAGCAGGCAAGGGTCGAGAGCCTGACCCGGCACACCCTGGAGGACCGCATCCGCCTTCAGGAGTTGACGCAGCAAGGGTTGTCGTCTGACCTCCCGGTACGGGCCTTTCAGGTGGACCGGGAAGAAGACGCCGAGCGGGTGGCCGAGATGCTTCGCAAAAAGTGGAATCTTGGACTTGGTCCAATCGCCAGCGTAGTCGGCGTGCTGGAGGACCATCTGATTCACGTGCTGCAACTTAACGGTAGCCTGAAGTTTGACGGCATATCGGCCCTCGCCTATGACGACGCCAAGCGTCTGGTAGGGGCGGCGGTGGTCACGCGTCGCGGGGTGGCCGGCGAGCGCCAGCGCCTGAACCTCGCGCACGAACTCGGCCACCTCGTGCTGAATGTTTCGAAAAGAATGGACGAGGAAAAGACGGCGTTCCGATTCGGCGCGGCGTTTCTCGCTCCGGCTGAGCTGGTGTACCGGGAGATTGGGGCTAAGCGGGCGTTCATCTTGCCGGGAGAGCTGCTCCTTCTCAAACGCCGTATCGGGATGAGCCTCCAAGCCTTGCTATATCGCTTGCGCAATTTGGGGATCATCACCGAGTCCTATTACAAGCAGTGGTGCGTGGACATCAATCGACTCGGATGGAGAAAGCAGGAGCCCTATGAGTTACCGCCTGAGCAACCGCAATGGATGCGCCAGCAGGTGCTGCGTGCGCTCGCGGAGGGGCTCGTGACCCGAGAAGAAGCCGAACGCACACTCGGCGAAACTGTGGAGGGAGAGGCACCCTTGTCGCTCATCGAGCGTCGGGCTTTTATGAAGCTGCCCTTGGAGGAACGCCGTCGGATATTGTCTGAACAGGCCGAGAAGATGGCGCCTCATTACGAGCAGGACCGGGAATGGAAAGAATTGCAAGCAGGAGACCTCGTTGAGTACTGATCCATCTCCCCGCATTCCCAAACGCAGCGAGGTGTGGACGGTCAACTTTGATCCGACAATCGGAACGGAGATCAAGAAAACCCGCCCCGCGGTAGTAGTCAGTTCCGATGCCGTCGGGCGGCTGCCCATAAAGCTTATCGCCCCGATTACGGACTGGAAGGATTATTTCGCGCGAAACGTCTGGCACGTGCGTATCGACCCGGACAGCGCAAACGGGCTCTCAAAGGCATCCTCCGTGGATGCCTTGCAGTTACGAGGGGTGGACACTCAACGGTTCGTCCGGTCCCTCGGGCGTGTATCCGCCACCGTGATGGACGAAATCGTGGCCGCGATCGCGGCGGTGATTGAGTATCAGTGATGAAAGCCGGAGCCGTTCGCCCTGCTCTGTTCGGTCAAACGCCCAGGGGAAATGACTTAGATAACTAGCTGGCCTCAATTTCTCACTCTTCAGATCCGAAACCGAGGGAGTCCTCTAAGGCTCACCCTCACCCAGCCCTCTCCCTTCAAGGGAGAGGGATTCTAGTGCTCACGCGGCGTGGCTGACGGGCCTGCTGGCCAGGCCCATCCAGAAGCCTTCGAGATAATCCAGCACCGCCTTGACGCCCCGGCGGAAGTCCTCCCGTTCCTGAGCCGTCATCCCGCCAGGACTCGATCCGCCGACCCCATCCACCGCAGCGACCGCCTTCTCCATCGCCTCCTCGTGCGTGGACTCCAACTCTCGGTGGAAGGTAAAATAGGTCGGGTCCATTTGCGGGTACCGTTCGGTTCGTAAGCGGGCGAGGCCGGGGATCAGATGGTCCCACATCGTGATGGCCATGTTCTCGAGGCCGAACGATGCCCCGAGGGCGGTGGCGTGATTGCCGCTGCTGTAGAGCTGCTCCATGCCGTCAATGTACGCCTTCGTCGAAGACAACATCGGGCGGGTCATGGCCTCGTGGATGTCAACGCCGATGGAGCGCAGGAAGTCCCGGTAGAGCAGCTCGTGGCGATTCTTGGTCCGGCCGTCGCCGAGCTCGGAGTAGAGGACCGTGGTGAGCTCGTCGGCCACGGCCTCATCCTCAGTGTTCACCAATTGGGCGACCAGAATCTTCGGAAAGAATCGGGCGAAGTTGTAGAACTCCACCACGAATTGCCGGAACTCCTCATCGGTCAGCGCGCCGGTTTTGAAGCGATCGAGGTAGGGATTGTTGATGGCTCCGTGACGGAGCACATAGGCCCGCATCTCATCGTAGAAGGACATGGCATCCCCTCCTTGCCGGCCTTGTTGAGATATGCCAAACTATAATACATTTCTATCAATCACCGCAAGATGATTTATTGAGAGGGCCATTAAATCAATCAATGAACCCCGCTTGAATGTCATAAGTAATTGAAAGAATAATTTAATTATACGAGGAATTGAATGATATAAAATTTATATTGAACAATAGTGTTTGCATGTTATACTGACATTGCCGAACGAGGAGCAGGGGGCGCGATGCTGGAGATCACCCGCTACATTGAAGAGCTGAAGGACCGGCTGCATCTCAAGAGCGACTATGCCCTCGCCCACAGGCTCGGCATCACCCAACCCGAAGCCAATCATCTCCGCCGGGGCCTGAAGGTCCCCAAGGAAGAGCTCTGTATCAAGATGGCCAAGTTGCTGGGCAAAAACCCGGTCGAGTTGATGCTGGTCGCCCAGAAGGACCGGGCGCCGACGGAGGCCAAGGAATACTGGACGCTGGCCCGGACCGCCGTGGATGTCATGCTGCACGTGCCGGCGCATCCCCGCTATCTTCCCCGTAAGGTCGAGGCCATCGGCAAGGAGCTTCGCCAGATGGAGGCCCACTGCCTTCTCTACGAGGACGGGGCGGCGGTGACGGAGCCGGTCCGTTTGATGGAGACCACCGAGCGGACCGTGGATGCCGTGATGGAGTACTGGAACATCTGGAAACAAGGCGAGCCGTTGTACCCCAATTACCTCCTGGCCAACCAGGAGGCGGTGCGACGGGGAGTGACGATCCGCCGTCTCCTGGTCATCTCCGCGGAACAGGCCGCGGCGAACGAGGTTATGGCTGATGCGGTCCAAGTCATGGAGGATCAGCGGCGTTCCGGGATCCAGATCTTCTATGCCTTCCGGGAAGAGTTTTTGAATTCCGTGACCTACCAGCGGTTGGTCCAGGCGTACAAACGCCATGGATCGGCGGCCGAGATTAACGCGGCGATGTACGACAACGAGATCATGGTGATGGCGCGTGCCTATGGGCGCGTGCCTCTAGGGCTGACGGGGACTCCGAAGTTGATCACCCGGATCAGCCAACTCGAAATCACCTGGAAACCCGAGGTCATCGAGGAACTGAATCCGGCACCGCTGTTCGACATGACGCGATACATCCGAGAATACGCCGGCAAGAAGGCCTTCCTGGCGGACTTGGCTCAGTTCCGCCGGGAATCTCACGGGAAGGGGCGCGTCTTGGCGGGCCTGGGGCGGGCGGGTGAGATAGAGGGGGAACATCCATGAAAAGTCCAATGGGGATAGACCACATCACCCTATGCGTCAAGAATCTGGACGCCGCCGAATACTTGTTCACCAAGATCCTCGGCTTCGAGGTCATCTGGTCGGCGCGAGATGTTGGAAGCGACAAATCGTCCATGGACACCGTGGTGGTCCAGCGCGGTAGCGCCAAGGTGGCGCTCATGCAAGGGCGAGACAAGGCCGTGAAGTCCCAGATCAACGAATTCATCGAGAAGTACGGCCAGGGCGTCCAGCATGTGGCCATCGAAGTGGACGATATCGAAGCGGTGTGCCGTGAGTGGGAAGCGCACGGCGTGAAGTTCAGCGGCCCGCTCAAGGAAGGACGCGACGGGTTCGGGCCGCTACGGCAACGGTTCACCTATCCCTTGTTTCCCGGGAGCGGCGTCTTTCTGGAGCTGACGCAGCGGCAGCACGGCGACGAGCAGGCCCGGACCTTCGTGCATGGCACCGTGGAAGCGCTCTACAAGGACATCGAGCGCGATCAAATCGAGGGCGTGACGAAAACGATCATTGATTACGACAAGATCCTGAGCGAAGACCTGCGCTTCAGGCGCGTTTCGTGAGATTTAAAATCTCCTCGCCCCCGTTTCGGGGGAGAGGATGGAGGTGAGGGGGCATGGAAGTTCTAACGTTAACCCTTCGAATGATTTCCCCTCACCCTAACCCTCTCCCTCAAGGGGAGAGGGAACTTCAAGAAGAAATGTGGGGAGGCCCGCGATGTATCTCATGAAGAAAGGCAACATTCCGAATCAGGCCCATGTCGGGATTCCGGAGGGCCTGCATGAGGAGGAGCACGGCCGCCGGGGATTTGTCGGGCCGGCGTCGCACCTCTACCGGAGGCACCCTCCGACCGGATGGGTGCGCATTGAAGGCCCTCTTCGGCCCCGTGCCTTTGCCTGCGCGGACCTCCCCACCCCCGACCTCCGAGCGGCCGACGCACGGCCGCTCGAGGTTCTCCGAAGCCCGGATGTCCGGGTTTTCCTCTCCCGCCGTGCCGAGACGATGCCGTATTACGTCCGCAATGCGGATGGAGACGAAGTATACTTCATCCACGCAGGTCGAGGCCGATTCGAGACGGACTACGGGGTGCTGCCTTATGAAACCGGCGACTATGTGGTGATCCCCAAGGGCACGACCTATCGTGCTATCGTGGAGACGGGGCCCTCGTCGTTTTTGATTGCCGAAGCGCCCGTGCCGGTTGAGTTGCCGGAGCGGGGACTACTGGGCCACCACGCGCAGTTTGATCCGGGTGTCTTGACCGCCCCGGAGCCGGCGCCTTTCATTGATCTCCCTGGTGATCGGCGCGAATGGGAGGTCTGGATCAAGCGGAACGGGGAGTACACGCGGGTCGTCTATCCCTTCTGCCCGATGGATGTGGTCGGCTGGAAAGGCGATCTGTGGGTGACGAAACTGAATGTGCGGGACTTTCGGCCGGTCATGAGTCCTCGGTACCATCTCCCGCCCAGCGTCCATACGACGTTTCAGGCCGGGGGGCTTCTTATCTCCACCTTTGTGCCACGGCCCTTGGAGAGCGATCCCGAGGCACTAAGGGTTCCGTTTTACCACCGGAACATGGACTATGATGAAGTCCTCTTCTATCACCGGGGGAATTTTTTCAGCCGGGCGGGCATCCAACCCGGCATGCTGACGCTGCATCCTCAGGGAATCCACCATGGCCCGCATCCGCAAGCGGTCGAGGCGAGCAAGAACAAGACGCATACCGACGAGGTAGCCGTGATGATCGAGTCGCAGCGGCCCTTCACGGTCCTACCCGAGGTGGAGCCGGTCGAACTGAAGGACTATGCCATGAGTTGGAGCCGACCATGAAGCTGGTCAGTTTTCGGGTCCGGACGCCGGTGGGGAACCTTGTCCGGGTTGGGGCCTTGCACGAGCGAGTCATGGTGGATCTGAACCTGGCCTTTGTCGGGTTCCTGCACGATCAGAACGAGGCCCAACCCCATCGCCTGGCCAACGCCATGGTGCCGGCCGCGATGCTCGAACTTTTGGAAGGCGGCGACTCTGCAATGGCTGCGGCTCGGCAGGCGCTTGAGTATGCGGTTCGGTGTGGTGAGTCTCTGCAAGGCCCCGAAGGCGAGAGGGTCATATATGCGTATGACGGTGATCGGCTCCCTGAGGGTGTCCGGATCATCGCGCCGCTTCCGAACCCGCCCTCCTTGCGAGACTTCATCGCCTTCGAAGAGCACATCGCCGCCACTTCCAAGAAGCGCGGGCAGCCCATTCCCCCCGAATGGTACAAGGCGCCGGCCTATTACAAAGGCAACCACCGAACCATCATCGGACCGGACGAAGACCTCCCGTGGCCGCTGGAGACGACGAAGCTGGATTACGAGCTGGAGCTGGCCTGCGTCATCGGGCGCAAGGGCCGGGACATCTCCGAGCGAGACGCGTCGGGCTACATCGTCGGCTACACGATCATGAACGACTTCAGCGCCCGGGACATCCAGTTTCAGGAGATGGCCTGCCGGCTCGGGCCGGCCAAGGGGAAAGACTTTGCCACGGCCATCGGCCCCTGCCTCGTCACGCCGGATGAGATGTCGGATCTCAACGCGCTCACCATGGTGGCCCGGGTGAACGGCGAAGTCTGGTCGGAAGGGCGTTTCGGGTCCATCCACTGGTCTTTCCCCCAGATGATCGCGCACGTGTCGCGTGGCGAGACAATCTATCCCGGCGACCTCTTCGGTTCCGGGACCGTCGGGGGTGGGTGTGGCTTGGAGATGGATCGGTATCTGAAACCGGGAGACGTGGTGGAGCTGGAAATCCAGCCCATTGGAGTGCTGCGGAACAGAGTGGTCAAACAGCAATCGAGCTGAGCGGAAGATACCCCCACCCATCCCTCCCCCCTCGAGGTGGGAGGGATGGGTGGGGGGGGAGAGGGAAACCCATGAGCGTAAAGACGGCGAACGAACGGATTCTTGCGGACCTGATCGAGCGGCACCGTGCCTTGTACGAGGGACCGGCGATTGACCCCAAGCTCAAGAGCATCATTCGGGACGCCTCGCAATCGAAGCTCTCAGACTGGGATGTCCACAGGATGCTCCGGACCTCGCGGTCGGTCTTCTTCGATGCCCATGTCGGGGTGGTCTCGGGCCACCACACCGCGATCTATCTTCGGTTCGACTCCATCGCGCGGGTTCCGGAACTGATCAGACTGATCGCGCGGGATATGGCCGATTGGATCCGGCAGACATTTAAGAAGAACCCGATCGTCGGAATTATGGCCACTGCCTCAGAGGCGCGTCTCTTGGCCGACGGCGTGGTCAACCTGCTCCGCGGCGAGATGCCGGTGCGGGTGGTCCTAACCCCGTACAACCCGGAAACAGGGAAAATCGGCACCGAGGTCGCACCCGGCGCCATCAAACCGGGCGAGCGTTTCGTGGCCTTGAACGACGTGACCACCCGTGGGAACTGTGTGAGCAAACTGGGCAAGGTGGTCACCGACCACGGTGGCGTTTTGGCCGGGATGATGGTCTTTGCCCGACGCGACAGCGGACAGTTCCCGTTGATGGGCGAATTGACTTCCACATACCCGTTCTATTACACGGTGGACTTGGACATGCCGCAGTGGGAGCAGTCGGCCTGTCCTTACTGCGGGGTGAAAATGCCGCTGCTCTCGTGGAGGGACCTGCCGGAGTTTTAACCCCCAACAAGAGGTCGCCATGGATATCTCGACGGAGATCAAGCGAGCCGACCTGCTGCAGATGTACTACTACCTGCGTCTCACCCGGACCCTGGAGGACCGGATCACGGCTCTGTACCGGCAAGGGCGAATCGTGGGTGGGGTCTATACCAGCAACGGGATGGAGGCGATCGCAGTCGGGTACGCCTCTGCGCTGGAGCGGGAGGACATCATCGCCCCGTTCCACCGGGACATGGGGGCGTTTCTGATCCGTGGGATCACGCCCGGCGAAGTGATCGCCCAGTACCTCGGCAAGCGCACGGGGCCGACCAGAGGAAAGGACGGCAACGTCCACATCGGTGACCTCAAGCGCGGGGTGATAGGGTTCGTCAGCCACTTGGCCGACAATCTGCCGGTCGCGACCGGCGTGGCATTGGCCTTCAAGATCCGCGGTGAGGCCCGCGTGGTCGTGACCAACACGGGTGATGGCGGGACCAGTCGGGGCGACTTCCACGAGGCAATGAACTTCGCGGCGGTCCGCAAGCTCCCGGTGGTGTTCTTCTGCAACAACAATCAATACGCCTACTCGACGCCGCTGAAGCTCCAAATGGCGATCCGCGACGTGGCCGACCGGGCCAAGGCGTACGGCATGCCCAGTGAGATCGTGGACGGCAACGACGTGGCGGCCGTGTATCTGGCCGCGCAGCGCGCCATCCGGAAGGCTCGGGCCGGCGAGGGGCCGACCTTCATCGAATGCAAGACGATGCGGATGCATGGCCACTCAGAGCACGACTCGGCCAAGTACGTTCCACGCGAGCTCCTGGAGGAATGGAAGAAAAAGGATCCGATCCTCAAGGCGGAGCGGATGCTCACACAACTCGGCTACGCCGACGAGGCTGCCTTCCGTGAGGTCGAGGAGCGGGTGAAGAAGGAGGTTGAAGCCGGCGTGGAGTTTGCCGAGCAGAGCCCCCTGCCGGAGGGGCCTGAGGCTCTTGAGGGAGTCTTCGCCACGGAGGAGGAGTTGAAACCATGACGACGACCACTGCTCCTACCAAAGCTCAACACGAAGTTACGTACCTCGAGGCGATCTCGGAAGCGCTGGACGAGGAGATGGCCCGTGACGAACGGGTCTTTCTCATGGGCGAGGACATCGGCCCGTACGGTGGCGCGTTCAGGATCACGGAAGGCTTCCAGAAGAAATACGGCGAGTGGCGGGTGCTGGACACCCCGCTGGCTGAGTCCGGGTTTGTGGGAGCGGCCATCGGGGCGGCCATGATGGGGATGCGGCCCGTCGTCGAGATGCAGTTCGCCGACTTTATCTCGTGTGCTTTCGATCAGATCACCGAGGTGGCGGCCAAGAACCACTACCGGTGGGGCGCGGCGGTCCCGATGGTCATCCGCGCGCCATACGGCGGCGGGGTGCACGGCGGGCCTTTCCACTCTGAGTGCCCGGAGGGCTGGTTCTTTCATTCGCCCGGCCTGAAACTCGTCGCCCCCTCGACGCCCTATGATGCCAAGGGCCTGCTGAAGGCGGCGATCCGGGATCCCAACCCGGTGATTTATTTCGAGCACAAGTTTCTCTACCGTCGGTTGAAGGCGGTTCTGCCGACCGAGGATTATCTCGTTCCGATCGGAAAGGCCGACGTGAAGCGTGTCGGAAACGGCATCTCCGTGATTACGTACGGCGCCATGGTCCACCTGGCGCTCGAGGCCGCCGACCTGCTCTCTAAGGAAGGGATTGATCTGGAAGTAGTGGATCTCCGCACCCTCATTCCACTGGATAAGGAGACGATCTTCAACTCCGTCCGCAAGACCAGCAAGGCGATTGTGCTGCACGAGGATAATAAAACCGGCGGCATCGGGGCTGAGATTTCAGCATTGCTGGCCGAGGAATGTTTTGATTGCCTGGATGGGCCGATCCTGCGCATTGCCCCGCCTGATACGCCGGTTCCGTTCAGTACGCCGATGGAGGAGTTCTTTCTCCCCAAGGTGAGCGATGTGGCGGCCGCAGCCCGTAAGCTGGCCGCCTACTAATTAAGGAAGGTCATGCCGACCGACATCATCATGCCCCAGCTCGGGGAGAGCATCGCCGAGGGGACGATCGTCAAGTGGCTGATCCCTCCCGGAGGCCGCGTTGAGAAGGACCAGTCCCTGTTGGAAGTGGAGACCGATAAGGTCGCTCTTGAAATCCCCTCGCCCGCAGCCGGGTACCTCACCGAGGTCCTGGTTCAGGAGGGCCAAACGGTGCCGGTCGGCACCGTGATCGCGCGGCTGGAAGAGGTGAAGCCAAGCGGTGTTGTGAACCGCGTCGCTGGCGTGATCTTGCGTCACATGGAGCCGACTGAAGGTGGCGCGGACCACTACTCTCCCGCCGTCAGGGAGTTGGCCAAAGAAAAGGGCGTGGACCTTGCCCGGATCACGGGCACCGGCGCCGGCGGGCGGGTGACGAAGAAGAATGTACTGGATTTTCTCGCTAAGGGTGGTACCACCCCCACCCATCCCTCCGGGGCGCCCATTGCTCTTCAAGCAGCAATGGGCCATGAGGGGGAGGGTGAGGGAGGGGGGGAGGAGATCCTGCCCCTTACCCAGATGCGGAAGACCATCGCCGAGCGGATGGTCAAGAGCCGTCATATCTCCGCGCATGTCGTCACCTTCTTTGAAGCCGACTTCTCCGAGATCGCCAAGTTCCGCGAGGGGAAAGGGCTGACCTATCTCCCGTTCGTCATTAAGGCCGTCACTCGGGCGATGAAGGACGTGCCCGTTCTCAATTCTTCATGGGGCGAGCAGGGAATCATCCTCAAGAAGGACATCCATATGGGCATTGCGGTGGCCTTGGAGGACGGCTTGCTGGTGCCGGTCGTGCAGGACGCCCACCGGAAGGGCCTGACGCAGCTGGCGAAGGAGGTTACCGACCTGGCGGAGCGCGCGCGGACGAAGCGGCTGAACCCGGAGGCGGTCCAAGGAGGGACGTTCACGATCACGAACCACGGAGGAACGGGAAGCCTCTTCAGCACCCCCATCATCAACCAGCCCCAAATCGCCATCCTGGGCGTTGGGGCGGTGCAGAAGCGGGCCGTCGTCATCAATGACGCCATCGCCATCCGGCCGATGTGCTACCTGAGTCTCTCGTTCGATCACCGCGTCATTGACGGGGCAACGGCCGATCGGTTCATGGGCAAGGTGAAATCGTATCTCGAGCAGAGCGATTGGGAGAAGTTCCTGTGAAAGGCAAACAGCGCGCGGTCATCGTCAGCGCGGTGCGGACCCCGATGGGGAGCTTCAACGGCGTCTTCAGTCCGGTCCCTGCCACGAAGCTGGGGAGCCTGACGATCGCCGAGGCGTTGAAGCGCATTCGCCTTCCCGGGGATCGGGTGGACGAAGTCTACATGGGCTGCGTGCTCTCAGCGGGCCTGGGGCAAGCGCCGGCTCGGCAGGCCGCGCTCGGCGCCGGTCTTCCGAACTCGGTGGGGGCGACGACGGTCAACAAGGTCTGCGGTTCCAGTCTCAAGACCGTGATCATGGCGGCCCAGGCCATCGGGATGGGCGAGGCCCGGATCATCGTGGCGGGCGGCATGGAGAGCATGACCCGCGCGCCGTACCTCCTGGAGCGGGCGCGCCAGGGGTATCGCCTGGGCCACGGGGAACTTACCGACAGCATGGTCAAGGACGGTCTGTGGGATGTGTACAACAACTTCCACATGGGGAACGCCGGCGAGCTATGCGCGGCCAAGTATGGGCTGACGCGGGCTGAACTGGATGACTATGCCCTGGAGAGCTACCACCGGGCACGGCAGGCGATCGCATCCGGAGCGTTCAAACGCGAGATCGTGCCGGTCGAGGTGCCGCAAAAGAAAAGCTCGTCGGTGGTGGTCGCTGAAGATGAGGAGCCAAACAGGGGGGATCTCAGCAGGCTGCGGTCGCTAAAGCCGGTCTTCCAGGAAGACGGCGTGCTCACGGTGGGCAACTCCCCGGCCTGCAATGACGGCGCGGCGGCAGTGGTGTTGATGGCGGAGGAGGAAGCTTCGAGCCTGGGGCTCACGCCGATGGCCCGGATCGTCGGTTATGCCGGGGCGGCCCTCGCGCCGGAGTGGTTCACGATCGCGCCGGTCGACGCCATCAAGCGGGTCTTGAAGCGCACCGGCCTGTCGCTTGCCGACATTGACCTGTTCGAGATCAACGAGGCCTTCTCGTCTGTGTCTCTGGCCGTCAACCGGGAATTGGGGCTCGATCCGACGAAGGTCAACGTTCATGGGGGCGCGGTTGCCATGGGCCATCCCATCGGCGCGACAGGCGCCCGCATCGTCACCACGTTGCTCTATGCCATGGAGGCACGGGGCAGCCGCCGGGGGATCGCGGGTCTCTGCATCGGCGGCGGCGAGGCCTTGGCCATGGTGGTGGAACGGGTGTAACGCGCTATGAAGATTGGCGACGTCAAGCGGATCGGGATTATCGGCGCGGGCCAGATGGGGTGCGGGATCGCTTTTGTGGCGGCCACGAACGGGTGGGAGGTCCTGCTTTACGATATCAAAGAAACGGCGCTCCAGGCTGCGATGAAGAAGATCCGCGAGGGCTTGGCGCGGGCTGTTGAGAAGGGGACCTTGAAGGCCGACCAGGTGGACCCATCCCTGGCTCGCCTCCGATTGACCGGTCGCCTCGAGGATGTGGCAGAAACCCAGTTCATAATCGAGGCGGCGCCCGAAGAGTCTACTCTGAAAGCGAAACTCTTCCGGCACATGGGTTTGCTCTGCAAGCCGGAGACGATCCTGGCCAGCAACACGTCTTCCATTTCGATCACGAAATTGGGCACGGCGTCCGGACGACCCGATCGAGTGGTCGGGATTCACTTCATGAATCCGGTCCCGGTGATGCGGCTGGTCGAGATCGTCCGGGGCCTGGAAACCTCCGACGATACGATGGCCCTCGCTCTGGACCTCGCCAGGAGGATGGGCAAGACCCCGGTCGTGTGCAAAGACGCCCCGGGGTTTATCGTGAACCGCATCTTGATCCCCATGATCAATGAGGCCGTCTTCGCGTTGCAGGATGAAGTGGGGACCCCGGAAGCGATTGACCTGGCGATGACCGCGGGCGCCAACCACCCGGTGGGACCGCTGGCCCTGGCTGACCGCATCGGGCTTGATACCATCCTCGCGATCTGCGAAGTCCTGTACCAGGATTTGGGCGATCCTAAGTTCCGTCCATGCCCCCTCTTGTGCAAATACGTGGAGGCCGGGTGGCTGGGGAGAAAGACGGGGAGAGGGTTTTACACTTACTCATGACCAAGACCCTATTTGACAAAATTTGGAGCTCCCATGTTGTTCGGGAGATCGAAGGAAATTCCCTCCTCTATATCGATCGACATCTAATTCATGAGGTCACAAGCCCGCAGGCCTTTGAAGGTTTGAGGCTCACCGGTCGTAAGGTGAGACGCCCCGATCTCACCTTCGCCACCATGGACCACAATGTCCCGACTACGAATCGAACCCAAATCACCGATGAGATCTCCCGGACCCAGATGGAGGCGCTCACGAAAAACTGCGAGGAGTT
>Ga0209399_10000837_pt1 | contig 17191 bp, 13 predicted proteins | sample OV2TP3_FD_184130 | JGI IMG/M metagenome (GOLD analysis project Ga0209399, IMG submission 184130) | Hot spring microbial communities from Beatty, Nevada to study Microbial Dark Matter (Phase II) - OV2 TP3 (SPAdes) (version 3) | ecosystem: Environmental > Aquatic > Thermal springs > Hot (42-90C) ... | reverse complement strand
AATCAAAAATAAAGTAGCGGGGAAAAAGTGAAGCGGATAGTTATACCAAAGCCGCCACCTCGATTTATTTGACATAAGCCGAAACAAGGCTTGCAAGCGTTCTTCGCCCAAGTCGCACATTTGTTTGTCACTGAGACCAAATCTATTTCTGACAACGCGCCTAAAAGACGCGATCGCTAGATTTTTATGCTTCTTGATATAATTTTTCTGCGTTTCGGTTAGATTTTCCGAACGCATCTGCGCGATCAGCCCCAAAACTTCCTCTTCCGGATTAGCCGGTTTAATTACGGCTGCAGTCGGCATCGCGCTTTTCCTCCGCGAGCGCCAGATCAACCTGCGGACCCGTCTCGCCGGCGCCTGCCCGCGGCTGACCCGGCAAATCGGCAGGTTTCGGTTCGATCGGCAATGGCTCAAGCTGCGTAGTGTCTGCCTGCGTCTGCTCCGCTGCAATAGCGCGCACCGGCGCTGGTGCCGGCTGCGCTGCCTCCGCGCGGGGCTGCTCCACGGGCTTCGCCTCGACCGGCATCGGCTCGGGCTGCTTCGCCTCAACCGGCATCGGTTCCGGCGGCTTTACCTCGGCCTGCGGCCGTTCCACAGGCTTCGCCTCGGCGGCAGGCGATTCCGGTTGCTTCGCCAGCGCAGCCTGCTGCTCGGGCTGGGGCGCTGCGGCCTTCTTTTCCTCCGGCTGCATCGCTTCGGATTTCTTCTCCGGCGCCATCGGCATCGAGGTCGCCGACCGCGCAATAGCTTCCTCGGGCGGCTTGACTTCGAGCGTACTCAGCAGCGCCCCCATCGCATTCAGCACCCGGTAGCGGGAGCCCAGCTCGATGTAGTACGCGTTCGTGTAGGTGCTGCGCGAGGTGAAGTATTCGTTTTCGCTGTCAAGCAGGTCGAGCAGGGTGCGCTGGCCGATCGCGAACTGCTGCGCGTAGGCAACCCGGGTCGAGTCGCTCGACTTCACGTAGCGGTCGAGGGACGGCAGCCGGTCGCGAGCGGTTGCAAAGGAGTTGTAGGCCAGGCGAACGGCTGCCTCGACCTGGCGATGCGTGTTGCGGGAGATTTCCTGCGCCTCGTTGATCTGCTTGGCGGTCTCCTCGCCGCGGAAGAAGTCGAAGCCGCCGCGGAAGATGTTCCACTTCACCCACAGCATCACCAGCCGGTCGCGGTTCGGACCCTGCACGCCGTCAAGGTGCTTGTTCTCCGAGTAGCTCGCTTCCAGCTCGAGCCGCGGGAAGTTGAACGACTTCGCGATCTCGCGCTGCGCCTGCGCCGCCTCCACGTCGGAGAGCGCGGACCGCAGGACCGGGTGGTTCTGGAACCCTACCTTGAGGGCCTCGTCGACCGAAGCCGGAATCGTGGGCGAATCCGCCTTGGTCAGGTTGACCGGCATCTTCCCTACGACCTTCAAGTAGGTGATTTCCGCGTCGCGCAGCGTGCTCTCCGAGGCGGCGAGGTTCGACACCGCAAGCGCGAGCCGCGCATCGATCTGGTCGAGGTCCGCGCGCCTGCCGACGCCCTTGTCGGCGCGCAGCTTCACCTGGTCGTAGGTCTTCTGGTGGGCGGCGAGGTTTTCCTTCGCAAAGCCGACCAGCTCGATGTTCTTGAGCACGTCCAGGTAGGCGTCGATCGTCTGCAGGCCGATTTCTTCCGCGGTTCCGTACACGCGATGCGCATTCGAATCGGAGATCGCCCTGCGCCGATCGACTTCGGCGCTCACGCCGAGACCGTCGAAAAGCATCTGGTTGAGGGTCATGCCTTCCTGCTTCCGATTGAGCTTGACCCACTGGCCGGGCGCGATCAGCTCGGTCGACGTGTTCTTGCTGTGCTCGCGTCCCGTCCCGTAGACATAGTCGATTCTCGGGTAGTAGCCGCCGCGCGCCGCCTGCATGGCAGAATCCGCGGCGCCTTTCTTGCGCGCGGCGCTTTGCACCTGCGGATGGGTCTCGATCGCGAAACTGACGATCTCCTTGAGCGTCTCGGCGACCGCAGGGCCGGTGAATGCGAGCGCGAGCGCCGTGACGATTCCCTTGACCGTACGCTTCAACATTTCTTTACCCCTTAAATTCTTCGCCGGGTTTGCGCCGCGCGCACGAACCCCAGTTAAGCTTCCTTGGCAGGATATCTACTTAAACTCTTGTCGTAAATCGATTTTTGGATTTGCCGTTCGGCGGGCCAAGGCGCTGTCGCAAAGTAGCAACAGCGCGTTTCTAAGTGGTTCAATCCTAACGGATTGAGATCGGGTTGAGAAGCCGCTGCGGGGGCCGTTTTGTGGAAAATTTCACACACCCTGGTCACCCGACACCCCGGCGATCTTCCCCTCGCGCACATAAAGAACCAGTTTCAGGCGGTCGGACACGCCCAGTTTCTGGAAAACGTTCGAAAGATGCCCCTTTACGGTGCGCTCCGAAATGGCGAGCGCGCTCGCCACCTCCTTGTTGCTCGCGCCCTGCACGATCAGGCGCACGATATCGCGCTCGCGTTCCGTCAGCTCCGATAGCGACGCATTCGCCGGCTCCGCGGCAGGCTTGCGGTGCGCCTGCACGTAATTGCGCAATTCCGTGACAAGGCGCGGCAGCAGGCTGCGCGTCACCCACACCCCGCCGTTCGAAGTCACGTTCAGCACCTGTTGCAGCGATTCGGGGTCGATTCCGCGCCGGCAACACCCCTTGGCACCGACCTTGAGAAGCGAGATCTCCTCGTCCTCGGCGAACACCGGGGTGAGTACGATGACGCGCGCGGATCCCGCTGCGCCGACGATTTCCCCGACCTGCCGCTCGATCGGCGGCGCGAGCAATTCCGAATCGAGCAGCACCGCAGTCGGCGCGCCGGCACGAATCCTTTCGAGAAGCGTCTCCACGCTGCTCACGAGCACGAGTTCGTGCTCGGCGCTCGCCGCGCGGCGGCAGCGGCTTTCCAGGTCAGCGTCGCGGGTCGCAATCAGGATCGGCATCGTTCAGGCGCGCTCAAGGGCCGTCGCGGGGGTGGCTTGCGCGCCGCGCCTCAGCGCTCGCGAAACGCCAGCTCTTTGGTCTTGATGATCGGCTTGAGCATGTACTGCAGAAACGTTTTTTCTCCCGTCTGGATGTGCACCGTGGCAGTCATGCCGGGGATGATCGCGAGCGGCTGCTGGGAGCGCGCCGGCACGGCGCTGGTGGTGCGCACGCGAACGAGGTAATAGCTCTCGCCCTTTTTCTCGTCGGTGATCGAATCGGCGCCGATCTGCTCGAGCTTCGCCGGGAAACCGCCATAGATCGAAAAATCGTAGGCCGTGATCTTCACGAGCGCCTCCTGCCCGGGACGCAGGAACGCGATGTCGCGCGGCTTCACGCGCACCTCGATGAGAAGGTTATCCTCCAGCGGAACGATCTCGAGTAGCTCGAATCCCGGCTGCACCACGCCGCCCACGGTCGTCACCTTCACCGACTTCACCGTGCCCGTGACCGGCGAGCGGACCACGGCGCGCTCGACCCGGTCCTTGAGCGCGACCCCGGTCGCCGCGGTTCCTTCCTGCTCGGCGCGGACCTGGTTCAGTTCGCTCAGCGCGTCGTTGCGGAACTTCGCGACATAGCTGTCGAGCTTGCTCCTTGCTTCTGTCACGGCGGCATCCAGGCGCGGAATCGTGATCTTGGTGGATTCGAGCTCGCCCTGCAGGTCGTTCTGCTGCCGTTCCAGGCGCAGCAGCTCCACCTCCGACATGGCACCCGCCTTCACCAGCGGGCGGGACATGGTGAGCTCCTTGTTGAGAAGTTCGAGGCTGGTCTGGATCTGTGCCAGCCGCCCCCGCTTTTCCTTCAGCTCCTGGCTGCGCTGGTCGATCTGCTGGCGGAACGTCGCGGTGTTGGCGTTGAATTCCGCCTGCCGCGAGCGGAACAGCGTCAGCTCCCGCTCCGCCAAGTCCGGGTTCTCCTTGAGGATTCTCTGCGGCAGCTCGAAATTGCGGCCCGAGACTTCGGCGCTCAGGCGGGCGATTTTCGCGGTGAGCGCGTCGTTCTTGATCTTGTTTTCCTGGAACGACGAGGCGTAGCGCGTGTCGTCGATCAGCATCAGGACCTGGTTCTTGCGCACCACGTCGCCGACCTTCACCTTGATGTCGGAGACGATCCCGCCCTCGAGATTCTGCACCACCTGGATCTGGGTCGAGGGGATGACCTTGCCGTCGCCGACCGTGGTTTCGCCGATGTTGGCATAGGCCGCCCAGACGACGAATGCAATGAAAAACGCGGCCGCGCCCCACAGCAGGAAATGGGCGTAGCGCGGCGGCCCCTGCAGCGCGGCGGCCGCGGTCTCGCTCATGAAGTCGATGTCTTCCCGGCGCTCCAGCATTCCTGCCACGGTTTGCTCAGCCTTTCTTGGCGACGCCGATCTTGCCGCCTGAGAGCGCCTGCATCACCTGCTCCTTCGGGCCGTCGGCGACGATCTTTCCATTATCGAGCACAATCAGGCGCGGCACCAGCGTCAGGAGCGAGGCCCGGTGGGTGACCAGCACCAGCGTCTTGCCGGCCAGCGCGCCGGCGAGCTTCGCCTTGAAGTTCTCCTCGGAACGGTTGTCGAGCGAATTGGTCGGCTCGTCCATGACGAGCACCGGCGGGTCGAGGAGCAGCGCGCGCGCCATGGCGATGGTCTGGCGTTGTCCGCCGGAGAGCCCTTCGCCGCGCTCGCCGATCGGCAGGTCGAAGCCCTGCGCCGAGGGGTGCACGAACTCGGTCACCCCGGCGATCTCGGCGGCGCGCAGCATCGCGGAATCGTCGGCGTACGGCGCGGCGAAAAGGATGTTCTCCTTGACCGTGCCGTAAAAGAGCACCACGTCCTGCGGCACATAGCCGACGTTCCGGCGCAGCGCCGCCGGGTCGATCTGGTTGATGTCGATGCCGTCGATCAGGATCGAGCCCGAAGTGGGTCTGTACAGGCCCAGCATCAGCCGCTCGACGGTCGATTTTCCCGACCCGATGCGCCCGATCATCCCGACGCGCTCGCCGGGGGCGAGCCGGAACGACACGTTCGACAATGCCGGATTCTTCTGCCCGGGGTAGGAAAAGGTGACGTTGCGGAACTCGATTTCGCCGCGGAACTGCGAGCGCTGCACGAAGCTCTTGTTGGCCGGGCGCTCGAGCGGGAGCTGCATCATGTTGTGCAGCGTGCGCAGCGCCGTGGCCGACTGGTGGTAGCGCGTCATGAGCCCCGCGACTTGCCCGAGCGGCGCGAGCGCGCGCGAGGTGAGGATGGTGCAGGCAACCAGCGCCCCGATCGTCAATTCGCGCTGCGAGATCAGGTACACGCCGAACACGACCACGCCGACCGTGGTGAGCTGCTGCACCGTGAGCGAGATGTTGACGATCGCCGAAGAAAGCGTGCGCGCCTTGATTCCGAGCCGCGCGCCGGTGCCCACGAGCTGCTCCCACTTGCGCTGCAGCGCGCCTTCGGCGGAAAGCGACTTCACCGTCTCGATCGTGCTCAGGCTCTCGATCAGCAGGCCCTGCTTCTGCGCCGCGTAGCGGAACGTGAGCTGGATGATTTCGCCCAGCGAGCGCTGCAGCAGGATTCCGACGAGGATGATCAGCGGAACCGCAAAGAGCGGCACGTAGCCGAGGTCGCCGCCGACCCAGAAGATGACGGCGATGAAGATGACCACGAACGGCAGGTCAATGAGCGCCGTGATGGTGGCCGAAGTGATGAACTCGCGGAACGACTCGAACTCGTGGATGTTGCTCGCGAAGGAGCCCACCGAGGCGGGCCGCGCTTCCATGCGCATGCCCATCGCGCGCTCGAAGACGTTCGCCGAGAGAATGACGTCGATCCGCTTTCCGGCGATGTCGACGAGGTAGCTGCGCAGCATGCGCATGCTGAGATCGAACACGAGCACGATCAGGACCCCGATCGCCATCGCCCACAGCGTTTCGGTGGTGTCGTTCGGCACCACGCGGTCGTACACGTTCATGATGAAAAGCGGCATCGCCAGCGCGAACAGGTTGATCAGCAGCGAGCCCACCAGCACTTCGCCGTAGATCGGCCAGGACTGCCGCACCACGCCCCAGAACCAGTGCTCGAGGCGCGGCACCGCGCTGTGCTCGGTGCGCGAGTCGAACTGCAGTTGCTGGCGCACGAGGATGACGTGCCCCGCGTACTGCTTATTCAGATCCGCGAGCGTCGAGTCCTTCACGCCGCCGGAGTCCGGATCGACGATCTCGCAGCGCCCGTCCTTGAACGCGCTCTTGAGGATGCAGGCGTTTCCGTCCTTCAGCAGCAGCACCGCCGGCAGCACCAGCGCCGAGACCTTTTCCAGCTCGCGCGCCACGACCTTCGCGGTCAAGCCGGCCCGTTCCGCGGCGCGCTCGAACAGCGCCGGCGTGAGCTTGCTATCGACCAGCGGCAATCCAGCCGAAAGCGTCTCTTCGGAGAACGGGCGATTGAAGAACCGCGTCATCAGAACGAGGCACTTCATGAGCGGATCGTCGGCCGTCGGCCGGCGCGCCGGGATCGCCCACTTGGGTCTCGCCTGCGCTTCCGCCGCTGCCTTAGCCTGGTCCAAGACGCTTTTCCTCCGCCCCGCTCATTCCGGCTTGCCGATGAAGTAGCCCTGTGCGCCGTCCACCATCAGGCTCTTCACGAGCTCGAAGTCCTGTTCGGTCTCGATGTACTCGGTGATCACCTGGATGTTGAGTCCGTGCGCGATTCCGACCAGCGCCTGGACGAAGAACTGCCGGTCGGTGGATTCGATCATGCCGCGCGTGTAGCTGCCGTCGAGCTTGATGTAATCGACTTCGAGGCTGCGCAGATAACCGACCGAGGCGGTGCTCTGCCCGAAGCGGTCGATCGAGAGCCGCGCGCCGGTCTCGCGCAGCCGGCCGAACGCGGCGCGCACCGCGGCAATGTGCGCGATGATCGAATGCTCGGCAACCTCCAGGATCACGTTCTGCGCCACCGTGCGCTGTGCGGCGAGCCTGCCGTGCAGCCACTCGACGAATACCGGGTCGATGATCGATTCGAGCGAGAGGTTGATCGCCGTGGCGCCGCCGCGCACCGGTCCCGCGGTCGCGATGTGCTGCATGACCTTGTCCACCACCACGCGATCGAGAAGCTGCAGCGCGCCCAGGCGTTTCGCGGTCGCGATGAACATTCCGGCGCGGACCAGTTGCCCGTCGGAGCCGAGGATGCGCACGCACGATTCGGAACGGTAGCGCCATTCCGCCTCGGGCATGCGGCACGGGCGCAGCGGCTGGTACTGGAGCGCCACGCGTTCGCTCGGCAGGCCGACGCGGAACATGTTGTTGATCTCGACGTAGATCGTGTCCACCTTTTCCGCGGCGTCTTCGGACTGCAGGTGCCAGGCCGGGATGCCGCGCGCCTGCGCGATCGCGAGCGCGGCGTTGACCGAAGACATCAGCTTGCCGAAAGAGGCGCCTTCGCGGTGCCGGTAGTACGCGATGCCCACATGCGACATGACGCTCGTCTCGGTGTGAGGGAACTCCTCGATCTCGGCAAGCGCGCCGATCAGCTCGTCGCCGAACGCCGACAGTTCCGCTTCGGCGATGTTGGGAACGAGGACGCCGAATTCCGGGCCGTCCAACTTGGCGAGCAGCGCGCCGGCGCGCTTTTCGGCGATGGTGGCGATCAGCTGCGCGGTGCGCTTGAGCAGTGCGTCGCCCTCCGCCCGGCCGTTCTTTTCGTTGTACGCGGCAAAGCCGCGGATGCGCACCACCGCCAGCGCGCCCGAGGGGAACTTGGTCGGAGCGCCGATCAGGTGGATCAGCCGCTCGCTGAAGTCGTTGCGGTTCATGAGGCCAGTGACCGTGTCGACGTAGGCCTTCTTGCGCATCTTCTCGGCGAGATCGGTCTGCTCGGTCAGCATGCGCTCGACCGCCACCACCATCGCGTTCATGGCGGTGGCGACGCGCTGCAGCTCGCGCGCCCAGGGCAGTTTCGGCAGCAGCGTGAACTGGCGCTTGGAGATGCTGATCGCCTGCTGCTCCATGTCGTCGAGAGGACGCAGCGCAAGCCGCAACACGACGAACACCACGACGAGCGAGACGATCGCCACCGCGAGCAGCACCCAGGCCGAACGCACCGAAACCCGGTACAGCTCGGCGTAGGCATGGCCGGGATGGCTTACCACCTCGATTCTCGCCGCCTGGCGCCAGCCGTCCATGACGATCGAATCCATGCGCGGCGTGCTCAGCGCGAACGCCTCGATGAACCACGGCGGCACGCCCTTCACCTGTTCTTCGAGGCGCTTGGTCACGAGCGCCTTGCCGTCCAGGCTCTTTACCAGGATCTCACGGTAGTAGCCGCGGTCGAAGATGGAGGCGGTCATCCGCTCGACGGTTTCCACGTCCTTGACCCGGCCGCTGTGCTGGATCGCGAGGCCGAGGAACGTAGCGGTGTCCTGCGCGTGCGATTCGAGCGTCTTTTGCAGGAATTCCTTGGTGCTCTGGATGACGATCGCCAGCGTCCCGACGAACACGAGCACCCACAGCAGCGAAATCAGGGATATCAGCAGTCGGGAGAGCTTCATGTCGACCCCGCGATCTCGATGGTCATGCCCGGCTCACATCGCCGCGCGCAGCCGCGCCTGCAGGTCGCGCCAATGCCCGATGCGGTCCGAGCCGCCGACCGACTGGCCGCGGCCGGTCTGCTCCTTGGCGAGCCACAGGCCCGAGCCGTTGAAGCTGTACACCGGCAGCAGGTCGGTTCTGGCGGAGGCCGGCCGGATCGTCATGTTGATATTGTCGAGGATGAGCGGCTCGGCGTCGGGCGTCGGAAAATAGGCCAGAACCATATGGGCTTGATTGTATATGACGAGTTCCTTCACATAGGTGATCCGGAGCTTCTCGTCGGGCACTCCGAGCGAGCGGAGTGTGAAATATTTGGCAATCGAAAAATCCTCGCAGTCGCCGGCGTTGGTGGAAAGGAATTCGACCGGGGTGGCCCAGTAGTCTTCCTTGCCCCAGTGCTTGAGGTCGTCCACGAACGGGGTCTGGTTCATGAAATTGTTCACCAGTTCGAGCTTTTCGCGCTCCGGCAGGCTCTTGTACTTCGGGTTGGTGAGGACACCGCGCCACTCGGTGAGCCGGCTTTTCGCCACCGGGCCGAACTGCTGGGCGAGCCGCGCGATCTGCGCATCGGTGATGATCTCGAGCTCGACCGCAAGCGCGGCGAGCGAAACCGCGACGAGTGCAATCCGGACCCAGCGCGCGGCAAGTAAGCGCATGGGGCGCAATGATACTGGCAGTCCTGGCGCCGACACCCTCAGCCGGCCCCCTCGCCCAGGTACGCCTCACGCACTTTCGCATCGGCGAGCAGCCGCGCCGCCTCATCGGCGAGCGTGATCGCGCCCGATTCCATGACATAGCCGCGGCGCGCGATTTCGAGCGCGAGCTTCGCGTTCTGCTCCACCAGCAGGATCGTCACGCCGCGCGAAGCGATCTCGCGCACGATCTCGAAGATCTTCGCCACCAGCCGCGGCGCGAGGCCCATCGAGGGTTCGTCCAGAAGCAGCAGTTTCGGCCGCGCCATCAGCGCGCGCGCGATCGCGAGCATCTGCTGCTCGCCGCCCGAGAGCGTGCCCGCGGTCTGCGTGCGCCGCTCGCGCAGGCGCGGGAAGGTGCCGTACTGGCGCTCGAGGTCGCTCCGGATCTCGGCATCGCGGCGGGCGTAGGCACCCATGGCGAGGTTTTCTTCGACCGTGAGCTGGGGAAAGATGCCGCGCCCCTCGGGCACCATCACCAGGCCCCGGCGCGGCAGCTCGAACAGCGGGACCGCGGCGATGTCGGCGCCGGCGTAGCGCACCGAGCCCGCGCGTGCCGGAAGCAGGCCGCAGATCGCGCGCAGGGTGGAAGATTTCCCGGCGCCGTTCGCGCCGATGAGGCAGACGAGCTCGCCCTGGGCGACTTCGAGATCGATCCCCTTCACCGCGCGGATGCCGCCGTAGCGGACTTCGAGTCCCTTGACTTCGAGCAGGTTCACCGGAGTCGCGCCGCGTCACCTTCGCCGCCGGCCTCGCGCGGCGCCGCAACCGCCTGGGCGGGCGCCGAAACGCCGAGATAGGCTTCGATTACCTTGGGGTCGCGCTGCACCTCCGCCGGCACGCCTTCGGCGATTTTCTCGCCGTAATCGAGCACCAGCACGCGGTCGCACACCGCCATCACGAGGCGCATGTCGTGCTCGATCAGCAGGATCGTGACGCCATCCCTGCGGATCCCTTCGAGCAGCCGGCGAAGCGCCTGCGTCTCGGAGGCGTTCATCCCGGCGGCGGGCTCGTCGAGCGCGAGCAGCTTCGGCTCGGTCGCAAGCGCGCGCGCGATCTCCAGGCGCCGCTGGTCGCCGTAGGGGAGGCTGCCCGCCGGGTCGTTGGCCCGGGCACGGATGCCGACGTAATCGAGCAGCGCCGCGGCGCGGTGCTCGATGTCGGCCTCCTCGCGGCGCGTCGCGCGATCGCGCAGCACCGCGCCGATGACGCCCGCGCGGGTGCGCACGTGGCGCCCGATCATCACGTTCTCGAGCGCCGAGAGGTTGGCGAACAGGCGGATGTTCTGGAAGGTGCGCGCGATGCCGCGCGCGGCGACTTCGTGCGGGCGCAATCCCGCGAGGGAGCCGCCATCGAAGGCGAACGAGCCTTCGTCGGCGGGATAGATTCCGGTAAGGATGTTGAAGAGCGTCGTCTTGCCGGCGCCGTTCGGGCCGATCAAGCCGTAGATCTCACCGCTGCGGATCGCGAAATCCACACGCGCGAGCGCCTGCACGCCGCCGAAGCGCTTTGCGATCCCGCGCGCTTCGAGCAGCCCGCTCACGGGGCGCGCTCGGCGAGTTCGCGCTTGCGGACCGCGGAGGGGAGCAACCCAGCGGGACGAAACAGCATGATGAGCACCAGGGCGAGGCCGAAGAGGAGCATCCGGATCACCTCCGGCTCGACGATGGTGCGGCCGAAAAGCGCCATTTGCACGGGTTCCACGTTCCAGCGCAGCACTTCGGGCACGAACGAGAGCAGCACTGCGCCGAGCACCACGCCCCAGACATTGCCCATGCCACCGAGCACGACCATCGACACCACCATGATCGACTCCACGAGCACAAAGCTCTCGGGCGAGACGAACCCCTGGATCGCCGAGAACATGCCCCCGGCGATGCCGCCGAAGGAGGCGCCCATGGCGAAGGCGAGCAGCTTGATCGCCGTAGTGTTGATCCCCATCGCACGGGCCGCCGTTTCGTCCTCGCGAATCGCCTCCCAGGCGCGCCCGATTCTCGAGTTCTGCAGCCGCACGTTGACGACGAGCACCGCGACCAGCACGATGAGCAGGAACCAGTAGTACTTCATCGGGCCGCTCACCAGCGCGCCGAGCAGGCTTTCCTCTTTCGAGAAGTCGAGCCCGCCCAAGGTGAACGGATCGATGCGCGCGATCCCCTGCGGCCCGTTGGTGATGTTCACCGGGCGCGACAGGTTGTTGAGGAAAATGCGCACGATTTCGCCGAAGCCGAGCGTGACGATGGCGAGATAGTCGCCGCGCAGCTTGAGCGTGGGTGCGCCGAGCAGCACGCCGAAAAGGCCCGCCACCGCGGCGCCGATCGGCAGGATCGCCCAGAACGGCAGGTGCAGATCGAAATGCGGGCTTGCGAGGAGCGCGTAGGTGTAGGCGCCAACCGCGTAGAACGCGATGTAGCCGAGATCGAGCAGGCCGGCGAAGCCGACCACGATATTGAGGCCGAGCGCGAGCAGCACGTAGAGCATCGCGAAATTGGCGATCCGCACCCAGCTGGTGCCGAACCTCGACAGCTCGAAGGGCAGCGCAATCAACGCGATCGCAATCACCACGATCCCCGCCCAGACGAGCGCCGGGTTGTTCCGGGTGTCGAAAAAGCTGCGCATCTAGGCGCGGTCTCCGACGCGCTCGCCGAGCAGGCCCGAGGGCCGGAACACGAGCACCAGGATCAGCACCACGAACGCGAAGACATCCTGGTATTCGCTGCCGAACAGGATGAAGTGGCCGCCGCCCGCGCAGCGCCCGGCGAGCACGCCGGCTGCGAGCCAGGGCAGCTTACAGAGGTCGGTAAATTCGCCGATGTAGCCCGCGCCGAGCGCTTCGACCACGCCGAGCAGCACGCCGCCCAGCATCGCGCCCGGAATGTTGCCGATGCCGCCGAGCACCGCGGCGGAGAACGCCTTCAGGCCGAGAATCGATCCCATGGTGTACTGCGCGATGCCATAGTAGGTGCCGACCATGACGCCGGCCACCGCGGCGAGCGCCGCGCCGATGACGAACGTGGCGGCGATCACCCGGTTGATGTCGATCCCCATCAGGCCGGCGACGTGCGGGTTCTGCGCAGTGGCGCGCATCGCCGTGCCAAGCCGCGTGCGGTAGACGAGCAGCGCGAGCCCGGCCATGATCGCGACGCACAGCAGCACGATCGCGATCTGCACGTTGGTGACCGCTGCCCCTGCCACCGTGTAGATCCGCGTGTCGATGATCTGCGGAAAGGCGAGCACGTTGCGGCTCCACACGAGCATCGCCAGGTGCTGCAGGATGATCGAGATGCCGATTGCGGTGATGAGCGGCGCGAGGCGCGGCGCGCCGCGCAGCGGCCGGTAGGCGAGCCGTTCCATTGAATAGCCGACCAGCATGCACACCGGGATCGCGCAGCCGACGCCGATCAGTACGATGGCGAGCGGGGGCAGCCCGCTGCCGGCGAGCGCCTGGATCACGCTGAACGCCACCATGGCGCCGATCATGACCACTTCGCCGTGCGCGAAATTGATCAGCTGGATGATGCCGTAGACCATCGTGTAGCCGAGCGCGACCACGGCGTAGACGCTGCCGAGCGTCAGGCCGTTGATCATCTGCTGCAGGAAGATGTCCAAGCGCGCCGTTTCGGAACAGAGGGATGTGCGTATCCCGTCGCGCAGGGTAAACGAAAACGGCGCCCGTGGGCGCCGTCTTCGGCTCGCTCGAGCGCGCGGCTACTTTTTCGCCGCGGGCTTCGCGGGTTCGGCGGCCGGCTTGGGCGCTTCCGCCGCCGGCTTGGCGGGTTCTGCGGGCGCGCCGCCCCCCATCGCCTTCATGAATTCGGCGTAGGGAACGGTGCTGCCGCCTTTCACCACCGCGATCGGCTCGATCTTGCCGCCCTTCATGGTGAAGATCGTGATCTCGGCGTCCTTGCGGTCACCCTTGGCGTCGAACTCGATCTTGCCGCTCGAGCCGACGTAGCTCGCCTTCTGCAGCTCGGGCAGGTATTTCGCCGGATCCGCGGAGTTCGCCTTCTTCATCGACTCGATGATCAGGTTCGCGGCGTCGTAGGTGAACGGCGCGTACAGGATCGGCTCGACATTGAACTTCGCCTTGTAGGCGTCGAGAAACTTCTTCGACGCCGCCTGCGGCGGAATGCCCGCCTGCGAGCAGAACAGCCCCTCGGACGCATCGCCGGCCAGTTCCTTCATCTTGTCGGTGCAAGCGCCGTCGCCGAAGGTGAACACCGCCTTCAAGCCGAGTTCGCGGCCCTGCTTGAGCAGCGGCCCGCCGGTCGCGTCCATGCCGCCGTAGAACACCGCGTCGGGTTGCTTGCCCTTCACCTTGGTGAGGATCGCTTTCCAGTCGGTGGTCTTGTCGGTTCCCTTCTCGCGCGGCAGCACCTTGATGTTGCTCGCCTTGAGCGTTTTTTCGACCTCGTTGGCGATCCCTTCGCCGTACGCGGTGGCGTCGTCGATCACCGCAACGAGCTTGGGCTTTCTCTCGGTGGCGAGGTAGCTCGCGATCGCCGGTCCCTGCTGGTCGTCGCGCGCCACCACGCGGAACTGCTGCTTGAAGCCCTGCTCGGTGAGCTTCGGGTTGGTCGCGGAGCCGGAGATCACCGGGATTCCCGCCTGGTTGTAGATCGGCGAAGCAGGAATCGAAGTTCCGGAGTTGAGGTGCCCGACCACTCCGGCGACCTTCGCATCGACGAGCTTTTGCGCCACGGTGGCACCGACCTTCGGATCGGCCTGATCGTCCTCGGCCACCAGCACGAACTTCGCGCCCTTGCCGTCGATCTTGATCTTGGCGGCATTGGCTTCCTCGATCGCCAGGCGCGCGCCGTTCTCGTTGTCCTTGCCCAGGTGGGCGATGCCGCCGGTGAGCGGCGCCACATGGCCGATCTTGATTTCGATCGAGGGCGGCGGCGGCGGGGCGGCTTTGGGTGCCTCGGCGACCGGCTTCGGCTTGGGCTTTTCTTCCCCGCAACCGACAAGCGCGGCTGCGCAGGCGGTCGCGATCAGCGTCAGTGCGAGCTTGCTGCGTTTCATTGCATCCTCCAGATCAATCCGACGGTGTGGGGGGTGAAAAAACGGGCGCGCTATCATACCTTGAGCGCGCGCCGGGATCAGCCCTGCGGGGCGCCGCTCCGCGGTTGTTTGCACGCGCTACGGAGGACCGGCAAATCCGTGATTGGTTCCAGGCATACCGGCCCACGGCAAAGCCAGGCGGTAACCGGGGCCGAGTGGGGGGGTTTGTCGAGCAGGGGGGCGAGGTCCGGGGCGCCGTCCGGGATCGCCAAAACCAGGGTATCCGGCAGGAATTCGCGGGCGAGCCCGGCACTCCAGTCGGCGAGCGCTGCCGGCACCCCCCGCAGGACGACGGTGGCGGGGGGCAAAAGCACTTCGTCGAGCGCCTGCACGAGCATGCCGAAACCCGCGGGGTACTCGCGCATCGCGGGGTAGAACAGCCTCACCGCGCCCTCCGCGGCGCGCGCGTAGCGTTCCTCGCCCGTGAGCGCAGCGAGCCGCGTGAGCGCAAACGCCGCCATCGCGTTGCCCGATGGAAGCGCGCTGTCGTGGCCGGACTTGGGCCGGTGCAGCAGCCTTTCGTGGTCGGCGGCAGTGAAAAAGAACCCCCCCGTCTCCCGGTCCTCGAACTGCTCGAGCAGCACGTCGGCGAGCGCCGCGGCGAACTGCAGGTCGGCAGGCGCGTACTCGGATTGCAGGAGTTCGAGCAGTGCTGCGGCAAGAAACGCGTAATCGTCCAGGTAGGCGGCCAGATGGGCGCGGCCATCCTTGCAGGTCGCCAAGAGCCGCCCGTCGCGCCACATCTTCGCGCGGATGTGGGAAAGCGCACGGTGCGCCGAAGCGACCCACGCGGGCCGCCCGAATACGCGCCCCGCACGCGCCATCGCACGGATCGCGAGCGCATTCCAGGAAACGAGGATCTTCTCGTCGCGGCCCGGTCGCACGCGCGCTTCGCGCGCCGCGAAGAGCTTCGCGCGCGCGGAGTCGAGCAGCGTGCGCGCCTGCCCGCTCTCCACGCCGGCGAGGCGCGCGGTTCCCTCGAGCGTGCGCGCGACATGCAGATGCCAATGCCGGCCCTCGAAGTTGGCGCCGCGGTCCAGGCCCCAGTAGGGCGCCGCGACCTGCCATTCCTCCGCGCTGAGGCACGCGCGCGCCTCCTCGCGCGACCAGACGTAGAACTTGCCTTCCTCGTGCTCGGAATCGGCATCGAGCGACGAGTAGTAGCCGCCTTCGGGCGACTGCATCTCGCGCAGGATCCATTGCGCGGTCTCGTGCGCGCAGCGCGCGTACAGCTCGTTGCCGGTCGCGAGCCAGGCGTCCGCCAGGAGCGAGAGCAGCAGGCCGTTGTCGTAGAGCATCTTCTCGAAGTGCGGGATCATCCAGTACGCGTCCACGCTGTAGCGGCAAAAGCCGCCGCCGAGCTGGTCGTAAATTCCTCCTTCGCACATCCGCGTGAGCGTCACCTCGGCCATCTCGCGCGCGGCGCGGTCCCCGCGCAGCGCCGACGCGCGCAGGCAAAGCTCCAGATCGGTCGGATGCGGGAATTTCGGCGCCTGGCCAAAGCCCCCGAACCGGGCATCGAAATTCGCCCGCAGGTTCTCGAGCGCGGCGCCGATCGGTGCGTCGTCGAGCGCGGCGCGCGCGCCTTCGCTCGCGGGCTGAAGGCGCGCCAGCGCGCTTCGCAGCTGTTCGTTCTGGGCGCCGATTTCGGCGCGCTTCTCGCGCCAGATCGCGGCGATCCGCTCAAGCAGCTCGGGAAAGCCCGAGAGGCCGTAGCGCGTCTCCTTCGGAAAGTAGGTGCCGCCGAAGAACGGCGTTCCGTCGGGCGAAAGGAACATGGTGAGCGGCCAGCCGCCCGCGCCGCGCGCGAGCATCTGGTGCGCTGCCTGGTAGATCTGGTCGAGGTCGGGCCGCTCTTCGCGGTCGACCTTGATGTTGACGAAATCCCGGTTCATGAGCGCCGCGATCGCCGCGTCCTCGAAGCTCTCGTGCGCCATCACGTGGCACCAGTGGCATGCCGAATAGCCGACCGAGAGCAGGATCGGCTTATCTTCGGCGCGCGCGCGTTCGAGCGCCTCCGGCCCCCACGGATACCAGTCGACCGGATTCTCGGCGTGCTGCTGCAGGTAGGGCGAGGTTTCGTGCGCGAGACGGTTCGGCATGCATTGCTCCGCGGAATGCTTTGACGGAGGATACCCCGGTGAACGCGTGCAAAGACCCCCGCGCAGGCGAGGTCTTGCGCTTCTGGTTTGGAGGCGCAAACGAATACGGCGCGCGCCGCAAATGCTGGTTCGAGAAAAGCGACGCGTTCGACGCCGAGGTGCGCGACCGGTTCGCGAGCCTGCACGCGCAGGCCGCTGCCGGGAATTGCGAAAACTGGAAAGAACGCGCCGCCGAGTGCCTCGCCTACGTGATCGTGCTCGACCAGTTTCCGCGCAACATGTGCCGCGGCACGGCGCGCGCGTTCGCATCGGATGCGCTTGCGCTTGCCGCGGCGAAGGAAGCGGTGGGGCGCGGATTCGACCGTGCCATGCAGCCCGTCGAGCGGCTATTCCTCTACCTGCCGTTCGAACACAGCGAGCAGCTCGGCGACCAGTTGCTCGCCTGCGAGCGGATCGAGCCGCTCGCGGCGTTTGCCGCGACCGAGGATGCGCACCGCTACGCGGTTCGGCACTGCGACGTCATCCGGCGTTTCGGCCGCTTTCCGCACCGCAATGCGCTGCTGGGGCGCGAATCGACTGCGGCCGAGATCGAATTCCTGAAGGAGCCCGCTTCGTCCTTCTAGTCGGTCACCGCACCTTTTGAGGCGGTCGAGACCACCTTCATGTACTTGGCCATGAGGCCGCGCGTGTAGCGCGGCTTGGGCGCGCGCCACTTTTTCCTGCGCGCGGCGATCTCCTTTGCCGGAACGTTGAGCCGGATGAGGCGCTTTTTCGCGTCGATGGTGAT
>Ga0209399_10000835_pt1 | contig 17203 bp, 18 predicted proteins | sample OV2TP3_FD_184130 | JGI IMG/M metagenome (GOLD analysis project Ga0209399, IMG submission 184130) | Hot spring microbial communities from Beatty, Nevada to study Microbial Dark Matter (Phase II) - OV2 TP3 (SPAdes) (version 3) | ecosystem: Environmental > Aquatic > Thermal springs > Hot (42-90C) ... | reverse complement strand
GGGTCAGCCAGAACCGGAACTCGTCCTTTTCCGAGGTGCTCATGCGCAGCAGCAGCCGGTCCTCCTCGGCGGAAAAGCTCATGGTGATCTGGTGCAGCGCGCTGGTCATGGCGGTGGCGGTCGGACGGTTGTCGTTTGGTCGGAATTGTTACCCCGGCGCAAGCGAGGGTCCAGGGTTTTGCGAGATTGCCGGATCGCCGCCCCCACCTCACCCCCCCGGCTTCGCCGGGTCCCGCCCTCTCCGCCCCAGATGGGGCGGAGAGGGCCGGGGAGAGGCGGGGAAAACTCCCGACTACGGCGCGGTGTTCAGGCGGCGTCGGTGGCCAGCGCCGCGTCCAGCATGCGCACCAGCACCTGCGGCTCCTGGGCGCCCGAGATCAGGAGCTTGCCGTTGAAGGCGAACGACGGCACGCCGTTGATGCCGAGCCTGTGCGCGCGCGCGTTCTCGTCGTGGATCAGGGTCACGTCGTCGTCGCTTTCGAGATACGCCGCCAGCTCGTCGCGCTGGAGGCCGTTGGCGGCGCCGATGTCGATCAGCACGCTCCTGTCGCCGATGTCGCGGCCATGGATGAAGAACTCGACGAACAGCGCCTCGACCACTTGGTCGGCGCGCCCGCGCGCCTCGGCGAAGCGCACCATGCGGTGCGAATCGACCGAATTGGGGGTGCGGCCGATGCGGTCGAAGGCGAATTCGATCTCCACCGACTGCCCGGCCTCGCCGATGGCGCCGTAGATGCGGCGCACCCGCGCCTCGCTGCCGAATTTCTTCATCAGGTAGGCGCTGCGGTCGATGCCTTCCGGCGGCATCTCCGGGTTGAGCAGGAACGGCCGCCAGCGCGGCCTGGCCTTCACCTGCGGCCTGAGGGCCAGCGCCCGCTCCAGCCGGCGCTTGCCGATGTAGCACCACGGGCAGACGGTATCGAAGATGATGTCGATTTCCATCGCGGACCGGCGCTTTCCCAACTACCGCGGCGACGGGTAGACTGTCACCGTTTCGGCGCCGATGGCAAGCGGCAAGGCAATCCGGACATTCCGGATGCCGGCGACGGCGGCAACGTGTCTCAGGGAGGTAAAAAGAATGGCCAAGGAGCAGTTCGTCAATCAGGGGCGCCGCGATTTCCTGCGCGCGGGCGCGGGAAGCGCAGCGTGGCTGGCGTTCGTAACATCGCCGTTGGCGACTCTGGCGCAGGCGACCGGCGCGCCGGTCAAGATCGGCACCATCGGCGCCGGCCGCATCGGCGGCACCCTCGGCCGGGTGTGGGTGAAGGCCGGGCACCCGGTGATGTTCTCGTCGCGCCATCCGGAGAAGCTGAAGCCAATGGTCGACGAGCTCGGGCCGCTCGCCCGCGCCGGCACGCCGGCCGACGCGATCGTCTTCGCCGACGTGGTGCTGCTGGCGGTGCCCTACCACCAGATGCCGCAGATCGCCAAGGATCACGGCAAGGCCCTGGCCGCCAAGGCGCTGGTGCTCGACGCCACCAATCCGTTCGAGACGCGGGACGGCGAAATCGGGGCGAAGGCGCGCCAGAAGGGTGCCGGCGCCGCCGCCGCCGAGATGCTGCCCGGCGTGCACCTGGTGCGCGCCTTCAACGCCATCGGCTACGCCACGATGGGTGAGGCGCACAAGCGGCCGGCCGGCGAGCGCTACGGGATGCCGATGGCCGGCGACGACGCCAAGGCGCTGGAGCTGGCGGCGAAGCTGGTGCGCGAGATCGGCTACGAGCCGGTGGTGATCGGGCCGATGAAGACGATGGGCAACCATCTGCTGCCGGGAACGCCGCTGGCCGGCGAGCGCTCGCCCGACGAGATCCGGAAGATCGCCGCCACGCTGAAATAAGCCGATCTTGACCTGGACTTCGCCCGGCGCGCCGCCGTTCGTTCACCGTTAACCGTCGATCTGCTATCCTCGCGGCGCCTTCGGCCTGGATGGGTGCCCGAGTGGTTGAAGGGACCGGTCTTGAAAACCGGCAGGGGTGCAAGCTCCTCGTGGGTTCGAATCCCACCCCATCCGCCATCTTTCGCTCTTCGCGCTTCGGCCGGCAGGCCGGCTTTCGCGGCGCCGGCCATTGGCGATATAATCGGCCGCGGCCGACTCGAAACCGGCCGCGCCATCGTCCCCGGGGGGCACGTCACATGGACTGGATCGTCGGCGCCATCGCCTCGATCGCCTTCGTCATCGCCACCACGGCCATGTTCCGCGTCACCAACATCCCGGCCGAGATCCTGCGCAAGGTCGAGGCGGCCCTGAAGGCGGCGATCGCCAAGCTGACCGCCGACGCCGACGAGAACGCCAAGCTGCTCAAGCAGTACAGCGACCGCATCCTGGAAATCGAGCGGCGGGTCGAAAGCGGCCTGTCGACCAAGGCCAACACGTCGGCGGAGCTGACCAAGCTGCGCGCCGACAACGAAAAGCTGCGCGACGAGGCGACCCGGCTGCGTGTCGCCGCCAAGAAGCCGGTCCGCTGAGGCGCCGGAAGTATTCTCCGAATCAGGCGTTAAGTCGCCACTCCGCCGCCTGGCGGCGGCCGACCCAGTCGCGGCGGTCGTCGCCGCGGCGCCGTTCGCTGCCGGCGAATTTGCGGCGGCTTTGCCGGCGATCCCGATTATCGCGCCGGTCGGCGGTCTTGCGTTTGTCGCCGGCTCGTGCCGGCGTCATTTTGGTCCGCTGTTCGGACATCGTAGGCGTCTCCTTGTCGGTTGGCCGGGCGGGTCGCGTCGTCCACCCGCAGCATGGTCGCTTATAAACATCGAAGGTGACGGCAACCTGAAGAGATCGCCGACTCTATGACGACGCCGCATCGCGGGCGTTGCGACGGAAGAAGGGATCGCGCCGCGCGGGCCATTCAACCGGCCGCGGGCGCGCGTCGGAGTGTCGAATAAGGGGCGGGAATGGCGATCGGTCGGGAATCGCGAAAACGCGAAAATACCGACAAGTCGCCCCGGAAAGCCACCGAAACCTGCGGAAACTTGCCGTTTTTCCACCCCACCGGGGATTTTAAAAACTGTTTATTTTCAATTTGTTAGGTTGGGAGACCTAAAAAACCGCATTTTTTTGTTGCGAAATTAACCCATTAGCTCTAACTTATCCGGCAATACCTAGAAAAGTGTACGATAGGTATGACGTGTAGGTAGCAGAATGCTTAACGACAGTTCAACCAGCGCCGTTGCAGCGGCCCCGACAAACGTCGGCCTCACTGCCTTCCAAGTTGCGGTTGTGCAGGCGAAAGTGTTTAAGAAGACACTCGCCGAAGTCACCGACCGTGCGGAAGATACGGCCCGGGCGCTCGAGCGCAAAGCCGAAGAGCAGCGTCAACAGGTGCGCGAGCGCTTGGCCCAGCAGCGCGGTGGCATCGACATCGTCGTTGACGATTCCAAGCCTGCGAAGAAAGACCCGAAGCAGGACGTCGACGCGGCGCCGCCCGGCGGCGAGGTAGATATCAAGGTATAGGACATCCGGCATACCGTTCCCGATCCCGGGACGAAAGCGGTGACGCCCTCGTGAGGGCTTTTTTTGTTTTTTGAGGCCGCCTCCAACGCCCGGAAATCCCCCAAATTCGCGCATTCTCCCGTGACCCCGGCGTCGCCACGCGGTGCCCGCCGGTTGCCCGGCGCAAGCCGCCCGTGTATCACCGGCCGATGTTCTTCACGCTCTCCAAGGTGCTGTGGTTCTTTGCCGATCCGGGCAACCTGCTGTTCATCGCGCTGCTGATCGGCGCCGCGCTGCTGGCCACCCGCTGGCGGCGGGGCGGCCAGCGGCTGCTCGCCGTGGTCGCCGTCGCCGCGGTGTTCGTCGCCGTGGTGCCGGCCGGAACCTGGATGATCGCTTTTCTGGAGGATCGCTTCCCGGCGCTGGACCAGCCGCCGGCGCGGGTCGACGGCGTCGTCGTGCTCGGCGGCCTCGTCAATCCGGAGCTCAGCGCCGCCCGCGGCCGGCCGGCCATCGGCGGTGCCGTCGAGCGGTTGTTCGCGATGGCGGCACTGGCCAAGCGCTATCCGCAGGCGAAGCTGGTGTTCTCCGGCGGATCGGGCTCGCTGATCCACCAGGACAAGAAGGAGGCCCACCTGATCGCGCCGCTGCTCGCCGAGCTCGGCGTCGACCCGGCGCGGGTGGCGTTCGAGGACGCATCGCGCAACACCGCCGAGAACGCCGAGTTCAGCCGCCGCCTGGCGCAGCCGAAGAGCGGCGAGACGTGGCTGCTGGTGACGTCGGCGTTCCACATGCCGCGCGCCGTCGGCTGCTTCCGCCGGGCGGGCTGGAATGTGGTCGCCTATCCGGTCGATCATGGGACGACGGGCGAATCGGGACTGCCGATCCAGCTCGACTTCGCCTCCGGGCTGCGCGGACTCAGCGTCGCGGTGCACGAATACCTGGGGCTACTATTCTATTGGCTCGACGGCAAGACCGACGCGCTGCTGCCGGCTCCGGCATGATGCGGATTGCGGCGCCGTCGCCGCTATGGCAGAAAATTCCGCCGATCGCCGGCGCGCGCCCCGCGTCGTCGCGCCGGTGACGCCGCCGGCGTCGGTTCCAGCGCCCCGGGAGGGGGCTTAACGCCATGTCCGCACGGCTGCTGCTGGTCATCGCCGCGTGCCTCGTCGCCGCCGTCCGCCCGCTGGCGGCGGCGGAGCGGCCGCCGTTCGGGGAGTGGTTGCAAGGGCTGCGCGCCGAGGCCCGCGCCGCCGGCATGTCGGAGGCGTTCCTGGACGGCGCGCTCGCCGGCGTGCGGCCGATCGCCCGCGTCATCGAGCTCGACCGCCGCCAGCCCGAGTTCACGCTGACGTTCTGGAAGTACCTGGACAGGAACGTCAACGACGCGCGCATCGGGAAGGGCAAGGCGATGCTGGCGAAGCATCGCGAGCTCCTGGACAAGACCGCCGAGCGCTACGGCGTGCAGCCGCGCTTCATCGTCGCGTTGTGGGGGATGGAAACCAACTACGGCGAATACTTCGGTGCCTTTCCGATCGTCGCCGCGCTGGCGACGCTCGCTCACGACGCCCGGCGCAGCCGCTTCTTCCGCCAGCAGCTGATGGCGGCGCTGACCATCATGCACCGCGGCGACATGCCGGTGACGACGACCGGGTCGTGGGCCGGCGCCATGGGCAATTTCCAGTTCATCCCCACCACCTACCGCGACTTCGCCGTCGACGCCGATGGCGATGGCCGGCGCGACCTGTGGCACAGCTACCCCGACATGTTCGGCTCGGCCGCCAACTATCTCGCCCGCTCCGGCTGGCGACGCGGCTGGAGCTGGGGGCGCGAGGTGCGGCTACCGAAGGGCTTCAGCCTAGAGCACGCCGGCCTCGAGGCGCAAAAGCCGATCGCCGAATGGCGGCGCCTCGGCGTCGCCAGGATCGACGGCGGCGCGTTGCCGGACGAGCCGACAGAGGCGTCGATCGTGCTGCCCAGCGGCTACGACGGGCCGGCGTTCCTGATCTACCGGAACTACCGCGCCATCCTGACCTGGAACCGCTCGCTGCTTTATGCGGTGGCGGTCGGCCACCTCGCCGACCGGCTGGTCGGAGGCCCGCCGCTGCAAACGCCGCGGCCGGTGGAGGAACTGCCGCTGTCGCGCGCCGACGTTCAGGACCTGCAGCGGCTGCTGGCGGCGAGGGGCCTCTACGGCGGCGGCGACGACGGCGTCGTCGGCCCGGAAACCCGCGACGCCATCAAGGCCTACCAGCGCCGGGTGCACCTGCCGCCGGACGGTTTTCCGACGCCGGGGCTATTGGAACGGTTGCGCGGCAACCCCGGCGGCTGACCGCCGCTTGCCTGTCGGAGAATCGCGTCGGCAGCCGTCAAACCACAAGATGACGTGAATTGCCTTTGCCGGCGATACCATATATTGATATCGCTAATAATCGAATGCCAGGCGGGGTCGAGATGGGGAACTCTGGGACCGGGATGCGCTGGACGTTCCTGGTTGCCGCCGCGCTCGCGGTTTCGGCGTGCGCCGAGACGGAGTTCCTGGTCCATTCGGCGAAGCGGGTGGGCAGCGTCTTCGAGGCGCCGCAGGAGCCGACCTACAAGATCGGCGAGCCCTATCAGATTCAGGGCACCTGGTATTACCCGACCGAGGACTACGAATACGACGAGTCCGGGATCGCCTCGTGGTACGGGACCCAGTTCCACGGCCGCCGCACCGCCAACGGCGAGACCTACGACATGAACGCGCTGACGGCGGCGCACCGCACGCTGCCGTTGCCGAGCTACGTGCGCATCACCAACCTGGAGAACGGCCGCAGTCTGATCCTCAAGGTCAACGACCGCGGACCGTTCGCCAAGGGACGCATCATCGACATCTCGCGGCGTGGCGCGCAACTGCTCGGCTTCCACGATGTCGGCACGGCGCGGGTGCGGGTGCAGATCATGGCCGACCAGAGCCGCGCCATCGCGTCGAGGCTGAAGTCGAAGACGCAGCTGGCCGAGGCCGGCACGCCGATCACCGTGGAGCGCCTGCCGAAGCCGGATGTCAAGACCGAGGCCTTGGCGCCGCCTCCGGGCAGCGCCTCGACACCCGTCGTGCGCCCGGCGTCGGCGCCGCAGCCGGTGGCGGCCCTGCCGGACAAGAAAACCGCCACCAAGCGCAACGACAACGAGGTGCTCACCGACAAGGTCACGCAGACGCCGGTCAGGAAGACCAGTCTCTACGTGCAGGCCGGCGCCTTCACCCAGTTCGAGAACGCCAACCGGGTGCGCGCCAAGCTGTCGCCGTTGGGGCCGGTGACGGTCAAGCAGGTGCTGGTCGGCGGCAAGGATTTCTATCGCGTACGCGTCGGGCCGCTGCCGTCGGTCGGCGACGCCGACCGGACGCTGGAGGCGGTCGGCCGCGCCGGCTACCCGGACGCCCGCATCGTCGTCGACTGACCCCGCGGCCATGCGGCGCGGTCACGCCTTGCCGCCGCCACAATCCGATGCTACCAACGGACGCCACGCCCGCCGTCCCATCGAGCCACCCGGACCGATCCATGCCGGCCACCCATAGCGATCGCCAGAGATATCGTAACCCGTTGCTGAACCTAACGTTTTTGCTGTCGTTGCTGGTCGCCTCGGGACCCGCGGCGGCGATCGAGACGCTCGCCAAGCAGGCCATCCTGATCGAGATGACGAGCGGCGAGGTGTTGTTCGAGAAGAACGCGGATGCGCCGATGGCGCCGGCCTCGATGAGCAAGATGATGACCGCCTACATGATCTTCGAGCGGCTGAAGAACGGCGGCCTGTCGCTCGACGACACCTTCCCGGTCAGCGAGGACGCGTGGCGCCGCGGCGGCGCCAAGAGCGGCGGCTCGACTATGTTCCTGGAGCCTGGCAAGCGGGTCCGCGTCGAGGATTTGATCCGCGGCATCATCGTGCAGTCGGGCAACGACGCCTGCATCGTCGTCGCCGAGGGACTGGCGTCGAGCGAGAAGGCGTTCGCCGAGGAGATGACAAAAAAGGCACGCGAGCTCGGCCTCACGAAAACGGTGTTCAAGAACTCGAGCGGCTGGCCCGACCCGGAGGAGTTGACGACGGCGCGCGACCTGGCGCTGCTGGCGCAGCGGACGATCGAGAAGTTTGGCGACTACTACCACTACTACGCGGAGAAGGAATTCACCTACAACGGGATTCGCCAGATCAACAGAAACCCCTTGCTTTACAAGGACATGGCTTCCGACGGGCTGAAGACCGGCCATACCGAGGCGTCGGGCTACGGCCTGACCGCTTCCGCCGTGCGCGACGGCCGCCGCCTGATCCTGGTGGTCAACGGCCTGGTTTCCAAGAAGGACCGCTCGCGCGAGCCGGAGCGCCTGATGGCGTGGGGGTTCCGCGAGTTCAACAACTACAAGCTGTTCAGCGCCGGCGAGGAAGTCACCAAGGCCGACGTGTGGCTGGGCGAGGACAAGAAGGTGCCGCTGGTGATCGAGAAGCCGCTGCTGATCACGCTGCCCCGCAATGCCCGACCGGAGATGAAGGTGACGGTGCACTTCGACAATCCGGTGCCGGCGCCGATCGCCAACGGCGCCGCCGTTGCCAAGCTGGTGGTGACGGCACCCGGCCGCGCCGCGATCGAGGTGCCGCTGAAGGCCGGCGCCGAGGTCAAGCGGCTCGGCCTGTTCGGCAGGCTCGGCGCCGCCTTCAAGGCGATCATCTGGGGCGAGGCCGGGTGAGGCGGCCGCAGCGCCCGACGCCAGCCGGCAAATTCGTCACCCTCGAGGGCGGCGAGGGCGCCGGCAAGACCACCCAGATCAAGCTGCTGGCGGGCGCGCTCAAGACCGCCGGCGTCGACGCGGTGGTCACCCGTGAGCCCGGCGGCGCGCCGAACGCCGAATCGATCCGGGCGCTGCTGGTCGAGGGCGCGACCAACCGCTGGCGGCCGATGACCGAGGCGCTGCTCAACTACGCCGCCCGGCTAGAGCACGTCGAAACCACCGTCAAGCCGGCGCTCTCCGAGGGCCGCTGGGTGCTGTCCGACCGCTTCGCTGATTCGACCGTCGCCTACCAGGGCTACGGCCACGACCTCGGCGCCGAGACCATCAAGCGCCTGCACCGTTTGGTGCTCGGCGACTTCCAGCCGGACCTGACGATCATCCTCGACGTGCCGGTGGAGCAGGGCCTCGAGCGCGCCGCCGGCCGCGCCGACAAGGCGAGCGCGCGCGAGGACCGCTACGAGCGCATGAACCAGGCTTTCCACCAGAGGTTGCGCGATGGCTACCTGGACATCGCCCGCCGCGACCCGGAGCGTTGCGCGGTCGTCGACGCGACCAGGGACAAGGCCGCCGTCCACGAGTGGATCTGCACGCTGGTGCACAACCGGCTCGGTGTCAAACTGGCGGGCGCGCAAAAGCCATGAGCGACCGGGACGACGGCGACATCGCCCCGGCGCCGCGGCAGAACCCGGCCCTGGTCGGACATGAGGCGGCGGAGCGGGCTTTGCTCGATGCCTGGCGCGGCGGCCGGCTCGCCCACGCTTGGCTGTTCTCCGGGCCGGAGGGCATCGGCAAGGCGACGCTCGCCTACCGGTTCGCCCGTTTCGTGCTCGCCGCCGGCGGTCAGGGCCGGCCGGGCGCCAGCCCGGACCTGTTCGACGGCGGGTCGCCTGCGACGGCTCCCGACTCGCTCTACCTGGCGCCGGAGCATTCGGTGTTCCGCCGCGTCGCCGCCGGCGGCCATTCGGACCTGATCACCGTCGAGCGGACCGTCAACGAGGACACCGGCAGGCTGCGCAGCGAGATCGTCGTCGACGACGTGCGGTCGCTCGGCCGCTTCTTCCACCTGACGGCGGGCGAGGGCGGCTGGCGGGTGGCGGTGGTCGATTGCGCCGACGAGCTGAATCAGAACGCCGCCAATGCGCTCCTCAAGGTGCTCGAAGAGCCGCCGGCGAATTCGCTTTTGCTGCTGGTCGCCCACAACCCGGGCCGGGTGCTGGCGACCATCCGCTCGCGCTGCCGCAAGCTGGCGCTGAAGCCGCTCGCCGAGGAGCAGGTGACGGCGCTGCTCGCCGGCTATGTGCCGGAACAATCGGCCGCCGAGGCAGCGGGGCTGGCACATCTCGCCGACGGCAGTCCCGGGCGCGCCTTGGCGCTGGCCGCCGAAGGCGGCCTCGAACTCTACCGCGACATCGGCGGCCTTCTGGAGACGCTGCCGACGCTCGACGTCGAGGCGCTGCATGCTTTCGGCGGTCGCTTCGGGCGCATCGGCGCCGAGCAGGCATTCCGCACCGTTGCCGCTTTGATCCGCTGGTGGCTGGCGCGCCTGATCGTCGTCGCCGCCGGCGGGCCGCCGCCGGGGCACCGGCTGGCCGACGCCGAGGCGGCGCTGATCGGCCGCCTGACCGGGGCCGGCGGCCTTGATCGCTGGCTTGAGGTATGGGAAAAGATCAACCGCCTGCTGGCCCGCACCGAGACCGCCAACCTCGACCGTAAGCAGGTGGTTTTAAACGTGTTTTTGGCGATCGCCGGCGTCGTCCGGCCGTGACGCTCGGGACCCCTGCGGGCGCCGCCTGAACCGCCGCCGAAAGGCCACCCCCGCCGATGCCCCAGCGCTACTACGTCACGACGCCGATCTATTACGTCAACGACGACCCCCACATCGGCCACGCCTACACCACGCTCGCCTGCGACGTGATCGCGCGGTTCAAGCGGCTGGACGGCTTCGAGGTCAAGTTCCTGACCGGCACCGACGAGCACGGCCAGAAGGTGGCGAAATCGGCCGCCGCCGCGGGCATGGACCCGCAGGCGTTCACCGACAAGGTGTCGAAGAACTTCCGCGACCTGGCGGGGGTGATGAACTTCTCCAACGACGACTTCATCCGCACCACCGAGGACCGCCATACCCGCGCCTGCCAGGCGCTGTGGCGGGCCCTTCAGGAAAGGGGCGAAATCTATCTCGGCACCTACGCCGGTTGGTACGCGGTGCGCGACGAGGCGTTCTACGCCGAAAGCGAGCTCAAGCCGGGGCCCGGCGGCAAGAAGATCGCGCCTTCCGGCGCCGAGGCCGAATGGGTGGAGGAGCCGAGCTACTTCTTCCGCTTGTCGACGTGGCGGGAGCGGTTGCTCAAGTTCTACGACGAGCATCCGGGATTCGTCCTGCCGGCGACCCGCCGCAACGAGGTGACCAGCTTCGTTTCCGGCGGGCTGCAGGACCTGTCGATCTCGCGCACCACCTTCAAATGGGGCGTGGCGGTGCCGGGTGATGAGGCGCACATCATGTACGTGTGGCTGGACGCGCTCACGAACTACATGACCGCCGTCGGCTATCCCGTTGTCGATAAAGGAGAGTATCCGCTCTTCTGGCCGGCGGATTTACACATGGTCGGCAAGGATATCCTGCGCTTCCACACCGTCTACTGGCCGGCGTTCCTGATGGCCGCCGGGCTCGAGCCGCCGAAGCGGGTGTTCGCCCACGGCTGGTGGACCAACGAGGGCCAGAAAATCTCGAAGTCGCTCGGCAACGTCATCGACCCGATCGCGCTGGTGAACACGTACGGCCTCGACCAAGTGCGGTTCTTCCTGCTGCGCGAGGTGCCGTTCGGCAACGACGGCGACTTCTCCCGCGCCGCCATGGTCAACCGGATGAACGGCGAACTCGCCAACGACTACGGCAACCTGGCGCAGCGGGTATTGTCGATGATCAATAAGAACTGTGACGGAAAGGTGCCGATGCCCGGGCCTATCCATGCCGGTGACGACAAGCTCCTCGGCGCCGCCCATGGGTTGCTAGGCAAGGTGCGCGAGGCGATCGACGGGCAGGCTTTCCACGACGCGTTGGAGGCTTTGTGGACGGTGGTGCGCGCCGCCAACGTCTACGTCGATGCCCAGGCACCGTGGAAGCTGGCCAAGGAAGACCCGAAGCGCATGGAAACCGTGCTGTACGCGCTGGCCGAGACGATCCGCCACCTGGCCATCCTGACGCAGCCGTTCATGCCGGCTGCCTCGGGGCGCATCCTCGACCAACTGGCGGTGCCGGCCGGCGCCCGCGCCTTTGCCCGCCTCGGCTCCGGCGGCGCCTTGAAGCCGGGCACGGCGCTGCCGAAGCCGGAAGGGGTGTTCCCGCGCTTCCAGGAGCCGGAAGCCGCGGAAGGGGCCGGGAAGGCCGGCAATCCGGGCGGAAAGCCCGGGAAGGGGGCCGGCAAGAGGCAAGGGAAGGGCTGATGCTGGTTGACAGCCATTGCCACCTCGACATGCCGGAATTCGCCGGCGAGCTCGACCAAGTGGTGGCGCGCGCCGGCGACGCCGGCATCGGCCACATGTTGACGATCTGCACCCGGGTAACGGAATTCGCGCCGGTTTTGGCCATTGCCGAGCGGTTCGACAACGTCTTCTGCTCGGTCGGCGTGCATCCGCACAACGCCGCCGACGAGACCGCCGTCACCGCCGACGAGCTGATTGAGATGACCGGCCATCCGAAGGTGGTCGGCATCGGCGAGACTGGCCTCGATTTCTATTACGACAACAGCCCCCGCAACGTGCAGGAGCGGAGCTTCCGCGCCCACATCCGGGCGGCGCGGCAGAGCGGCCTGCCGCTGATCGTGCACGCCCGCGACGCCGACGCGGCGCTGGCCCGCATTCTCGGCGAGGAAGCGGCCGCCGGGCCGTTCCCGGGTCTGATCCACTGCTTCACCGCCGGCCAGGCGTTGGCCGAAACGGCTTTGGAATTGGGGCTCTACATATCGTTTTCCGGCATCGTCACCTTCAACAAGGCCGACGAATTGCGCGCCGTCGCCCGCCGGGTGCCGGTGGAGCGCATCCTGGTCGAGACCGATGCGCCGTATCTGGCGCCGGTGCCGAAACGCGGCAAGCGCAACGAGCCGGCGTTCACCGCCTTCACCGCCGCCCGGGTGGCCGAGCTCAAGGGGCTGGATGCCGACGCCTTCGCCCGTGCGACCACCGAAAACTTCTTCCGCCTGTTCGCCAAGGCCCGCGAGCTGGTCGGGGCCGGCGCCGGGGCGGCAACCGGGGGCCGGCCGTGACCCGCCGGGTCAAGGCGACAATCCTCGGCTGCGGTCCCTCCGGCGGCGTGCCGACCATCCACGAGGGCTGGGGGGCGTGCGATCCCAAGAATCCGAAAAACCGCCGGCTCAGGCCGTCGATCCTGGTCGAGGAGGGCGACATCCGGGTACTGGTCGATACCTCGCCGGACCTGCGCCAGCAGCTGCTCAATACGGGCGTCCGGCGGCTGGACGCGGTGCTCTACACCCACGCCCACGCCGACCACCTGCACGGGGTGGACGACCTGCGCAGCATTAACCGGGCGATGAACGCCGCGCTGCCGGTGTATGCCGACGCCGCCACGGAGGCCGTCCTCAAGCAACGGTTCGAGTACGTGACCACGCCGTTGGCCACCGGCGCCGAGATCTTCTACAAGCCGGTGCTCGACCTCAGGCGCATCGCGCCCGGCGACCGCTTCGCCGTCGGCGCCATGGAGATGGTGGCCTACGACCAGGACCACGGCTATTCGCGGACCATCGGTTACCGGTTCGGCCCGCTGGCGTATTCGACCGACCTCTTGGACCTGCCGCAGGCGTCCTTCGACGCTCTTGCCGGGGTCGACACCTGGATCGTCGGCACCTTCGCCATTCAGCCCCACGTCACCCATGCCCACGTGGACAAGGCCTTGGGCTGGATCGAGCGGGTGCGGCCGGCCCGCGCCGTGCTGACCCACCTCGGCCCGGCCATCGACCATGGGGCGCTGGCGGCGTCGCTGCCGAAGGGGGTTGAGGCCGCCTTCGATGGCCTGGTTGTCGAGGCGGTCGGCGAATGAAAAACCGGTTGCCGGCGGAGGAGAATGCGGGGAGGTGGCTGGCGGCCGTCAGTGGCGATTTTCAGGGCTCGAAAAAACTTCTGGATCGACATATAAGACGCTGTAAACAAACCATCCATATATTTTTTCCATAATATACATTATGCGACAACAGCAAATTCCCGTTATTCAGACCGGTCGGAAAAACCGCTCCATCCCCCGACCAGTCCTCGACCCGGAACCGGCATCCGAAACCCACCGGTTTCGATCGCGTCGCCGAAGTTGGTTTCATGGCTGACCAGGTCCGCCGGCTGATCGACATCATGGCCCGGCTACGCTCGCCCAAAGGCGGATGCCCATGGGACTTGGAGCAGACGTTCACCACCATCGCCCCCCACACCATCGAGGAGGCCTACGAAGTCGCCGACGCCATAGAGAAGCGCGACATGGCGGCACTCAGGGACGAACTCGGCGACCTGCTGTTCCAGGTGGTGTTCCATGCCCAAATGGCCAAGGAAGCCGGGGCGTTCGACTTCGACGCGGTGGCCAAGGCGATCGCCGACAAGATGGAACGGCGCCATCCGCACGTGTTCGGGGACGATACCATCGAAGACGCCGCGGCGCAGACCGTCGCCTGGGAGGAGCACAAGGCGCGCGAGCGCGCCGCCCGCCACGCCGCCGGCGATAACGGACCGCACGGTCCCGAACAAGTCGGCGCGGCGACCGAAAGCGCCCTCGACGGGGTGACCCCCGGCCTCCCTGCCCTCACCCGCGCCGCCAAGTTGCAGCGCCGCGCCGCGCGGGTCGGCTTCGACTGGCCGGACGGCGCCGCGGGCGCCCGTCAAATCGTCGACAAAATCCGCGAGGAAACGTCGGAACTTGAGGCGGAGCTTGAAGGCGGCGCCGAAATACCTCGTCTGGCCGACGAAATCGGCGATCTGCTGTTCAGTTGCGTCAACCTGGCGCGCAACCTCGGCATCGACCCGGAACAAGCGCTGCGCCAGGGCAGCGGCAAGTTCGAGCGCCGCTTTCGGCGCCTCGAGGCGTTGCTGGCCGCCGACCGCCGGAAGCCCCAGGACCTCGACATGGCGACGCTCGAGGACTACTGGACCCGCGCCAAGCGCCAGGAACCGGGCGCTTGATCGAGGTTGCGGGCGCAATCGCTTTTGCCGCGAGCCGCCGGCGGATTATGATGGCGAGCGCCGCCTCGAACACAGGAACGTCGGCCACCGCCATGAAAACCCGTAAAAATCCCGGTTTCCCGGCGCTTGCGCTTGCGCTCGCGGTCGCGATCGCCCTCGGCGGCTGCTACATGCCGATCCGCTTCGATGCCGAGATCGAAATCCACCGCACCGGCCACTACGACTTCAAATTCGACGGCTATTTGGCCAAGGTCGAGCTCTACAAGGACCTGAAGGAGCGCAAGATCGACAGCGCCGAGGAGAAGAAGGCGGTCGAGCAGATCAAGACCGACTTCGCCCGCGACCCGGCGGTCAAGGAGTTCAAATACCTGAAGATGGGCCACTTCAAGGTCAACTGGCACAACAAGGGCGACCTGATCCAGGCGAAAACCGTCAGCTTCTTCAACCGGTCCAGCGAATACATGCTCGGCATCAGTTACAACGGCGAGACCCGCCGCGTCGCGCTCGCCGGCAAGTCGCTGGGCAAGGACATCAAGGAGCAGTTGGACAAGGCCGGCCTGAGCTCGACCGGCAAGATCCGGGTGATCACCGACGCCAAGGTGGTCAGCCACAACGCCACCACGGTCCGCGACAACAAGCAGAAAGGCGGCCGCTACAAGACCTACACCTGGGACATTCCCAACATCTTTGCCCCGACGCCGAGCCTGGTGATCCAGATTCTCTAGGGCGGGACGCCGTCCGATCGCGATCACATCGCCGCCGCGCAGGCCCCTTCCCCGTTGCCGCGCCGCCGCTCAACGGCGTTTTTTGCTGCGTTTTTTGCTGCGCTTTATGCTGCGCTTTTTTGCAGCCGTTTTCGCCGCCTTCGCCCGCCTCGGCTTGGCCGCGGACGTCGCCTTCGCGCCGCGGGTCAGGTTGCGGATCAGGCACGACGAATCCCAGCGCTCGCCGCCGACCGCCAAAAGCTGGGCATAGAACTGGTTGATCAGCGCCGTCCCCGGCAAGTGCGCCCGGCACTTCTTGGCCTCAGCAAGGGCTATCCCCAAGTCCTTGTGCATCCACTTGGTGGCGAAGCCGAAATCGAACTTGTCGTCGATCATGGTCAGGGCCCGGTTGTCCATCTGCCACGACTGCGCGGCGCCCTTGGCGATGACTCCCACCACCTTCCTGGCGTCGAGCCCGGCGCGCACGGCGAACGCCAGCCCTTCCGCCAAGCCCTGCACCAAGCCGACGATGCACACCTGGTTGACCGCCTTGGTGACCTGGCCGGCGCCGACCGGCCCCAACAGGGTGACGGCGCGGGCGTAGGCCTTGATCACCGGCGCCGCGGCGTCGAAGTGGCGCCGCTCGCCGCCGACCATCACCGTCAGCACGCCGTTCTCGGCCCCCGCCTGGCCGCCGGACACCGGCCCGTCGAGGAACCCGACACCGCGCTTTTTGGCCTCGGCGTCGATCTCGCGGGCCACCCCGGCCGACGCCGTCGTGTGGTCGCAGTAAATAGCGCCGGATTTCATGCCGGCGAGGATGCCGTCGTTGCCGAAGGCGACCTGGCGCAGGTGGTCGTCGTTGCCGACGCAGCTGAACACGACGTCGGCGTCCTTGGCGGCGGCGGCCGGCGTCTTCGCCGATTTGCCGCCGTGCTTGCTGACCCATTCCTGGGTCCGCTTCGGGCTGCGGTTGTAGACGGTGACCCGGTGGCCGGCCTTGACCAGGTGCCCGGCCATCGGGAAGCCCATCACGCCGAGGCCGATGAATGCGGTGTTTGTCATGATTTCCGCCCTCCCGCCTATGGGTTGGTCAGCAGGCGGTAGAGGGCGGTGTTGTCGAGCCGGCCCTCGCCGCGGTCCTGGATGCGGGCGTAGAAATCCTCGATCAGCGCCGTCAGCGGCAGTTGCGCGCCGTTGTTGCGGGCCTCGTCGAGGCATATCCCCAAGTCCTTGCGCATCCAGTCGCAGGCGAAGCCGAAGTCGAACTTGCCGTCGACCATGGTGCGGGCCCGGTTGTCCATCTGCCACGACTGGGCGGCGCCTTTCGAGATCGTCTCCACCACCAGGTGCGGATCCAGCCCCGACTTCACCGCCAGGTGCATGCCCTCGGCCAGCGCCTGGATGGTGGCGGCGCAGCACATCTGGTTGACCATCTTGGTCAATTGCCCAGACCCTGCCGGCCCCATCAGGGTGATCGCCTTGGCGTAAGGCTTCATTGCCGGCTCGCCCATCCTGAACGCTTTGGCGTCGCCGCCGACCATGATCGTCAGCTGTCCCTTCTTGGCCCCTTCCTGGCCGCCCGACACCGGCGCGTCCAGGAATGCGACGCCCTTTTTCTTGGCCTCGGCCGCGAGCTCGCGGGCGATGCTGGCCGACGCGGTGGTGTGGTCGATCAGCAGCGACCCCTTGCCCATGCCAGCGAGGGCCCCGTCCGGCCCCAGCGTCACGGCGCGCAGGTCGGCGTCGTTGCCGACGCAGGTGAGGACGATGGCGGCGCCTCGTGCCGCCGCGGCCGGGGATTCGGCGGCGCTGCCGCCGTAGTCGCGGACCCAGGCCTCGGCCTTGGCTGTGGTGCGGTTGTAGACGGTGACGTCGAATCCGGCCTTCTTGAGGTGTCCGGCCATGGGGTATCCCATATTGCCGAGCCCGATGAAGGCGGCCTTGGTGCTGCTCATGGTTCGATATCTTTCGGTTCGAATTGGCGGTTGGTTTCTGCTGGCGGGACGGATGGTTGCTTGTCGGTTGCGGCGGATTATAGGTAGCGGTTTCGGCGAATCCCAGCCCCTTTTGGGACGGATTCGGGGGCAAGCCACGCCCGCGCTTTGTCACTCCGCCGCGATGGCGATAGAGTCGCCGGC
>Ga0209399_10000831_pt1 | contig 17285 bp, 15 predicted proteins | sample OV2TP3_FD_184130 | JGI IMG/M metagenome (GOLD analysis project Ga0209399, IMG submission 184130) | Hot spring microbial communities from Beatty, Nevada to study Microbial Dark Matter (Phase II) - OV2 TP3 (SPAdes) (version 3) | ecosystem: Environmental > Aquatic > Thermal springs > Hot (42-90C) ... | reverse complement strand
TGTACGTCATCGCTGGGAGTATCGAGTTTGAGCTTCCACGCGACGGGCGGACCGTGCCCATGAAGCCAGGGGACCGCCTTGATTTGCCTCCGCACAGCCCCCACGCAGCCCTCGTTGGGCCTCGTGGGGTCGTCTGCCTCGAAGCCCATCGCTAGCGCCTCGACATCAACCTTCCATTTACATCGCGCGACCGTTCACGTATCATATTCACAGCGCAGTTGTTAGAGTGGTGGGGGCGTGATATACTCAAGTGTGGTGGGGGGACACTGATGGACCGCAGCCGTAACACGATTCGTGCGCGACTGGTCGCTGGCATCCTCAGCGCGCTGCTGCTGGGCGGCTGTGCCACGATCAACCCTCAAGAAGTGGGCTACATCATTGGCACCATCGCGGGCGCTGCGTTAGGCTCAGCCCCAGGCGCTGCGATCGGGGCGCTCGCTGGCACGGCCGCGGGCGCGTTGCTGGCCCAACCGATTGAAGCCGCGCGCGAAAAGAAAGAACGCCAGAGTCTCCAGCAGCGCTTAGAGACCGGGCCCACCGCTCCGACGGCTCCTGCAGCAGCGACGATGGCGAGCGCCCAGCACACCGAGCGCATCTGGATTGACGAGCAACTCATTGACGGTCGCCTCATCCCCGGCCATTTTGCAGAGCGGCTCACGCCGACACCATAACATTGCGAACCGTAGACCTCACCATGAACCATGCGCGTCAAGCGTTCCACGTCCAGCGGCAACGAATAGGCGTTTCGTCAAGCGTCAGACGTCGGACGTCAGACGATACGCAGCGGCGTGGCCGTCAGACGCTGGACGCTGAACGAACATGAATCCACTCGCTGAACGCATCGAAGCGCTGCGGCGCGACTACAACCGCGAACTCACACGCGCCCTCACGCGCGAAGGGCTGATCGGCTTCACTGCCGTCGTCGTGCTGAGCTCGATCCTCGCCCATCGGTGGGCGAGCTCGTGGTGGCTCGCGGTCGGCGGGGTCCTCTTGGCGACGGCGGTGGGATGGACGCTGTGGCATCGTCGCGTGCAGCAGTGGGTCTCATCGCCAGCAGCCATCGAGACGATGGAGCGGCAACTCCACTTGCAAGAACGGTTGCTCACCGCGCGCGAGTGGTTCCAGGCGACCGGGCCTGTGCCGCGGATGTACGAAGCGTTGGTGAGCGACCTCCAAGAACGCTTAACGCCAGCAGCGATGGCGCAGTGGTTTCCGCGGACCCGACGATGGTCGCCGCTCACGAAAGGCGTGACCCTCGCCGCGCTGTGCTCGCTGCTGTTGTTGTTCCCACCGCTGCCATCCCCCACGCACGTCGCCCGCGCGCCAGAGCCTGAGCCGGCCGCTGCCCCGCCGCCACAGCCACAGACACCGCCACCACCGTCACAACCGCCCTCACCATCGTCGCAACGCGCCCAGTCACCCTCAGGCGGGATCGGGATGTCTCCGCAGTCCTCCGCTGGTGCTGGTGGGTCAGGTCAGCCACAGCAGGGGCAAAGCACGGCACAGGCCAGTTCGCAGCGTGGTCAGCAAGGCGCATCGCAGCACGCACAAAACGCACAAGGCAGTAGCAGCGGTTCACCTGGCGGCTCACCGAGTCAGGCGCGTCCACAGGATCGAGGCGCTGATCAGCCAACAACGGGTGCGGGTGGCACGAGTGGCGCGATGGGGACTGCTCAGCGCGGTGCTACCCCACAGCAACGTAGCGCAGCGCAGGGCAGTGGTTCAGGGCAGGCAGGCGAGCCGGCCGCGAGTGCTGCGACACCGAGTGAGCCACAGGGCACAGGGCAGACGACCGACTCGTCCTCGGCATCGTCACAGCCACCGTCTTCGAGTTTCGGACAACGACTAGCGCAGCTCATGGGATTGCAGCCACCGTCGCGTGAGGGTGGTGGCACTCCGCAAGCCACCGCAGCCCAACAGGAAGTCTCACAACTGCTGGCGCAGGTCTCCCAGCAACTGACTTCACTCCAACAGGGGCTTACCGGCTCGCAGGCGACAGCATCACAGCAGAGCGACGCAGCCACACGCGATCAGGCATCGGCTGGTGCCACACGCCCCCACGGGGAGGGCGGAGAGCGACGAGACACCCAGCCGATGACACCACAAGCAACTTCCGCTGACACGGAACACACCACGCGGCCAGGAGGCGCAGCTGAGGCGCCGTCTGCGGCATCGGTTCCGACACCGAGCCAATCGCAGGCAGGCACGATGACAGGAACACCCACGCCAGGAACGACCGACACCCCCTCCTCAACTCGTCAGGCCACACCAACGCCACGCGACGGCGATGACAGGGAACACGCGGCCACCTCCTCTGCCACACCGCAGCAGCCTACGCCGGCTGAGCAAGGCGGCGCGGCGCAACGTGCGGGATCACGCGCGGGAAGCGCATCACCAGACGGCGCTGCGACTGACGCGACGAGGCAGGCTCCCCAGAACGCTGGAGCGTCTTCGCCGCAGCAAGGACAGGGTCTCTCGGGTCTCTTGCAACGGCTCTTCAAGGGCGACAGCTCCGGTGGACAAGGCGGCCAGCAGATGGCCGCTCCGTCTGCTGCCACGACGAGCCAAGCCAGTCCCAGTGAGCAGGGTCTTCAGCAAGCCAGCGGGGGGAGCGGCGATGTCGGGGTCACGGACGCTCAGCTGGCTGAGATGGAACGCGCGCTGCAAGAACTCCAGCAAGCGCAGGCAGGGCAGTTGCCGTCTGAGTCGCGCGAAACCGATCAGGCAGGGACTGGGAGCGATCCCAATCTCTACGGCGCCGCGACCGCGGTTGCGCCTACCCCCGCTCCATTGCCGTTTCGGTTTCTGCTCAAAGGGGATCGAGCAGCCGCCAGTGGCGAGCGGTTGGCCGAGGTGCGACCACTCGCCGATGACACCGCCGCACCGACGACCATCGTCAATCAACCCACGGTGCCCTTAGAGCGCGTGACGCTCAATCCGCAACAACAGACGGCTGCACCGATGACCGAGTGGGCGCTACCACCGGAGTATCAAGACGCCATTCGACGGTTTTACGAGCGCGCGGAGGAGTAACCAGAGACCAGAGTACAGACACCAGTCATCAGCGATCAGAAGGCAGAAGGTAGAGGACAGCATGACGACAACCGTGGCGCAGCAAGTCAAATCGGAAGTCGCGACGTTTCAAAAAATCTGGCGGCAGCTGACGACAGAGCTGTCGAGCGTCATCGTGGGACATCAGCACGTCATTGAAGGTGTCCTCGTCGCCTTGTTTGCCGACGGACATGTCCTGCTCGAAGGCGTGCCGGGCTTGGGCAAGACGCTCCTGGTCAAATCGCTCGCCCAGGCGCTCAATTTTGAGTTCAAGCGGATCCAGTGTACGCCGGATCTGATGCCGGCCGACATTTTGGGCACGCAGCTCGTCGTGGAAAGCGATGGGAGCAAACGCTTCGAGTTCATGCGTGGGCCGGTGTTCACCCAACTGTTGCTGGCCGACGAGATCAACCGCGCCACACCCAAAACGCAGGCTGCCCTCCTCGAGGCGATGGAGGAGCGACAGGTCACCATCGCTGGCACGACGTATCCCTTAAGCTACCCCTTCGTCGTCTTGGCCACGCAGAATCCCATCGAGATGGAAGGGACGTACCCACTGCCGGAGGCGCAACTGGATCGGTTTTGTGTAAAACTCCTTGTCGAGCGACCAGCGCTTGAGGATCTAGTGCACATCGTCCAGCGCACCACGATGGCGGAGGTGGCCCAGATCCATCCCATCTGGTCATCCAGCGAAGCCAAGACACTGCTCCCGCGACTGCGACGACTGGTCCGTGAGGTGATGGTCGCCAGCCCCATCGAGCAGTATGTCGCGCACCTGGTGTTGGCCACGCATCCGAATGGGCCTGATGGTCACACCGCGGCGGATCGCTACGTGCGCTACGGGGCCAGTCCCCGCGGTGCGCAAGCCATCCTCTTGGGCGCGAAGGTGTTGGCCCTCGTGGATGGGCGCGTCAACATCGCCTTCGAGGATGTGGATCGCATGGTGGTCCCTGCGCTGAACCATCGGTTGGTGTTGAACTTTGAGGCGGAAGCAGAGCGGATGACCTCCTCGCAGGTGTTAGCCACCTTGAGGCAATTCGTCAAGCGACCCGAGCATGCCACGGTTAGGTGAACTCTTTGATCAACAGTTTCTCGAGCGCTTGGAGTCACTGCGTCTCCAGTGCCGTAAGCCCCGCTGGGGACTGCGCGCGGGGGGACCGTACACCATCAACCGACGTGGCAGCTCCGTTGAGTTTGCCGACTACGCCGAGTATCGCTGGGGCGACGATGTCCGCACGATTGACTGGAACCTCTACAGCCGGTTCGAGCGCCTGTTCGTCAAGACGTTTAAGGAAGACATCGAGCTCACCGTGCACCTGCTCGTGGATGCCACCGGCTCGATGGGGTTGCCCGCGGGCGGCCGCAAGTTCGCGTATGCCAAAGATGTGGCGACGGCCCTCGCATACGTGGGCCTGGCGAACCACAACGTGGTGCGGGTGAGTGCCTACGGCGGCACGCCCCAACGGCTCGAAGTGACGCCGGGTTTCCAGCGACGCCACGGGATTTTTCAGATTCGCGCCTTTCTGGATCGCTGGACGCCGGAAGGCGACGTGCCGTTTGCCGCGTGGCTCGAGCGTTACCTCTACGCCACGCATGCGCGCGGGGGCGCGATCATCCTGCTGTCAGATTGGATGATGGAGCCGAGCGAGTGGGTCCGCGGGCTGCAACTCTGCCAGTACCACAATCTCGATGTGAAAGTCATCCAAGTGCTCACGCCGTCGGAATTGAAGCCAGGCGCCGACTGGTCGCGGGGCTACGTGGTAGATGTCGAGACCGGCTCGCGTCGGTCGCTGTGGGACATGCGACTGCTCCTGCGCGCGTTGGAGTCGCACAACGCCAACCTGGCTGCCTTCTGTCAACGCACCGGCTGCTTTTTCGCCCAGGTGTCCACGGCCATGCCCGTGGAGGCGTTCATCCTCCGCGAGTTACCCCGCGTAGGGCTGATTGTGTAACCGCGCGTGTCACTCTTGGCTCCAAGCGCCTTATGGTTTCTCCTCCTGCTGGGGCCACTGCTGTGGCTGTGGCGGTTCCAGCAGACACGCCGCACGATCCTCATTCCGAGTTTAGCCCCGTTTCGACATCTCCGCGAACAACTCCCCAAAGCCCAGCTCGTGCGGATCAACTGGTTGCTGCTGGTGCAGGTGCTCTTGCTCCTGGCCCTCATCGGGGTGTTGGCGCGCCCACGACTGCATGGGCTGTTTGCGGTGCGACCACGGCACACCATCGCGATCATCCTGGACAACTCCGCCAGCCTCCAGCGTCAGACCGGTGGGGCTTCCGCCTTCCTCCAGGCGCGTGGCCGCGCCCTCCAGGCACTGAATCACTGGCAACCGCACGATCGCATCCTCGTCGTGTCCACGACGCCCGCGACGTTAGTGACGTCGCACTGGGTGACGACCGCCGCTGACGCCCGAGCCGCCATCTACCGTGTGCAGCCGACGGACGCGGCCGGCGATCTCGCAGGCGCCGTTCAGCTTGCGCAATCGCTGGCAGGGGAGAGCGGCCTGGATCGGTTGGTCGTTGCGACAGATCTCCCACCGCCAGACCACGCACTGCCCTCCTGGCTGGAGTGGCATCAGGTGGGGCGTCCTGAGCCGAACGTCACCCTCCACGACGTCGCCGTGTCGTCACGCGGTAGCGCCGGCACACCGCTGATCACAGCAACCGTCAACAACTTTGCCGAGGTGCCGCAAACGGTAGAGTTGTTGCTGGCTGGCGGCGCGTCCAAGACGATCCAGCAATCTCTGGCGCTTCAACCGCAGGAGCGGAAAACGGTCGTCATCGAGCCGGCCTCTGTAGATCCTACGCATCCGCTGACCGTCACCATTCGCGCGCCGCGGGATGCGCTGGAGGCAGACAACACCGTCATCCTCGCCTCCCAGGAGGCGCAGACCGTGGCCGTGCGACTGGTAGATCTGGCGCCGGCGGTGCAGCGCTTCTTGACGCGCCTGGTGCAGAGCACACCGACGCTGACAGAGGCGACCGCAACCCTCGCCGAGGATGCGCCTCGCCTCGATGTGGTGGCGCAACTGTCGAGCGAACCACCCACCGCTCCCACGCTCTATCTCATCGCGAAGAGTACGAGGACGCGGACGCAGCCCCTGCGGATCGTGGATTGGGATACGACGCACCCGACGACGCGGTTCCTCACCAGCGTTGATCAACTGCCGGTGAGCGCTATCGTCCCTGTCACGTGGCCTGACTGGGCGCGGCCGGTCGTGTGGGGGTCGGATGGCAAGCAGAGTCGCCCGCTCGTCGGTGTAGGCGAACAGCATGGTTTTCGAGCGGTCGTCACCGCCCTGGCTTGGGATGAGATCAATGTGGAGGAGCCGCGGACGGTCGAGCTGCTCGTGTTGCTCCTGAATGTTTGCCACTGGTTAGCCCCGACCAATCGGTATTGGTACGTCTCCACCGGTACGCCGTTTTCGCTCCCGGTGGTACCAGCAGGTGAGGTGACGGTCCGACTGCCGACGGGAGCGGCGCAGACGCTCCATCACGCAGGTGGTCCCTGGGAGTTCACCGAGACGTGGTGGGCAGGGACGTACACGGTCAGCGCTGGAGCGCTGCGCCTCTCCTTTCATGCGCATCTGACCGATGAGACCGAGGCCAACCTCCTGCAGATGGCTGCGTCTCTCCCTGAGAGCCTCGTAGACCGCCCGCCGCCCGTGGCCGCCACCACACCCACACAGCCGCGTCCGCTGGATCGCTGGCTGCTCTGGATGGGGGCGTGCCTGTTCGTCCTCGAGTGGTTCGTGTATCAGCGACGGATCAGTGTCCGGAGCGCCGTCTAGATGTGGCACGTGACCTTTCCTCACCTCCTGTGGTTGCTCGTGGGGCTCCCGATCATCTGGTGGAGTCTTCGCGGGTTGTCTCCCATGTTACCGCGCTGGCGCTACCTCGGGGTCATCTGCACGCGCCACCTGTTGTGTGTCGTGTTACTCCTCAGTGTGGCGGGGATCGGCTGGGCGCGGTTCGTGCCCCGAGATCCTGTGGTGGTCTACCTCGTGGATCGCTCCACCAGCATGGATCCTGTCGAGCAGCGCTGGCAACGTGAGCGTCTCCTCGCGTTGGATCGCGCGCTGGCTGAGCGCACCGAGCGGGTCCTGATGACGTTTGCCGGTACAACTCAGACGGTGCAGCACTGGCCGCTCCGTCGTGGAATGGCGGAGGGTGTTGTGCTTCAGGCGGTGCCTGCCGCGTTGCAACCCGACACGACCAATCTGCAGGCGGCGTTGTTGACGAGTTTTGCGTTGACGACGGATGAACGGCCCAAACGCGTCGTCCTCCTCAGCGATGGCCTGGAGACCGACGGCCAGGCGCTCCAAGCGGCCAAGGTGGCTCGGCTCGAACACATTCCGCTCTTTCCGTATCTGCCACCGATGACGACTCATGCTGATGTCGCCATCACGAAACTCCTGGTGCCTGACGCGGTGCGGTGGCACGAACCGACCTCCGTCCGGGTGGGCGTTGAAAATGCAGCGAGCCAAGCGGTCACGGCCCGGCTGGTCGTGCGCGGAAACGATGCGGTCATCTTCGATCAGCGCGTGACCCTCCCTGCCGGAAAACACTTGGTGGATGTGCCGGTGTCTTCCGAGACGTTAGGCGGCTATCGCCTCACCGCCACCCTCGAAGCGTCTGGCGATCAGATCCCTACGAACAACACGCGCCGTGCAGCGTTTGAGGTGATTGGACCGCCGCGGGTGCTGCTCCTGAGCGATAACAAACTCCAGGTGCCGTACGTCGCCCAGGTCTTAACCGCCCGCCAGATGGCGGTGGAGGTTCAAGACCTCTCAGGCATTCCGGCGACGATGGCGCAACTCACGGCCTACGATGCGGTCATCTTGGTCAATTTCCCGCGTCTCGCGTTGTCACCGTCGCAGATGGAGCTCCTCAACCAGTACGTTGAAGCGTTTGGTGGGGGGCTCCTGGTGATTGGCAGTGGCGGCGATGTCGCGCAGGAAGCGCAGGCGAAGACGCCGCTCGATCGGATCCTGCCGGCGTGGTGGACGTTGGACGCGCCGCAAGAACGCAAAACCCAACGACGCCTGAGCCTCCTCTTGTTGATTGATCGCTCCTCCAGCATGACGGGCCAACGGATTGCCTTGACGAAACATGGTGCGGTTGAGCTCGTCAAGCAGCTCGATCCCAACGATCTCATCGGGGTGATGGCGTTTGACGTGCGCCCGTTTGTCATCGTGCCCCTGCAACCCGTGGGCACCGCCAGGGCCACCATCATTGATCGCCTCATCAAACTCAAGTCCGGCGGCGGGACGCATTTTCTGCCGGCGCTGGTCGAGGCCAAAGAGCAGTTGGTGGCCACGGATGCCGTCGTCAAACACTTGATCCTGCTCTCTGATGGCAACACCATGGATCCGAATTCGCCGTTCTACGAGCGGTTGGTTGAGGAGTGTCGCGACCAGGACGTCACCGTGAGCACGCTCTTGGTGGGTGACCTCTTTGTGCGCGCAGGGCTGATGCAGCACCTGGCCCAAGCCACCGGCGGCACGTTTTACCACGTCAAGGACGAGCAGCAGATTCCGCAGCTCATCGTCGCTGATACGCAGCGGATGTTGACGCGTGCGCCCTTTGTCGAGGGCTGGTACCGACCCCACATCACGCAGCCGCATGAGATCCTCCAGGGGTTGCGCGAAGAGTTCCTCCCGCCGCTCAAAGGCTACTTCGTGATGGAGGCCAAGCCGCAGGCCGGCGTGTCGTTGGTCGTGACCAGCGAGGAGGAACGCGCTGATCCGCTCCTCATCCACTGGCCGGTGGGGTTAGGGCGCGTGACGATGTTCGCCTCGGATGCGGAAGCGCGCTGGTCAGCGCCGTGGGTGCATTGGGATCAGTACCAGCGCTTCTGGTCGCAGATCATCTCGTGGACCATGCGGCGCTCGACGCTGACAGAACTGACCACGCGCGTGGAGCCACACGGGACCTCCGCCTTCCTCCAGGTGCATCTGCCGCCGACGCCTGAGACCATCGAGCAGTTCGTCGTGCGGTTCGTGCCGCAGGACGATCCCACCACGGTGGTGGAGCGTCCCCTCCACCGCGTGGCTGCGACACAATGGCGCGCCTCGCTGGAAGGACTCGCCCCCGGCGTGTACCAAGCGATCTTCCTGCAGACGGCGCAGGGCGCGTTAGTGGGGGAGGCGCGACGGTGGCTCACGGTGGAGCGTCCCTCCGCGAGTGGCGCACCGGAGACGGCGCTGGCCCCACCGGATGTTGCGCTGTTGACGGCGCTCGCTGAGGCGTCCGGAGGCGCGGTGGGCGCAGAGGCCGATACCATCGTCGGTGAACACCCGACGCAGCAGGTCGTGACGCGGTGGGACGTGTGGCTGCTGCCGGTGTTTTTCTGCCTGTTCCTCGTGGATGTGGCGCTGCGCGGGGAGACGATGGTGTGAGTGCAGGGTGCGTGGGGTCACGCATGGGACAGGGCGAGTAGGACCTACGTGGGTACCTACGTAGGTTGAAGCAACCAGTCACCAGAGCGCAGACATTCGTGAACCGTCACTCGCGAACCGTGAGCCGAACCACGATGGACGATGTCCGAAGTACGAACGACGAACCACGCACGACGAGATGGGCGCCCCTCGGGGCAACCATGTGTGGTGGCCTGCTGGCCCTCATCGCGGCCTGCGTTGTGTGCGGTGCCGTCGCAGTGGCCGATGAGCTGCCATCGCTGTTTCGGGGCGTGACGGTGGGGGAAGGGGAGCCGGGGGTGCGCGTCATTTTTGTCAAGGAAGAGGCCTTTGCGCTGGCGGCTGGCATTCGCGCCGGCGACCACATCATCGCGATTGACGAGCGGGCGATAGACACCCTCGATCAATTCGCGGACACCTCGAGAGCCTTTGCGGGTCACCGCACCGACACCACCGTCACCATCCTGCGTGGCGGCACGCGCTTCCTCACGACGATTTCGCTCATCAGTCCGACGGTCCGCGCCGCGTGGGACATCGCCTTCATTCCCGACTACTCCTTGCGCTTCGTGGACGTGAGCGCGGCCCGACGGTACTGGACCCGCCGAGCCGCGGAGCAGCTCAACCAAGGCCATGACGTCGAGGCGATGCGCTCGCTGTTGAACGTCCTCCACTACGCGCCCGACGCCTACGACGAGGCCCTCGCGTTGGGTGAGGCGATTGTGCGTCAGGGCGAGCGCTTGTGGCGTCAGCGGAAACGGCCAGAGGCCCTGGGCGTCTTGCAGCAGGCGGTGACGCTCTACCGCCACGCCGCGACGAAACCCTTGACGGAGGAGCAGTGGCAGCGACTGAAGCGCTCCCTCCAACACGTCACCGAATTCTTACAACACAGCAAGGCGGCGGACCATGCAGTACCGACGATTCGGCCAGACCAACTGGCGCGTCTCTGAAGTCGGCCTCGGCACGTGGGGGTGGGGCGGGATGTGGGGGCCCCGCGATGATCGTGCCACGCAAGCGGTGTTTCGTCGAGCGATGGAGCTCGGCATCAACTTCGTGGACACCGCCTACGTCTACGGCGATGGCCTCAGCGAGCGCCTGATTGGGCAGGCGTTGCGCGCGACACCGCGTCATCACGACGTCTACATCGCCACCAAAATTCCACCGAAGAACATGGATTGGCCTGCGGTGCCCACCACGCCGCTGAGGGAGGCCTTTCCCGCGGACTGGATTCGCGCCTGCACCGAGCGGAGCTTGCGCAACCTCGGCGTCGAGTGCATTGATCTCCAGCAGTTCCACGTGTGGACCGATGCGTGGGCACATGAGGCGGAGTGGATCGCGGCGGTGCAGCGTCTCAAGCGTGAGGGAAAAATCCGCGCCTTTGGCGTCTCGATCAATGACCACGAGCCCGAGAGCGCGGTCGCACTCGTCCGCTCAGGTCAGATCGAGGCCGTCCAAGTCATCTACAACGTGTTCGATCAGCAGCCAGCCGAGGCGCTGCTGCCCTTGTGTCAAGCCCACGACGTCGGCGTGATTGCGCGCGTGCCGTTTGACGAGGGAGGCTTGACCGGCACGTTGACGCCCGAGACCACCTTCCCTCGAGACGACTGGCGCCGCGACTATTTTACCCGAGAGCGCTTGCGCTTCACCGTCGAGCGGGTGGAACGCCTCCGCCCGCTCCTGCTCCGCGGCGAGGTCACAACCGTCGCCCACGGGGCCCTCACATTTTGCCTCAGCCATCCCACTATCTCGACGGTGATTCCAGGGATGCGCACCGTCGCCCACGTCGAGGACAACGCTGGCGTCTCGACGGGACGGTACTACACGGCTGAGGAGCTGGTCCGCCTCAAAGCGCACGCCTGGCCGAAAAATTTTTACGCGGGGATATGGTAGACTTGAGTGTGTGGACAGGAGCGCAGGAAACCATGAGCATGCAGGCGGTGGCGAGCGAAACCGAATTGGAGACCCTCTGCGACCTCCTCGTGGATGCGGCGTTTCTCGAGGGGACCGTGCACTTAGTCGAGGGCGAGCTGGCCTTCACCTGCGAGATCATGCGGGCGGTCCCTGACAAGGCGGAAGAGTACTGGATGGGGCCGGTGCACCGCACCCGCATTCCGTGGACCAAGTGCCTCATCGAGTTCACGGGGCTGACGCGCTGCCAGACGAGAGAACTCGAGCATCCCTCGCCCGAAGGTGAGCCGTTACTCAGTTGGCAGAAGCATGGTGGCCAGTACCTCGTGCGCCTGCACACGCCTTTTCACGTGGAGCTGGTCCTGACGTTACCGCGCATCGCCGGACGCTACGAGGACATGGGGCAGCTCATCTGGCAACGGTAGGCGACCACAGCGGATTTAGCGACGACCGGCACGCTCCAGAAACTGCGCAATGGCCTCACGGGTAGGAGCGATGAGCCCCGCTTCCGTCACGAAACGGGTAATGAGCGCAGCCGGTGTCACATCAAAGGCAGGATTTTTCGCGTGGATGCCCTCGGCGGTGAGGCGCACGCGCACGACAGCTCCCGCCGTCGTGACGCCGCTGACCTCGAGTACCTCGTGTTCGCTCCGCTCCTCGATGGGAATCTGCGCACCAGAGGGACACGCGGCATCGAACGTCGAGGAGGGGGCGGCGACATAAAATGGAATCCCGTGCGCTGTCGCTAACGTGGCGAGGGTGTAGGTGCCGATTTTGTTGGCGGTGTCCCCGTTGGCCGCGATCCGATCCGCACCGACGATCACCATCCCGATGTCACCCTTCGCCATGTAGTAGCCGGCGGCGGTATCAGCGATGAGCACGTGCGGGATATTCGCCTGCTGCAGTTCCCACGTGGTGAGTTTCGCGCCCTGGCCTCGCGGGCGCGTCTCCGTGACGTAGACGGCCACCGACTGTCCTTGCTGATGGGCGAGGTAGATCGGAGCGAGGGCGGTGCCCCAGTCAGCGAATGCCAACCAGCCCGTGTTGCAGTGGGTGAGTACCGCCTTGTCGCTGGGCAGCAGCGACAGCCCGGCCTGACCGATGGCCTTGGCCATGCGCGCATCGTCGTCGTAGATCGCGTGGGCTTCGGCGACGGCATGGTGACGCGCCGCTGCGACGTCTGATGTCGTGCGCATGGCCGTCAGGACCCGCTCGACCGCATACGAGAGGTTTTTTGCCGTCGGCCGCGCGGCGGTAATCACCGCAGCGGCGCGATCGAGCGCTGGCCAGAACGTCGCCGGGGGCGCTGCCCGCGCGGCTTGGGCCATGGCAAAGCCCCCCGCGATGCCGATGGCGCCTGCCCCGCGCACGGCCATGTCGCGAATCGCCTGTGTCGTCTCCTCGTAGGTCCGCAGGCGCAGCACCGTCTGCTCATGCGGCAGCGCGCGCTGATCGAGCAGGCAGACGGTCTCGCCCTCCATCCAGAGGGCGCGCGCGATCGTCCGTGCCGGTGACATGCGGCTATTGTACCGGAAACACACCAAGGGACGCTACACAATTTATGCTGCCTGTAGCGTCCCTGGTGACGAGCGGTGCGGGTTACTGTGTGATCACCACTCCCGGCGAGTAGAGGGCATCCTGCGCCCCCTCGAGGGAGGTGTGGAGGACCAGCTCGCCGTCGCCGTTGCGCACGAGCGACTGATCGCGCTGGCCGGCACTGTCGTAGGAGATCGAGTCCATGATCTCCATGGCACTGTCGCGCAGCGTCACCACATCGCCATTGTTGTTGAGGCTGAGGGTTCCCGCCACGGCGGTGAACACGTGCCCCTTGATCCCTTGCGGCTGGCCCCCGCCAAAGACGACGAGCGTCTCACGCGGTGCCAGGGTGGTTCCTGCCGGGAAGGTGTGGCGTACCTTCGCGGCATCACTGAGCGTCCAGTTCGAGAGATCCATCGGCGCGTTGCCGGTGTTCAGGAGCTCGACGAACTCATCCTCGATCGCACTGCGATTGCCATCGTGGTTCGCATCGCCGGCGATGTCATTCGGTGGGTCTGGCAGCAGCTCCACAATCCGCACATCCGCCGACGCGGGTGCGGCGATCCACCACGTGAGGATCACGGCCAGCCACATCCGTCCGAGTTGGTGCATGGGACACCTCATTGGTTGTTCCTCTCGCATGGCCAACCACGAGTGTAGCAGGTATTGGTCTTTTGTCAATAGTATTTTTCATTAAACGTAATAATAAACGTAATAGTCAACCTCTGCACGCTGGCAGCGTCTCGTAACCTCTTGATAGAAATGCAGTTATCGCTTTCTCATTGCATCATGAGATTTCGTGTGTTACACTACTGCTCCTCATGGCGGAATCCACACGACGGGGATTGACCATCGTCTACACCGGCAACGGCAAAGGCAAAACCACCGCCGCGTTGGGAGCGGCGTTGCGCGCCTTAGGCCACGGGTGGAAGGTGTTAGTCATCCAGTTCTTCAAAGGAGATTGGCCGGTCGTGTTTGGGGAAGTGGAGTTGGCCAAGCGCCTCGCCCCGCAACTGGAGCTGTTGCAACTGGGGAAGGGGTTTGTGCAGTACATGGGGGATCAGAAACCGTTTGCGGAACATCTGGCCGCGGCCCAGATGGCGCTGCGCACCGCCTTTGAGCGCGTCCGTTCCGGCGCGTATGATTTAATTGTGTTGGATGAGATCCTCTATGCGATTGATTACGCGGAGGTGCGCCTCGTGACCCTCGATGAGGTCATGCAGCTCATCGAGCAGAAACCGCCAGCGCTGCATCTCATTTTGACCGGTCGCAACGCGCCGCAGGCCCTGGTGGACCGCGCTGATCTCGTGACGGAGATGCGCGAAGTCAAGCACCCGTGGCAGCAGAAGATTCCGGCGCAACTGGGGATTGATTACTAGCGATGCCGAGCCCGACACCTCCCACGATCGCGATGCGACGACGCAGCGCCCTGCTCCTCGACGGTGTGAGCCGCGCGCCGGCGCGGGCGATGTTCAAGGCGATGGGTTTGACCGACGAGGATTTGCGCAAGCCCCTCATCGGGATCGCCAACACCTGGATTGAGGTGATGCCGTGCAACGTCCATCTGCGCCGCTTGGCCGAGCACGTCAAAGCCGGCGTGCGCGCGGCAGGGGGCACGCCGATGGAGTTCAACACCATCGCCATCTCCGACGGTATCACGATGGGGACCGAGGGGATGAAGGCGTCGCTCGTCAGCCGCGAGGTGATCGCCGATTCCATCGAGCTCGTCGTCTGCGGCCATAGTTTCGACGGGGTGGTGGCGCTTTCCGGTTGTGATAAGACGATTCCCGGGACGGTGATGGCGCTCGCCCGTGTGAATGTGCCCGCGCTGATGCTCTACGGTGGTTCGATTGCGCCAGGCCGGTTTGAAGGGCGCGATGTCACGATTCAGGATGTGTTCGAAGCGGTGGGCCGTTGCGCGGCAGGCCGGATGACCGCAGCCCAACTGCACGAGCTGGAAGATCATGCGTGTCCAGGACCCGGGGCGTGCGGCGGGCAGTTTACCGCGAACACGATGGCGATGGCGATGGAACTCCTCGGGATCTCACCGATGGGCAGTGCCAGCGTTCCCGCAACCGATCCACAGAAGGACGCCGTCGCCCGTCGCTGCGGTGAGCTGGTGATGGCGCTCCTCACGCAGGATCTTGTGCCGAAGCGCATCATCACCCGCGCCGCCTTGGAGAACGCCATCGCTGGCGTGGCCATGAGCGGCGGCTCCACCAACGCCGTCTTGCATCTCTTGGCAATCGCGCGCGAAGCTGGCGTGCCACTCGCGATTGACGCGTTCGATCGCATCAGTCGTCGGACGCCGCTCTTGGCTGATCTCAAGCCTGGCGGCCGCTTCGTCGCGACGGATTTATATCGTGCAGGGGGAACGCGCCTCATTGCGCAACGCTTGCTCGACGCCAAGCGCCTCCATCCAGACGCGCTGACGGTCACGGGCCGCACCATCGCTGACGAGGCGCGTGAAGCGACCGAGACATCAGGTCAGCACGTGGTGCGTCCGCTGGCCACACCGCTCAAGCCCACTGGCGGCCTCGTGATTTTGAAAGGGAATCTCGCCCCCGACGGCTGCGTCCTGAAGGTCGCTGGCCATGCGCGACTGCATCATCGCGGCCCTGCGCGCGTCTTTGATACTGAGGAGACCGCGTTTCAGGCGGTGCAACGGCGACGGATCAGGGCTGGCGACGTCGTCGTCATTCGCTACGAAGGGCCGAGGGGCGGTCCGGGGATGCGCGAGATGTTGGGGGTGACCAGCGCTCTCGTCGGTGCAGGCCTCGGCGAGTCGGTGGCGCTCGTCACCGACGGGCGTTTCTCAGGCGCGACGCACGGCCTGATGGCCGGCCATGTGGCGCCCGAGGCCGCATGCGGCGGACCGATCGCGGCGGTGCAGAATGGCGATACCATCACATTGGATATCCCGAAGCGGCGGCTCGATGTGGAGCTCTCAGCGACGGAGTTGAAGCGACGACTGCATCGGTGGAAACCGCCGAAGCCGCGCTACACCACTGGCGTGATGGCCAAGTATGCGCGGCTTGTCTCCTCAGCATCGGAAGGAGCGGTCACTCGGTGACAGCCTCCGCCGATCGGCCGCTCTACCTCAAACAGCTCGAAGTGGGGCTGATGCAGAACTTCGTCTACCTCATCGGCGATCCCGCGACCCACGAGGCCCTGATCGTCGATCCTGGCTGGGAGGTGGATCGGATTCTACGCGCGTTGGAGCAGGATGGCTATCGCCCGACCCAACTCCTCCTCAGCCACTCCCACCTCGATCACATCAATGGGGTTGAGGACGTGCTGGAGCGCTTCGACGTTCCCGTCTACGCACAGAAGGAGGAGCTCGAGCATTTGCCGTCGAGTTGGCGCAAGAAAGTGACCGGGCTGGCTGCTGGCGATCGCTTGACCGTTGGGCAGCTCCCCGTGACCGTCCTCCACACCCCCGGCCATACGCCAGGTTCTCAATGTGTGCTCATTGATGATAAACTCGTCACGGGAGATACACTCTTCGTCGGGAGTTGCGGCCGCACCGATTTGCCTGGCGGAAGCCCCAGACAACTGCACGAGAGTTTGACGAAGACCTTCGGTCAGCTCGATGATCAGACGCTCGTGTATCCGGGACACAACTATGGCGCCCATCCCACCTCCACCTTAGGCGCTGAGCGGAGGGACAATCCCTTCCTGCAATGTGCCCGCGTGGAAGATTTCCTCCGGATGGTGACCCCGACAGGATGGCGTTGATGAGCGCGACCCTGCCACCGACCGCGACCGCGTGTAAAGAGTGGGCCGTCGTGGTCGAGGCCTTGCGCACTGGCGCGCAGCATGTGCTCTTCCGCAAAGGTGGCATTCGCGAGGTCGCAGGGCGCTTTGAGCTCGAGGCGCAGCAGTTTTGGCTCTATCCGACCTATGAGCATCAGCAGCCATCGCATGTGAAGCCTGCATGGCAGTCGCGCCTAGCCGCCACCCAGCACACCATTGATCCTCGCCATGTGGTGATTGATCTCTATGCCACCGTCGAGGCGGCGATACCGGCGACGACGCTAGCAGACGCGTTAGCGCTGGATGCGCATCACCTCTGGACGCCGGCCTTCGTCACACAACGATTCCAGTGGAAACCGGAGGAACCCTGCTGGGTCCTCCTCCTGCGGACGTTTCGTCGGACCACCCCAGCGAGGATTGCCGTGACACCAGCGTATGGCGGATGTCGTTCGTGGGTGCAACTAGCTCAGCCGATGACGACAGACCAACTGCAACCGGTCATCGAGGACGCGGCGTTTCAGCGCGTGGTGCGCGACGTCCAGGCCGCGCTGCGCGTTGACAGTGGTTGCAGGAGATGAGTACAATGACGCAGGGGACGTGGTGGAACTGGCAGACACG
>Ga0209399_10000830_pt1 | contig 17300 bp, 13 predicted proteins | sample OV2TP3_FD_184130 | JGI IMG/M metagenome (GOLD analysis project Ga0209399, IMG submission 184130) | Hot spring microbial communities from Beatty, Nevada to study Microbial Dark Matter (Phase II) - OV2 TP3 (SPAdes) (version 3) | ecosystem: Environmental > Aquatic > Thermal springs > Hot (42-90C) ... | reverse complement strand
CAGGGCGCGCCGGATTACACGCGCGAGCCGTCCAACGACGCCAGCCTGAACGACTTCGCGATGGAGACGGCGGCGCAGGACGTGGCCGCGAGGCCATGCGTTGAGATTCTTCAGCCGGCGCCCAATGCGGTGTGGAAACCGCTGTTCCGGCAGACGATTGAGTGGCGGACGGTGGTGACCTGCGGGGGAACGGCCGTGCGGTTTGAACTGGGGAGGTCGGGGCAGCCGCCGATTGTCCTCCTGCCAAACACTGATTGGTCGATTGGGGGCAGGGATACGGAGACGATCATGGTGCCGTGCGTGCCGGCCGGGAGCTACACGCTGCGCGTCGTGAGCATCTGGCTCGAGGAACATCCGGTCCCGGGCGTGCCCTCCTTTGCCGAGGTGCCGATCACGATCGCCGACCCGTTCGTGTATCCGACGCAGAACGAGACGTGGCGAAGGAACTCGATCCGGCTGATCCGGTTCATGGCCGATCCCTACGTGACGGGCTCAGCCCATTATGTTCAGCTCCGGAGCCTGGCGACGGGGACGCTCTACCCGCCCGCTCCGCGGGACATCGATTATATCTGGGCCCCGTTCAACGTCATGGATCGCTCGGGCTACTTCACGGTTCCGCAGGGCGTTCCGGACGGCCAGTACAAGGTGCGCGTCACGGGCCTCTGGCTGGCGCTCAACCCCGGGGCCCGGCCCTATGGCTGCTACTTCATCGAAAGCGAGGCCACGATCACGATCCAGGGGGATTGGCTGGAGATCACGCAGCCGGCGCAGAACGAGACGTGGCCGCCCGGGGAGGTCCGGGAGGTCTGTTATCGCGTGGACCCGGCCGTCGGCGGCACGGTCTATTTCGTGCAATTGCGCAACCTGAGCACGGGGCGGCTCTATCCCGATCCCGTCCCCGAGAGCCGATACTGCTACGGCGACACCTCGGTGATCAATCGCTGCTGCCCCTACCTGGTCCCCACCATGCCGAACGGGCAATATAAGGTCCGCGTGACCAGCCTCTGGCTCTTGCGCACCCCGGGCGCGCGGCCGAAGCCCGAATACTTCAAGGAAAGCGCGGCGACGATCACAATCACCGGCGGGACAACCGCTGGCCATGTGGCGGCCGAAGCGATCGACCTGGCCGAGCATGCGCCGCTTGAGGTCGCCGGGGAGTGGACCTATCGGGACGAGCGGTCCGGGCGCGAGTTCACGCTGCGGGTGGTGGGGGTTGAGGAGATCGATGGACGGCCGAGTTACGTCGTGGCGACGACGGATGGGGCGTACCGTGTGGCTTATGCATGGATCGGCGAGGCGCTCCACGTCATGGGGGAGACGCTTGAAGTCGAAGGAGAAGCCGTCACCCTGACTTACAACCCGCCGCTCGTGGTCGGGGCGTGGACATTGAGCGTGGGGGACCGCTTCGGCGGGGCGAGCCGGGCGGAGTTCGAGTTCAATGGGAGGCGGTTCAGCGTTGAGATCGAGCGCGAGGTCACGTTCGACCGGAAGGAGACCGTCACGACGCCCGCCGGGGAGTTCCCCGAGGCGGTCCACGTCCGGATCGTGGATTCGGGGACGATTTCGGCCGAGGGGGTGGCGGCGCCGTTCGCCGTGGTCGAGGAGGACTGGCTGGCGGCGGGCGTGGGGCCGGTCGTGATGCTGGAGGAAGGCGACCGGGCGCAATTGATCCGGACGAACGTCGGGCGGAGCGCGGGGGATCTGTTGCGCGTCGAGCCGTTCGGGGCCGAGGCCGGGGCGACCGTGGCACCGCTGGGGCTGGGCCCGGCCGCGCTGCGCGAACTGATCGGAGCGGTGGCGCACGGCGTCGGCGGTGGGAACAATTGAAAGGGGCCTGAACGGGATTGAAGGGGTCCTGAACGAGTTCGAGCCGGCGGGCGCCTTTCGTCGAACCCCGGAAGGTTTGGAGAACCCGCGCGAGACGGTCCTTCCGGGGCGGCAGCGGGATCGTCGCCCGGTTACATTTCATTTCCCTTCACGGGAAGGAGGGGGGTCGCGCCGGCGGGTTCGCGCGTTATTTATCAAACTCCTTCAGGGTTTATTGCATGGGGCTCGGCGATAACCCAAGGTGGCGCGCTACGCGCTGACCCGGGGCTGAGGGATCAAAGCCTTTCAGGGTTGGGGTGTGTCCGATCGCCGGATAGACGCAGGGCGGCGCGCCACGCGCTGACCCGGGGCTGAGGGATCGGACCCCTCCGGGGTTCACGCGCCTTTTGCGTAAGCGAACGTAACGCCGAGGGCGACACCAACGCCGAACCCGGCCGCCGGATTGCCGGCGGCCCATCCGGCGACGGCCCCCAGAATCAAGCCCATCCCTACCCACGCCCATGGCCTCAGGGTGCCCAGGCCGCCCCCGCGCGGACGACCCCTACGTTCGACGGTGCTCATGGGGTTCTCCTCTCCTCGGGCGCTGAATTCGGCTCTCCGGCTTTAACTCGGCCCCCCTCGCCGTCCTCGGCAGGCCTCCTTGGCCTTTCCTCCGGGCCCGTCGGCCTCTCCTCTCGCTCGGCGACGCAAAGTCCGGGCGCATGCGGAGGGCCGCGCTTTCCAAATGTGCCCCCTCGAACGACGCTTCGTCCGCCTTGCCGCGCGCGAGCCCTTCGAAACCGCAAGCGGCAATACGCGCGCCGCCGGGCGAACGCCGCTGGGGACCGGCCGGTCGCGACGCCGATCAGTCGGCCTTCGTCCCGGTCACTTCGGCGATCTGGCCCTCGCCGAGCTGAGCGTTGAAGAACCCCCCCTTCAGGCTCTTGCCGTCGATCTTGCCCTTGAAATCGAGCGGCAGCTCCTGCCCCTGGGCGTTGACCGTCACGCTGAAGCTCACGTCGGCTCCCTCGACCTTGAGATCGCGGATCGGCCATTTCGCCTCCTCGCTCTCGTAGGTCCCGGAGCCGTCGGCGGCGACGACGAGCTTGCGCTTGAGCGTCCCGAGTTGGGAAACGCTCGTGATGTCCCACGACCCGGCGAGCGCCCCGGCCCCGCCGGCGACCCCCGCCGCCCGCCGCCTGGCCGTCACCGTGGAGACCTCCCCCTGATCGGCCATGCTGAACTTGCCGGCGAGTTCGTCGCCTTTGACGGCGCCCTTGAAATCCAGCGGCAGGTCCTGCCCGTCGATGCTGACCGTCACGCTGAAGGCGACCTGATCCCCCTCGACCTTCACGTTCCGCAGGGGCCACTTCGCCTCCTCGCTCGCATACGTCCCCGTCAGGTCCGGCTTGACGATCAACGTCCGCTTGAGCGTCCCCACCTGGGATTCGCTCGTCACGTCCCACTCGCCCGCGAGGGGCGAGGCCCCCCCGATCGCCGGCGCGGCGCCGGCCCGCTTCCCATTGGCGGGGATATCCCCCTGCGGCGTCGAGAAGGAGCCGGTCAGCTTATCCCCCTCGATCGTCCCGGCGTAGGACATCTCGATCTCCTGGCCCTGAAGGTCCAGCTTGCGCTTGAACGTCAGCTTGCCGTTTTCGAACTTCACGTCGGAGATCACGCTCTCGCCGCGGGCGCCGACCCATTTGCCGCCGAGCGTCCCGTCGGCGGCCTTCGTGATCGTGAGCTTGGCCGTGATCTGTCGCCCGCCGATGTCCATCTCCACGTCCCACTCGCCGGCGGCCTCCTGCGCCGCCGCCCAGCCGGCCAGAACGAAAACCGCCAGTCCGGCCAGGCCCTTTGCGCACATTCTGATGCCTTTCATGGTTTCCTCCTCCCCGGAGACGAGAATAAAAAATGCAGCTCTCGCGCGTCCGGCGGCCGCTTCGGAGGCCCTCGCTCGGCCCCCTCGCTCTGGGCGCAACCCGCCGCCGCCGCCTGCCGCGCGCTCGCCGCCCATCGTGCGCCGCCGCCCCGGCGTTGTCAAATCCCAATGGCCCGCCCGTCGGTGTTGAAGGCCGGGGTTTCCCCGCCGGGCCGCGTTGAGTTAGGATAGCGGCTTCCGGGGGGGGAGGGAGCCCCATGGCCGTCGTGTCCGTCACCGCCGAAGCCGCCGTCGAACTGACGCCGCGCGAGATCGTCCAGGCGCTGGATCGCCACATCGTCGGCCAGACCCAGGCCAAGAAGATGGTGGCGATCGCGCTCAGGAACCGGACCCGACGGCGGCGCCTGAGCGAGGCCCTGCGCGAGGAGGTCCATCCGAAGAACATCCTCATGATCGGGCCGACCGGCGTCGGCAAGACCGAAATCGCGCGGCGGCTGGCCCGGCTCGTCCAGGCCCCTTTCATCAAGGTCGAGGCGACCAAGTACACCGAGGTCGGCTACGTCGGCCGCGACGTCGAGAGCATGGTGCGGGACCTGGTGGAGACCGCCGTCAAGATGGTGCGCGAGCGCGCCATCGAGACCATCCGCGCCGAGGCCGAAAAACGCGCCCGGGGACGGCTGATCGACCTCTTGACCCACGGCCCGCGCTCCGCCCGCCGCCCGATCGCCGGCTTCGCCGACGCCGGCGAGACGGCCGAAGGCCCCGCCGAGCCTCGCCGTCGCGACATCGAACGCCGCTTCGACCACGGCGAACTCGACGGCGAGGAGGTCGAGATCGAGGTCCAGACCCGCGCCCAGGTCGACGGCATCTACGGCATGATCGGGGCCGACGAGCAGATGATGGGGCAGATTCGGGAGATGATGGAGCGCATCCTCCCCCAACGGAACAAGCGCTCGCGTATGACGGTCGCCGAGGCCCGCCGCGCTCTCGCCAATCAGGCCATCGAGGAACTGCTCGACATGGACAAAATCGTCCGCGAGGCGATCGAGCAGGCCGAGCAGAACGGCATCATCTTCGTCGACGAGATCGATAAAATCGCCGGCCGCGAACACACCGTCGGTCCGGACGTCTCCCGCCAGGGCGTCCAGCGGGATATCCTCCCGATCATCGAAGGCTGCACCGTCTCGACCAAGTACGGCCTCGTCCGGACCAATCACATCCTCTTTATCGCCGCCGGGGCGTTCCACATGTCCAAACCCTCGGACCTGATCCCCGAGCTCCAGGGACGGTTCCCCCTCCGCGTCGAGCTCGACGCGCTCCAGGCCGAGGACTTTCGGCGCATCCTCACCGAGCCGGAATTTTCACTCATCGACCAATACCGGGAACTCCTGGCCACCGACGGCGTCCTCCTGACCGTCACGCCCGAGGCCGTCGAGGAAATCGCCGATGCCGCCGCTCGCATCAATCTTCAGACCGAGAACATCGGCGCCCGCCGCCTGCATACCATTCTTGAGCGAGTCCTTCAGGAGGTCTCGTTCGACGCCCCGGACGCCGCCCGCGGCGAATTCGTCCTGGACCGCCCGTACGTCCGCGAGCGCCTCGCCGAGTTACTTAAAGATCAGGACCTGAGCCGGTTCATTTTGTGACATCCCCCCCGACGGAGGAACGCCCCCTACCCATGCAATTCGTCATCGAGCCCGAAGGGGAGCGGCTTCATTGGATCGTCAAGTGCTACGAAAAGGGGAAGCTCGTCGAGCTGCATCGTTTTTATCGGTACGACGAGTTTCTGTACCATCGGGGCGGCCATGGAAACCATGAGCTGACCGCCCGCCAGGCTCTCCTCGATTACTTTCAGGCTCACCCGGAAATCCCGATGGAGAAATCCCCCTCCGTCCCCCAAGGCCTCAAGCGGTGAGCCCATACCGACAGAGCTCCCGAGAAGCCGGAAGGCCGAGGGGTTAACGCCCGTGACACATTCGCCGGACAATGGTTCATATCTCTCTGTCATCTCTGGGGCCCGGCGTATTCCGGGTGAGAATTGATCATCAAGGAGCGCTCAGCATGATCCCGCGATCGACTCTCCGCCGGTTGCCCGCCCTGGCTCTTCTCCTGGCGCTCTCCGCCGTCGTCCCGGCTCAACCCGAAAGCGTCCGCCCCGGCGTCAACCGGCAGTTTGAAAACCCCGACGTCGAGCGGTTCATCAACACCTTCGAAACCGAAAGCCGGGCGATTTACCATTACCGGCACGCCATCGCAGAGGCGCTGGGCCTGACCGAGGGGATGGCCGTGGCGGACGTCGGGGCGGGCACGGGCTTTTTCTCGCTCCTGTTCGCCCGCCGCGTCGGGCCCGAGGGGAAAATCTACGCCGAGGACATTGCTGAGAATTTCGTGAAACACATCGGAAACATCGCCGCCGAGGCCGGGCTCGCCAACGTTCTCCCCGTCCTCTGCACGGATAAATCAACGGAACTCCCCCCGGCCTCCGTCGATCTCGTTTTTGTGTGTGACACTTATCACCACTTTGAATTCCCGCAGGAGACGCTCAAATCCATGCATCAGGCGCTCCGGCCCGGCGGGCGGCTCGCCATCATCGACTTTGAGCGCGTCGTCGGCGTCACCTCCGAGTTCTCCATCAATCACGTGCGCTGCGGCAAAGGCACCGTCACCGACGAGGTCAAAGACGCCGGCTTCGATTTCCTGAAGGAAATCCCCCTCATGAAGGATCAGTATTTCATCCTCTTCGCCAAACGCCGGGAGGGCCCCGCCTCGACAAACCGTTGATGCCGCGCGATACGGGCCGCTATTGATCCTGTTCGGACGCCGTGGCGGCGGGCCGCCGCGCGCCGGGGGGTTTGCGGGGGATTCGGGTTTCGCGTTGGGCGGCGTGATAGACGAAAGCGGCCAGAATGACGGCCGATTGCGTCAGGTCGGCCTCGTTCACGTGGTCATAAAAGTCCATGTTGGTGTGGTGAGTCCAGCCGAAGTAATCCATCGGGTCCTGAATGAATTGAAATCCGGGCAGCCCGGCGCGGTCGAAGGCGACGTGATCGGTCGAGCCGAGGCCTTCGAGCGTCACCGTCCGCGCCCCGAGGTCCTCAAACGGTCGCAGCCACGCCTCGAAAATCGGCCGGGCGGCGCGATTGCCCTGAAGGCTGATCCCGCGAACGCGCCCGGCTCCGTAATCGACGTTGAAATAAGCGCTGAAGCGCTCGTAGGCCGGCGGGCGCTTCTCGGCGTCCGGCTCCCCAAAGTTTGCGGCAACATAAGCGCGCGACCCGCGCAGGCCGCGCTCCTCGGCCCCCCAGAGCGCGACGCGGATCGTGCGCCGCGGGCGGACGCCCAGCGCCTGGAGAATGCGCGCGGCCTCCAGAACGACGGCGCACCCGGCGGCGTTGTCCGTCGCGCCCGTGGCGCCGTGCCAAGAGTCCAGATGCGCCCCCATCATGACGATCTCGTCCTTGAGCCGCCGGTCCGTCCCCGGGAGGTCGGCCAACACGTTATAATCCCGCGGATCATCGTCGTGAAACCGCGTGGTCAGTAACAGCCGGACTTCGACCTCCCGCTCAGCTTCGGCCAGACGATAGAGCCGATTGTAATGCTCCGCGGCCAGAACGACGGCGGGCAGGCCCGGCTCGCTGCCCGGCGCCGTCGAGCCGCCTCCCTGAACAAATAACGCGCCGTAAGCCCCGCGGCTCGGCGATAGCAGCGCCGCCGGCTGCTCGGCCTTGAGAAACTCCTCGGTCGAGAACCCGCGCCGGCGCGGCGGCGGCCGTCGATCCGGCGCGTCCTCGGCGATGGGTCGAGCCATCCCCGTGGCGCGGCTCATCTGATCGAGCTCCTCGGGCGTGTGACGGCGCGCCGGCGCCTCAAACGGCGAGGCGACCGTCTGCGGGGGATCCGTGAGCAATAATTTGCCCGTCAATTTCCCCTTGAAACCTTCCATGGCCTCGCGGGTTTCCGGATTGAAGATGACGGGCGTCCCCACAATCTCGCCGGGGGTCGATCCCGTCCATGCTTTCGGATAACCGATCAGGGGCTGATAGTACGGCCGCGTCATTTCGAGCGTGAATCGTTCAAGCGACCAGCCGCGGCCGAGTTCCCCCCACGGTTCGAGCCGCGCCTCGGCCAGGCCCCACTCGGCCAGTCGGTCGCGCGCCCAGGCCGCCGCCGCGTCGTAAGCCGGCGAGCCGGCCAGACGCGGCCCGTGCACGTCGCTCAATTCAAACAGCGTCTTCATGACGCTCGAGCGCCGGAACCCTTCGTCCCGGATGCGGCCGACCATGTCATAATCGACCGGCTCCTCGGCTTGCGCCGCGCCGTGGACCAGAATCATCGCCCCTAATAACCAGGCCGCCCGCGGCTGGATCATCCTCGCTCTCCTCCTCTCGCCGGCTTCGTCAATCGTGAATTTCTATCAAAGAGAACCACAAAGACACGAAGACACACAGATTGTTATCCGCGATCATTCCGGCCATGCTTCACCCGCCCGGGGACGCTTTCCCCATGGTTCCGGTTTCCGGCGTCTTCACGCCCGGGGGGTGAATACTCTTCTCACGATCGACCCGCGGGTCGAGCATCCCGGCCGGGAAGCGGCCGCATGCTCACCTCGCGGAATCGGACGCGCGATCGGCCGTCGTGATTCTGCAAGCCGATGTAACCGGTCTCGGGACGCGGCCCGCGCCGCGGCTCCGAAGCCGCCCTGCGCTCCGGAACGGGATCGCCTTCGTTGTAATCCGTCACCAGGACTTCGTTGACGTGAACGACCGTCCGCGGGCCTTCCAGGCGGATGATCATCGTCGTCCACGCTTCCGGGTCGGCTTCCACCCGCGCCTTGACCTGCGTGAGGCTGTAGAGGGCCCCCGTCCGGTGCCAATCGTCCCCGGCGTTGTCGATCTGCACTTCGTAACCGTTGTGGACGGCGAACCACGGATCGTCGGGCGGGCCGTCGATGCGGATAAAGACGCCGGAGTTATCATTGGGCCGCGAGGGCTGGAAAACGACCTTGATCTCGCAATCACCCAAGGTTTCACGTTCGTACCACAGCAAGCCCATGCCGCCATAGGTTACAAGAGCCCCCTCCTCAACCTTGAATTCGCCCGGGCCGGTCATTTTCCACCCTTCGAGATCTCGGCCGTTAAAGAGCGGTCGCCAGGCGGCCTCCTGTGCAGCGGCCGGTCGCGCGCCGGCCAGAACCAGCGTGACTAACGCGAGCCCCCCGATTCCGATCAACCGAATCTGGTCCACGCCAATTCCTCCAATAAGGTTTCATTCCTGCCGTTGCGGACGCTCGTTTCCCCAGAGGAGAGGGTCGCTCCCCTGGGCGCGCCGCCAGGCGTCTCGCCAGAGATGCATCTGGACATAGTTGATCCGGGGTTTGGGCGCGCGCTCGGCGCGCGAGGGAAGGGGGGGAAAGGGTTTGTGCGGCTCGGTCTGATACCAATAGGCGACGCTGGAAAGGTCGAGCGTGAGATTGTTGTTGTGGCCATGCTCGATAGAAAACGCGAGCGATTTGTCAAAATAGACCGGGTCGGTGACGTGAAACCGATAGACGTGGGTCCGCCCCAGCCAGCCGATGTCATTATTGACCCGCGCGTAACCATAAAACGGATGTTGGAACAGGACGTTGGGGGACCAGGAGGTGTTGAAGTAATCCTCCGTCCCCGTCCCGTGCAGCGAGGGGGGCCAGGGCTCTCCGTCGATGAAGAACATATCGTCGCCCTCGCCGTACCAGATGGGACTTGGGGAATCGACATAGTAGTTGACGCCGACGTAATGGCCCTTGCCCTCGATGTCGGCGATGAGATAATTGCGTTCGCCCGTGGCGTTCTTGCCCTCGCGTCCCAGCAGGCCCCATTCGTTCTCGCCTTCCGGATGGGCCTCGGTCAACGCATGGTTATACCACGCGTGGAACCGGCCGAGTTCCTTGGGGAGTTTCTTGAGTTCCACGTAGTCGATGTAATAATAGAAGGCGTCGATCCGACGGGCGGCGTCATTTTCGATCTCGATCCGCGCCCCGTCAGCGAAGGGCATGACAAAGTAGCTCACCATGGCGCGCCCCTCGCGCGGCCCGGCGGCGAGCGGCAGGGAAGAGAACGGATAACTTTCATTCCATCCCTGGCCGAAGAAATCCCCGATGGGGGCCTCGACGCAGGGCTGCGGGGCGCCGTCCCAGTACATCCGGAGGATAATGTCATGTCGGCTCAGGTCCGGCGGCGGCGGGGCGATCGTGATCCAGATGTGATTGATCATCCCCGCCCCGGTTACGTTAAACAACTCGCGGCGCTCGCCTTCGGGGATGGCCTCGAACCGGTCGTTGTTGCCGCCGCTGCGGTCGAAGCTGCTGACGCGCTTGCTCTTCACGTCTTTCTGAATCCGCGCCAGCGCAAGCAGCGGATGCTCAACCCCTTGACTCCACGCCGCCCCGGCGGCCGCCGCGAGCAGCGCCCCAACGATCATCGGCCCGCGAAGCTTCATCCGTCGCGCCTCCTGTCGCCGCCGAAGCCGCCCCGGCGGCCATCGAAACTCTCGCCCACGCAGCGGCTCAGCCTAGCCGAGGGCCCGGCTTCCGGCAATTCCAATTCGACCGGGCGGGCTCGCCCGCCGCGCCAGCTTGAAATTGACGTTCGCCGACCGCCCATCATAATCGACGCTGTCGGCGGGGATCAACGCAGAGCGATCAGGGCCGCGTCGCGTCCACGTGGCGCCGGCGAAGGATTGAAGGATGAGCATCGCGCCGAAATCGTCGGCCGGGGCGGTCCCGACGGCTTCCGAGAGGTTGTTCGAACGGGCGCGCCGCCTCATCCCCGGCGGCGTCAACAGCCCCGTCCGGGCCTTCGGGGCCGTCGGAGGCGCGCCGCGCTTCATCGTCGCCGCGCGTGGGGCGCGCCTCATTGACGCCGACGGCCACCAACTGATCGACTTCGTGGGCTCCTGGGGGCCGATGATCTTGGGCCACGCCCACCCGGCCATCGTCGCCGCATTGGAAGCCGCCGTCGCTCGCGGCACCTCCTACGGCTGCCCGACGGAGCTGGAAATCGAGCTGGCCGAACTGATCACTGAGGCCGTCCCCTCGGTCGAGAGCATCCGCCTGGTCAATTCCGGGACCGAAGCGGCGATGTCCGCCTTGAGGCTCGCTCGCGGCGCGACCGGCCGCCCGAAGATCATCAAGATGAGCGGCTGTTACCACGGCCACGCCGACGCGCTACTCGTTCAGGCCGGCTCCGGCGTGGCGACCCTCGGGCTCCCCGACAGCCCGGGCGTGACGCCGGGGGCCGCCGCCGATACGCTGGTCGTCCCCTTCAACGACCTGCCGGCCGTCGAGCGGGCGCTGCGTCAGTTCGCCGGCCAGATCGCCGCCGTCATCGTCGAGCCGGTCGCCGCCAACATGGGTCTCGTCCTGCCCGACGACGATTATCTGGCCGGCGTGGCCGACCTGACGCGCCGCCACGGGGCGCTGCTGATTCTCGATGAAGTCGTCACCGGTTTTCGCGTCGGCTGGGGTGGGGCGCAGGGCCGTTGGGGGATCAAGCCCGACCTGACCCTCTTCGGCAAGATCATCGGCGGCGGGTTGCCCGTCGGCGCCTACGGCGGCCCGGCCGATCTGATGAACCGGATGGCTCCGGCCGGGCCGATCTACCAGGCGGGGACGCTCGCCGGCAACCCGCTGGCCGTGACGGCGGGCCTGACTACGCTGCGACTCTTGCGCGACGGCGCCATCTACGCCGAGCTGGAGGCCAAAGGCGCCCGGGTGGAGGCCGGCCTGCGGGCGGCGATCGGCGGGGCCGCCGCGCCGGTCCATCTGGCCCGGCTCGGTTCGATGTTCTGTCTCTTCTTCCAGCCGGGGCCCGTTCGCGATTACGCCGACGCCCGGCGGTCCGACACGGCCGCCCACGCCCGCTTCTTCCATCGGCTGCTGGATGACGGCCTTTATCTTCCTCCCTCCCAATTCGAGACGGCGTTTATCAGCGCCGCCCACGGGGAGGCCGATCTGGACCGCCTGATCGAGGCGGCCCGCCGCGCGCTGAGCGCTTGAGAAACGCCTCCCCCAGGACACGAAACCACGAACAAATCGGCACGGCGGCCTGGGGGCCACGCCTCTTGGGGGTTGGATTTCCCTTCAGCCGTTGGCCCCGAGCTCGACCCCGAGCTCGAAGGTCTTCCAGAGCTTGACGACCCGCAGGTTGTACTGGGCGTCCTCGTCGTCGGGGGCCAGGTGACAGACGATCTCGTACGTGCGAATCGCCTCTTCCAGCAGCCCGGCGTCAAAGTATTTCCAGGCCAGGTTATAGAGCACGTCCGGGTTGCCGGGGTTGACCTCGGCCAGCTTGAGATACTCTTCGACCGAATAGTCGTACGGCGAGTCGCGATAGGGGACGTCCTTGTGCCAGCGCAGGTGGGTCATCGGCTTGGCGCGCATCTGCGTCAGCTTCTCGTAAGCCTGCCGAACCAGATAAAACTGCTCGCGCGCCCACGCCTGCTCCTCCGGCGGTCGCCGCAGGACCATGTCCGGATGCAGACGCTTCGCCCGTATTCGGAACGCCTTGGCCACGCCCGCCAGCGGCGTCCCCACCTCGATCCCCAGAATCCGGTAGCAACCGGCCTCGGTCGCCAGGTCCGCTTCCGTGGCCGTGAAGGCGAAAACGTCGGCCTCCAGGGAAGCCTCGGCCGCGGCCGGCGGCCTCACGGGCTCGACCCGGGGGGGCCGACGGGAAGCGCGCTCCGGCCGATCGCGCCGCCGGGGGGGGGGCCGCTCGGCCGGAGAGGTCGGCGCCGGGGGGGCGATCACTTCGGTCGTCGTCGCCGCCAGCAGCCGGCTCTTCATGACGCGATAGGCGCGATCGTCGATCGTCGCCCGATCGAAGTTCCGCAGCCGCGCCGGGGCCTCGTCGTCCATCACGCAGCCGGTCAGATCGGCCTCGGCCACGTCGGCCCCGTCCAGCCGCGCCGCCGTCAGGCGGGTGAACCGGAGCGAGGCTCCTCGGAGGTCGGCCCCCGTCAGGTCGGCCGAGGAGAGATCGGAGCCGATCAGGTCCGAACGGCCCAACTGCGCCCCGGCCAGGTTGGCGTGCTCGAGGGCGACGTCGATGAGCAGGGAGCCCTGCAGCGAGGCCGAGCCCAGATTGGCGCGGTCCATGCAGCAGTTCTTGAGGCTGGCCCGACGCAGGTCGGCGAATTGCAATTCGGCGTCGGAGAAATCGGCTCCGTTCAAGTCGGCCTCAAGAAAAATAGCGGTCGAGAGGATCGCGTCGCTGAAGTCGTAGCCCCGCAGGTCCTTCCGGCTGAGATCGGCCCCCGACAGGTCCACCAGCCGCGCCCGGCGTTTGTGGTCCAACCACTTCTTGCGCCCTTGCGGATCGCCGAGCGTGTTCAACAGGCGCTCCAGCAGTTTCACGTCCGCCATGCCCCGCGCGGCCTCACCCGCCTGTCTCGACCTTCCGAATCCGTCGCCTCATTAAACCCGACGCCCCGGCCCGGCCGCAAGCCGACGGCTCGCCCCTCGCCTCAGGGCAGCATGACGACGCCGGCGACGACCGTCGTCCAGAGGCCCCGTTTGTGACCGCGGGCGGTTTCCGTAATCTGCGTCGTCCGGACGATCCGATTGCTGATCTTCCATATCGCCTTGCGTTCATCCCAGCTTTTATCCGGATCAAAGGGGACCCCCAGCGTGGTCGCCAGCATCTGCGCCGCCAGGTCCTCGGCCATGTCGCCGGCCTTGCGCTCGGTCTCCCCGAAGCTGTGATGCTCGGAGATATAGCCGTGGATGTTGACGTCCTTGGGAATGGCCAGCCCGACCGAGGCGGCGATCTGCCGGCCCGGCTCGTTGGTCGCGTTCTCGCTCAACACGCAGAAGACGATCCCCCCCGCCTGAAGCTCCTTGATCCCGTCAGCGGCCTTCATGATCCGGCACCGCGGCGGAAAGATGCTGGAGACGCGCACGAGATTGACGTGGGAGATGCCGGCGTCCCGCAGCGCCATCTCAAAACTCATCAGCTTGGTTGTGGCCGTCCCCTTGCCTTTGGTCAGAAAGACGCCTTTGGGGAGAAAACCGGACAAGTTCACCGTCGGGCCTCGCGCAGCGGGGGACCCGCCGGCGCCGCCGACCCCCCGGCGGCCCGCGAACGTCGAAAATGCTCGATCGTCATCCTCAAGCCCTCTTCCAGCGGAACCTTCGGCTCCCATCCCAGGCGCTCACGGGCCCGCCCGGTGTCGGGTCGTCGCGTGCGCGGGTCGTCGACCGGCAGCGCCTTGTGCACGATCGGCGATCGGCTCCCCGACAGCCGCTCGATCAGGCGCGCAAAGTCCAGGATCGACATCTCATACTCGGCCCCGATGTTGACCGGATCGCTCTCCTCGGACTTGAGAAGCCGCCAGACGCCCTCCACCAGGTCCGACACGTAACAGAACGAGCGCGTCTGCCGCCCGTCGCCATAGACCGTCAGCGGCTCCCCGGCCAACGCCTGAGCGATGAAATTCGGGACGACCCGCCCGTCGTTGAGCCGCATCCGCGGGCCATAGGTGTTGAAGATGCGCGCGATCCGCGTCTCCAGCCGATGATACCGATGATAGGCCATCGTCAGGGCCTCGGCGAAGCGCTTGGCTTCGTCGTAAACCCCCCGCGGCCCGATCGGATTGACGTGGCCCCAGTAGGTCTCCGGCTGCGGATGGACCTCCGGATCGCCGTAAACCTCCGAGGTTGAGGCCAGGAGGTAACGCGCCCCCTTCTCGCGGGCCAGGCCGAGCGTCTTGTGCGTCCCCAGCGCCCCCACCTTGAGCGTCTGGATCGGCATGGCCAGATAATCGACCGGCGAGGCCGGCGAGGCGAAATGAAGGACGTAATCGAGCGGCCCCCGGACGTAAAGATACTCCGTCACGTCCTGCTTGATGAACGTAAAGCGCTCGTCGCGGATGTGTTCGATGTTCGCCACCGACCCCGTGACGAGATTATCCATGCCGATGACCTCGTGTCCTTCGGCGAGGAACCGATCGGCCAGATGCGATCCGAGAAAGCCGGCGACACCGGTGATGAGCGTCCGAGGCATGCTGCGCGCGCTCGGTTCGAAGCCCCCTCCCGCAACGGCGGCGACCGCTCCGGCGCCGCCCGGCGCGCTCACCCGGCGCGATGCCGCCGGTCCGCGCCGTCCGCGGGTTCTACCGCCGACCGAGCAAACGGATAAGCCTAGGGAAACCCTACCGGTGGCTCAATGGGGAATTTTTCTCGCGCTTGCCGGGCGGCCCGTTGGGCCCGGCGCCTTCGATCGCCCGCCCGAAGTCCGACAGAGCGACGTCGAGCTCCCTCATCACGCCTCAGCCGTCCCGCCGGCCGCGCGAACCAGACTTGATAACCGGGACATTGCCCCCGCGCGCCCGCGCCCCCTTCAGACGCCGCCGGCCGTTTCCACGGCCAGGCCGAGCCTCGCCCGCAGGTGCTTGACGGCCTCATCAAGCTGGATGTCGTGAAAATCCGCCGGGATCGGCGGCGGGGCCGGCTGACCTTCGGGCCGGGCCTCCTGAAAAAGCGGCGTCGTGTCCGGGTCGCCATAGAGCCCCCGGCGGATCAACAGGGCCTTGTGCTCGTTGCTCAGCGGGACCTTCAGGTCCGGCTCGATCCCCGTCAGATGAATGCTCCGGCCGGCGGGCGTGAAATACTTGGCCGTCGTCAGACGCAACCCCGACGGCAGCAGCTCGCCCGTCTCCGCGTCCCGATCCATCGAGTTCCTCAGCGTCGTGATCGTCTGGACGGAGCCCTTGCCGAACGTGTTCTCCCCTTCGGGGCCGCAGATGACCGCCCGGCCGGTGTCCTGCATCGCGCCGGCGAAAATTTCCGAAGCCGAGGCCGAGCCCCGATTGACCAGCACGATCATCGGCAGGTCCGTCACGGCCTCCCGCTGCGCCCGGTACTCGCGCTCGTTCTCCTTGACCCGCCCCTTTGTCGAAACGATCACCTGATCCTTCGGCAGGAAAAGGTCGCAGATCTCGATCACCTTCTCCAGCAGGCCGCCGGTGTTGTAGCGCAGGTCCACGACGAGCCCCTTCAGGCCGGACTTCTCAAACTCCTCAAGCGCCTTGTCCACGTCGCTCGTCGTGCTCTCGGCCCAGCGCGCGATCCGCAGGTAGCCGATCTGCCCGTCGAGCGCCCTGTAAAAGACGCTTTCGATCTTGATCGTGTCCCGCACGAGCGTCACCTCGATCAGCTCCGGGGCCCCTTCGCGGAAAATCTTGACCACCACCTTGGACCCTGACGGGCCCATCAACTTCTTGACGGCCTCCACCAGCGTGATTCCCTCCGTCGATTCGCCGTCGATCTCCACGATCCGATCCCACGGCTGAATCCCCGCCCGCGCCGCCGGCGAACCCAAAATCGGCGTAATGACCGTCAGGACGTTGTCCCGCAGCGTGATCTGCAGCCCCACGCCGGAGAACTCCCCTTCGGTCTCTTTCTCCAACTGAGAGAGCGAATCCGGCGGCAGCCACTGACTGTGCGGATCCAGCGTCGCGAACATCCCCCGGATCGCCCCTTCGAACAACTGCCGGGGATCGACCTCGTCCACGTAGCGCTCTTCGATGTTCGCCTCGATCTCGGCGAACAGCTTGGCGAACTGCGCGAACTCCCCCTCCCAGAGGCGCTGCTTCTCCATCGCCGCCAGATGGGCCGGCAGCCGACTGAACAACCCCAGAAAGGCCAACGCCATCACCACGCACAGCACGGCCACCCGCCGCTGCGTCACGCCGAGATTGCGAATCTTGTTCATTCCAGGCTCGCGCCTCCTGCCGACGGATCTCTTGGCCTGTCGCCTCTACGGGGAAACGCCCCGCTCCGGCTGCCCTCCCGCCGACGACGCCAGTCTAGCCCACGCCCCTGGCCGGTTTCAATGCCCCCGGCTCAGCTTCTGTCTACGCGATCGAGAAATGTCCTTCTTCGCCCCAAGTAGAAATGCCCTCCTCCAAGGGTGATCCGCAGCGGGGCGGTGCGGCGGGCCGGCGGGAGCGGCGCGAGAGGGGAGCCCGAGCGGAAGCCCCCCTGCCGCTGCGCTCGCCGGGGGATCGATCGACTCGACATCAACCCAGGCGTCCCGACGCCACAGGCGCAGGCCGTTCGCCTCGGCCAGGCACTCGGCCCCATAGGTCACGTCGGTCACCCGCGCCGCCAGATCGAACTCCAGATAATGCCAGGCGCCGTCATTGAGCTGCGATCCGAGATAAAAGTGATAGTCGCCGTTTTCGTCGATGTGATCGAGCGCCGTCTCGGCGTGGAAAATCGCCTGCCGGTCGTGCATCTCGGCCTGATTATCTTCCACCCGGACGAGCGCAACAACGGCAGACGGCTGGCTCACGTTGGCGTTCTTCACCCAGAGCGCCAGGTGCCGCCGGTTCACCTCATGCCAGGCCGCGGCGTTGGGGTTCCAGTCGTCGGGGGTGCGGTCGCCGAGGATGAACCGGCCGTCCATCGCGCCGGCGGCCGTCGTCGTCATCCGCGTCACCACCTCCCGGATCGGGTCGGCCACATACTGAAGGTCGTGCGCGCCGGTCCCGCCGTAAGGGGCCCAGCCGTCGTTCTCCGGCTCCGGGCCGGCCTCGGACCCATTGGGGCGGAAGACGACCATCGCCCGGCCCG
>Ga0209399_10000828_pt1 | contig 17308 bp, 15 predicted proteins | sample OV2TP3_FD_184130 | JGI IMG/M metagenome (GOLD analysis project Ga0209399, IMG submission 184130) | Hot spring microbial communities from Beatty, Nevada to study Microbial Dark Matter (Phase II) - OV2 TP3 (SPAdes) (version 3) | ecosystem: Environmental > Aquatic > Thermal springs > Hot (42-90C) ... | reverse complement strand
AGATCAGGGGATCGGCGACGTAGCCCCACAGCGTCACGTTCTTCTGCCCGACGTTGTGCAGTTTGGCAGCGGTGAAGATCGTGAGCGGGTTCTCCTGGCCGTCCACGGCGCCCGAGGCGAGCGCCGGCTGCGCGTCGGCCCAGCTCATCTGCGTGGGATTCGCGCCGAGCGCGCTGAAGGTGTCGAGAAAGAGCGGCGAGCCGACCACGCGGAACTTCAGTCCCTTGAAGTCCTCCGGCTTCCGGAGCTCGCGCTTGGAGTTGGTCACTTCCCGGAATCCGTTCTCGCCCCAGGCGAGCGGAACGACGCCGGTTCTTTCGATGATGCGGAACAGCTCCTTGCCGACCTCGCCGCCGGTCAGCGCATCGATCGCGTCGTAGTCGGGCATCAGGAACGGCAGCGAGAAGATGTTGAGCTGCTTGATCTGCGGCGACCAGTTGATGGTGGAACCGATCGCGAGGTCGATCACGCCCTGGCGGATGGCGGTGAACTCGCGCGTCTGGTCCCCGGCGACGAGCGACGCCCCCGGGTACATCTTGATGTTGATGCGGCCCTTGGTGCGTTCGCGCACCAGGTCGCCCCAGCGCTCGCCCGACTTGCCCCACGGAAAGGCCGTGCCGACGACGGTCGAGAGCCGGTACTCGGCCTGGTACTTCGATTGCGAAAGCGCCGGCTGCGCGGCGAGCGCGAGCCCGGCCGCCGCAAGCGCGGCGATCAATGTTCCGCGTTTCATGCTGGTCTCCTCAGTTGAATCCGTCCAGTGCCGCGAGGATGTTCCCTGCGGTGATGCGCGCCTGCTCCTCGAGCGGCCTGGAGTAGCCGACCGGGATGCGCGGACCTCCCACTCTTTTTACCCGAACCGCGAGCCGCTCGGCAACCTCTGCAGCGATCTCGGCGCCGAATCCGGCGGGGCGCACGGCCTCGTGCACGACGAGCAGGCGGCCGGTCTTCGAGGCCGAAGTGAGTACGGTTTCGCGGTCCCACGGCCAGATGGTGCGCAGATCGATGAGTTCCACGGAAATGCCGCGGCTCGCGGCCTGCTGCGCCGCTTCGAGCGCCGCGTGCACGGTCCGCGACCAGGACACCACGGTGACGTCCGAACCTTCGCGCAGCACCTTCGCCTTGCCGATCGCGCCCGGCTCGCGCTCGTCGACCTCGCCCTCGACGCCCCAGAGTTCCTTGTGCTCCATGTAGATGACGGGATCGCCGCATGCGATCGAAGCCGCGAGCAGCGCGTGGTTGTCCGCCGGCGTCGCCGGCGCGACGACGACCAGCCCCGGCGTGTGCGCGAACCATGCTTCGAGGCTCTGCGAATGCTGCGCCGCCGAGCCGCTCCAGATGCCGATCGGCATCCGCGCGACGAGCGCCACCCGCCCCTGGCCGCCGAACATGTAGCGCGCCTTGGCCGCCTGGTTGACGATCTCGTCCATCGCGCAGAGCGCGAAATCCACCACGCGCATCTCGACCACGGGCTTGAGACCGGCAAGCGCCATGCCGACCGCGGCCCCCATGATGGTCGCTTCCGAAATCGGGGTGTCGATGACGCGCGCGGCGCCGAACCTCTGCTGCAGGCCGCGGTACTGGCCGAAGATCCCGCCGCGGCCCACGTCCTCGCCCAGTGCGACCACGCGCGCGTCCGCCGCCATCGCGCGCGCGAGCGCCGCGCACGCAGCCTGTGCGTAGTTCATCCGAGCCATCGGCCGGCCCCGCTGTCCTGGATGTCGGTGTACGCTTCGCGCGGATCGGGCCAGGGGGCACCGGAGGCGACCGCGACCGCATCGGAAACCTCCTTCTCCGCTTCGCGCCGCATCGCATCGAGCGCTTCGGAGCCGACGCCTGCGGCACGCAGCTTCTCCGCCGCGGCAGCGAGCGGGTCATCCTGCAGTGCGCGGCTCACCTCCTCGCCGTCGCGATAGGTGGCCGGGTCGACCGAAACGTGACCTTTCAGGCGATAGGTGACCGCATGCAGGAATTGCGGCCCCTCGCCGCGGCGGATTTTCGCCAGCAACTCTCCCGCCGCAGCATGCACAGCGAAGACGTCGTTGCCATCGACGGCGAGGCCGTCGAGCCCGATCCCTCTTGCGCGCGCGAGCGCACCCTCGCCGGCGGTCATGGCCTCGGTCGCGGTAGTCGCCGACCAGCGGTTGTCCTCGCACACGAACAGGATGCGCAAGCGATGGACCGCCGCCCAGTTGAGCCCCTCGAGAAACGGTCCGCGGTTGATCGCGCCGTCGCCGAAAAAGCACGCCACGACGGCGTTTTCCTTCCCGATCTTGAGCGCATGCGCCGCGCCGACGGCGATCGGAATTCCCGCCGCGACCACTCCGTTCGCGCCGAGCATGCCGACCGAGAAGTCGGCAATGTGCATCGAGCCGCCCTTGCCGCTGTTGTATCCGCTCGCGCGGCCGAAGAGTTCGCACATCATGCGCTCGATCGAAGCGCCCTTGGCGATCGTGTGGCCGTGGCCCCGGTGCGTGGAGGTGATGAGATCGGACCGCGCAAGGTGCGCGCACACGCCGGCCGCGACGGCTTCCTGGCCGGTGGATAGATGCAGCGGGCCGCGCACGCGGGCATCGGCAAGGCTCGCGCCGAACGCCGCCACGCCGCCTTTCGACGCCTCTTCGGCGGCGTTCTCGAAGGCGCGGATCCGCGCCATCGTGCGGTAGAGTGCAATCGCCGCTGCGCGGGGGGTCGGTACCGGGCTCATCGGGGCGGGGCGAGTCTATCAGCCGATCCCGGAGCAGGCGGCCGGCGGTACACCGAACGGCCGAATTCGCGCACCATCTTCGCCGCCGTCTCGCGCATGATGCGCGCGAGTCCCCGCGCCAGCCGGTCCCGCAGCGGCGCGAGCAGCGCGGGCAGCCGCACCGAATGGCTGAGCGCCTGCGTCTCCTGCGCGTAGAGATCGAGCATTTCGTTCAGCCGGCGCTCGAATTCCTCCCTTGCAAATGCGTCTCTCAGCCTGCTGCCCCGCTGCCAGGCGCCGAGGATGGCGTAGGCGGTATCCAGCGCGCGCTCGATGCGCCGCAGCCGGAGCGGGCCGATGCGCTCGTAGGGGATCTCGATCCGGACCGGGAAGCGGCCCACCTGGCGCAGGAATTCGCGGTCGATCTGCCTGGTGGCGTCGAGAATTTCGCGCGCCGCCTGCGGGCCCGGAGCCGCGCCCGCGGCAAGGCACTCGCCCGCGCGCCGGATGACGAGCGCGTCCTTGCGCACTTCCTTCGCCACGTTGAGGGCGAGAAACGGCCCGAGATGGGGCAGCGCCACCCGCAGCGGCAGCGCCTCGCGCAAGGCATCCGTGGTGCGCCGGCTGAAGGCTTCCAGCATCCGGCGGTCGAGCGCCGCAAGCGCCGCCACCCGGTCCATGCGCGGCGGCGTCGGCGATCAGCTCGGCTGCGGCTTCACGGCACGGTGAAAGCCGAGCATGCCGGCAAAGACGGTCTTTGCGGCGACGTCGCGGTAGCCCAGGTCCTCGAGCACGTCGCAAAGCTCCTGCGCCGAGTAGAACATCTGCAGCGCATTGATGAAATACTCCTTGCAGTTGAGCGCCGCCGGGCCGCTGCGGAACAGGAACCCGGTGAACCACAGACAGAACCGCAGATAGGTGTAATACATCGATTCCACGGTGCGGTTCGTCGGGCGCAGCATGTCGCAGTGGTAGAACCGGCCGCCCGGCCGGAGCACGCGGCGAACCTCGGCGAAGACCCGCCGCACCCGCAGGTGCCGCGAGGCGAACTGGATCGTCACGGCGTCGAAATGGTTGTCGGGAAAGGGCAGCGTGTGGACGTCGCCGATCACGCTGCGGATGCGGAAGCCGAGCGCCGCGGCGCGCTGCCGGCCGACCTCCTGCATCGCCGGGCTGCGGTCGATGGCGTGAACCTCGAGTGTCGGCTCGCGACCGAGGAGCGCGATGCCGATGGCGTTCGTTCCGGCGCACACGTCGAGCACCCGTTCGCCGGGCGCGACGTCGACGGTCGCCATGAATTCCTGCAGGAACCGGTTCCACAGTCCGAGGCTCGCGACGTAATTGGCGCGGTCGTAGTAGGGGGCGACGTCGGCGAAGACGTCGTTCAGATCCCTGGTCCAGACTTCGCGGAACAGTTCCTCGCGCGCGATCTCACGCGTGGCGACGGGGGGCGGATTCATGCGAGGGTCCTCCCTTGCTTCAGATTCGCGTCAAGTAAAGCACCGACGCCGCGGTGCCCGCAAGGGCGCCCGCGTAAACGACCGTCGCCACCAGGGTGTCGGCACGGATCCCCAGGTCGTAGCAGGTGATGCGCAGGCGGTGTGCGGTGCTCCAGAGCGACAGAAAAACGGTTGCCGCGATCGCCAGCTTGGCGAGCCAGTGGCCGGCGAAGGCATGCATGCGCTCGTAGGCGAACAGCTCGGGCGCGTGACCGAGCGCGACGAGCAGGGTAAGCAGGACGAGCACCGGCGTCAGAAACGCGGTCAGCGTGCCCCCCGCGGCGAAGGGCCCCCAGACGATCGGCTTGTTCGAGCGCGCCATGGTCAGAAGGCTCCGGCGAGGGCGAGGAGCGCGAGCGAAAGCAGTCCCCAGCCGGCATAGTGCGCGCCGGCAATCACGCCGTCGGGAACGAATCCCTCCCCGACCTGCAGCGGCAGCGCCTTGGGGGTGAGGTTGAACCAGGTGACGCTGTGGTAGGCGGCGAACCCGAGCGCAAGGACGTGAAACAGGATGCTCGCGGGGCTGGCGAGCGATTCCAGGAACCCCTGGTAGGCGGCCGGGCCTTGCGACAGGGCCCCCAGCCCCGCGACCAGCACGAGCGTGTAGGCGCCGATGAACAGGCACGTCACTTCGCGAAACATGTAGCGCACGTAGCGCGGGTGGCGCAGGAACCAGCGCACCCGCGGCACCTCGCGTTGATACGGTCTGCGGCTCACTTCTTCAGCCATGGCATCAGGTGCTCCTTGTACCAGTCCACGGTGCTCGCGATCTTCACCTGCTGCAGCGCGCTCGCCGGATCGACGTGCTCGGGACAGACCTCCGAACAGGCGCCGGCGAACGAGCACTCCCACACGCCCTCGGCGGCAGCGATCTCCTCCTCGCGCTCGCGGCGGCCGCCGTCGCGCGAATCCTGGTTGTAGCGGTGCGCGAGCGAAATTGCCGCCGGTCCGATGAATTTCGGAATCAGGCCGTATTCCGGGCAGGCGGCGTAGCACAGCATGCAGTTGATGCACAGGGTGTACTGCTTGAATTTCTTCAGCTCGGCCGGCGTCTGGCGGTATTCGCCTTCGCCGAGCGCCCTTTCCTGCTTCGGGATCAGGTAGGGCTTGACCCGCGCGAGCTTCGCCATGAAGTCGTCGATCACGGTCACGAGGTCGCGTTCGATCGGGAAGTGCGCGAGCGGCTCGATGCGGATGACGCCCGGGTAGTCGCGCAGGAACGACTTGCACGCGAGTTTCGGCTCGCCGTCGATCATCATGCCGCAGCTCCCGCACACCGCCATGTGGCACGACCAGCGGTACGAAAGCGTCGGATCGGCCGTCTCCTTGACGTGATTCAGGGCATCGAGCACCACCCACTCTTCCGGGCAGCGGATCGAGTAGCGCTGGAAGCGCGGCTCGCGGTCGGTCTCCGGGTTGTAGCGCAGCACCTCCAGCTCGACCCGGCGCTCGCTCATTCATGGTTCCCCGAGTAATCGCGCACCCCGGGCTGCGACCTGGTGATCACCACGTCGAGGTAGCCGATGCGCGGCGCATCCGCGGCGCCGTAGTACGCCAGCGAATGGCGGAGGAAATTCGCGTCGTCCCGCTCCGCAAAGTCGAGGCGCTGGTGCGCGCCGCGCGATTCCCTGCGCGCCGCGGCGCTCGCCGCCACCGCTTCGGCGCAATCGAGCATCGAACCGAGCTCGAGCACCTGGATCAGGTCGGTGTTGTAGACGTTGGTCTTGTCGTGCAGCTCGATGCCCGCGTAGCGGCGCCGCAGCCCGGCGAGCCGGGTGCAGGCCTCGGCGAGGCCCTCGCCGCTGCGGTAAATGCCGGCGTGCTGCTCCATCGTCTGCATCATTTCCTTGCGCAAGCCGGCAACCGATTCGGTGCCGCCGGTTCGCTGGAAAAGCGCGCGGATCCGCTCCTGCGCCGCCTCGGCGAGCGCCTCGAGCGCGGTCTCGTTGCGCGCCGCGCGCCCGGCGAACAGATACTCCACCGCGCTCAGCGCCGCGCGCCGGCCGAACACCAGCAGCTCGGTGAGCGAGTTCGAACCGAGCCGGTTCGCGCCGTTGATGCTCACGCACGCGCACTCGCCCGCGGCGTACAGACCGGCGAGCGGGGTCGCGGCGCGGATGTCGGTGTGAATGCCGCCCATCATGTAATGCACCACCGGGCGCACCGGCACCGGGTCCTTGACCGGATCGACGCCCATGTAGCTGATCGACATGTCGCGCACCAGCGGCAGCCGCTCGTCGATCTTCTTTTCGCCCAGATGGCGCATGTCGAGCAGCATCGCGTCGCCCCACTGCGTGGACACGGCGTTGCCCTTTTTCTGCTCGTGCCAGAACGCCTGGCTGACGCGGTCGCGCGGGCCCAGTTCCATCGTCTTCAGCACCGGCTTGCCGAGCGGAGTCTCGGGGCCCATGCCGTAATCCTGGAGAAAGCGGCGGCCGTGGCGGTTGAGCAGCACGCCGCCCTCGCCGCGGCACGCTTCGGTGAGGAGCGTGCCGGTGCTGGGGAGACCGGTCGGGTGGTATTGCACGAACTCCATGTCCTTCAGCGGCACGCCGGCACGGTAGGCGAGCGCCATGCCGTCGCCGGTCTTGATCGCGCCGTTGGTGGTGAACGGGAACATGCGCCCGGCGCCGCCGCCGGCGATGATCACCGCCGGGGCTTCGAACCGGCGCATCCGGCCGCTTCGCATCTCGATCGCCGTGAATCCCCAGCAGCGCCCGTCATCGACGATCAGGTCGGTCGCGTAGTACTCGTCGAAGCGCTCGATCGTCGGATAGCGCAGCGACGTCTGGAACAGCGTGTGCAGGATGTGGAAGCCGGACTTGTCGGCGGCAAACCAGGTGCGCTGCTTCTTCATGCCGCCGAACGGCCGCACCGCCACCGATCCATCGGGCTCGCGGCTCCAGGGGCAGCCCCAGTGCTCGAGCTGCAGCAGTTCCCTGGGCGCCTCCTGCACCAGGTAATCGACCGCATCCTGGTCGCACAGCCAATCGCCGCCGCCGACCGTATCGTTGAAATGGTGATCCAGGCTGTCGTCCGCCTTGATCACGCCCGCCGCGCCGCCCTCGGCAGCGCAGGTGTGGCTGCGCATCGGATAGACCTTGGAGACGAGCGCGATCTTCAGTTCCGCGCCCGATGCCGCGAGAGCGATCGCGGCGCGCAATCCCGCGCCGCCCGCCCCGATGATCGCGACGTCCGCCTGGATGGTCTCCATCACCTGCGCATGGTGCACTGCATGAATTGCTTGAATTTGATCTCCATCAACCGCGCGGCAGTTCGGCGGCCGCGCGCCGAACCGCTTCCGCAATCGCGTGCGCGGCCGATTCGATCGCCTCGCGCGGCGCGCCTTCGACCATGACGCGAAGCACCGGCTCGGTGCCCGAAGGCCGCAGCAGCACGCGGCCGCGGCCGTCGAGCGAGCGCTCGGCGCTCGCCTGCGCGTCCGCGATCGCCCGGTGGGCGCGCCAATCGAATCCGCGCGGAACCGCGACGTTGACCAGCACCTGCGGAAACATGACGAGGTCCGCGGTCAGCTCGGCGAGCGTGCGTCCCGTCGTGCGCAGCGCCGACAAGACCTGCAGCGCCGAGATGATCCCGTCGCCGGTCGTGTGCTTGTCGAGGCAGATGATGTGGCCGGAATTCTCGCCGCCGTACAGCCACTTCTTCTCGCGCATCAGTTCCAGCACGTAGCGATCGCCGACCCGGGCGCGCGCGAACGGCACGCCCATGCGCGAAAACGCCTGCTCGAGCGCGAGGTTCGTCATGAGCGTGCCGGCGACGCCCGCGATCCGATCCTTCTTGGCGCGCTGCTGCACGATCGCGTAGAGGAGCTGATCGCCGTCGTAGACCTTGCCGGCCGCGTCCACCACCACCAGGCGGTCGCCGTCCCCATCGAGCGCGATGCCCAGATCGGCGCTGCGCAGGCGCACCTCCTCCGCCAGGCTCTGCGGCGCGGTCGCGCCGACCAGGTCGTTGATGTTGTAGCCGTCCGGCTGCACGCCGATCGGAACGACTTCGGCGCCGAGTTCGTGGAATACATGCGGCGCGACGTGGTAGGCGGCGCCGTGCGCGCAATCCACCACCAGCTTCAGTCCCTTGAGGTCGAGCTCGTTCGGAAAAGTCGATTTGCAGAACTCGACGTAGCGTCCCTGGGCGTCGTCGACGCGGCGCGCGCGGCCGAGCCTGGCCGCCTCGTTGCAGCCGATCGGCGCCTCCAGCGTGCGCTCGATCTCGGACTCGACCGCGTCGGGAAGCTTGAACCCGTCGCCGGAAAAGAACTTGATGCCGTTGTCGGCGAACGGGTTGTGCGAAGCGCTGATCACCACGCCCGCGGCGAGCCGCAGCGCGCGCGTGAGGTAGGCGACCCCGGGCGTCGGCAGCGGCCCGCAGAGCAGCACATCCGCGCCGGCAGCGGAAAACCCTGCTTCCAGCGCCGCTTCGATCATGTACCCGGAAATGCGCGTGTCCTTGCCGATCAGCACCGCGGGATTGTCGGCACGGCTGGCGAGGACCTTGCCCGCCGCATAACCGAGCCGCAGCACGAAATCCGGCGTCATCGGCTTTTGTCCGACCGTGCCGCGGATGCCGTCGGTGCCGAAATAGTTTCTGCTCATGGTTTTCGAAGCGCCTCCCAGACGGAAAGCGCGTCCCGGGTCTCCCTGACGTCGTGCACGCGCAGTATTTTCGCTCCATGCTGCGCCGCGAGCAAAGCGGCGGCGATGCTCGGGGCCAGCCGGTCGCGCGCCGGCTCGCCCGTGATCGCGCCCAGCATCGACTTGCGCGAGAGCCCCACGAGCAGCGGGATGCCCTGCGGAGCCAGTTCCGTCAGGCGCCGCAACAGCTCCAGGTTGTGCGCGAGCGTCTTGCCGAATCCGAAGCCCGGATCAATGGCGATCCGGTCGCGTCGGATTCCGGCGCGCTCGCAGTCAGCCACTCTTCGCGCGAGGAAGTCCCTCACCTCGGCCACCACGTCGGCGTATTGCGGATCGCGCTGCATCGTCGCCGGATCGCCCCGCATGTGCATCAGGCACACGGCGCAATCGCTCGCGGCGACCGTCTCCAGCGCGCCGGGCGACTGCAGCGCCTGTACGTCGTTGATCATCGAGGCGCCCGCGGCAAGCACCGCGCGCATGACGCGCACCCGCCGCGTGTCCACCGACACCGGAACCGGAAGGTCCACGACCGCTTCGATCACGGGGATCAGCCGCCGCAGTTCCTCTTCTTCGGAGATGGCCCCGGCGCCGGGCCGGGTCGATTCGGCACCCACGTCCACGATGTCGGCGCCCTCGGCTGCCATCCGGCGGGCATGCACCGCCGCCGCGTCGCGATCGGCGAATTTGCCGCCGTCGTAGAACGAGTCGGGCGTGACGTTGAGCACGCCCATGACCAGCGGACGTGCAAGCGGCAGGGAAAAGCGGCCGCAGCGCAGGAACATTCGGCGCTTTCCGAGACCCGGCGTTGCGTCGCGGCGCATCCCGCGCCGCTGCCGTCGCTCGCTAGGGCGTCGCCGGTGCGGTGGCGCCGTGCGCGCCGTCGCCTGCGGGCGGCGCCGCGCCCTGGGTGGCGGCCGGCTTGGGCGGGCGCGGCGGCTTTCCGGCCATGATGTCGTCGAGCTGGTCGGAATCCAGCGTCTCCATTTCGAGCAGCGCGTGCGCCATCGCCTCGACCTTGTCGCGGTGGTCCTCGATCAGCTTGCGGGCGATCCGGTACTGGGTGTCGATGACGCGGCGGATCTCCTGGTCCACCTTCTGCAGCGTGGCCTCGGAAACGTTCTTGTGCGTCGTGATCGAGCGGCCGAGGAAGATCTCTCCCTCGTTCTCCCCGTACACCATCGGCCCGAGTTCTTCCGACATGCCCCACTGCGTGACCATGCGCCGCGCGATCTCGGTCGCGCGCTCGAAGTCGTTGGCCGCACCGGTGGTCAGCTGGTGCATGAAGATTTCCTCGGCGATGCGGCCGCCGAAGAGCACCGCGATGGTGTTCTGCAGGCGCTCGCGGTCCTGGCTGTAGCGGTCGTGCTCCGGCAGCTGCATCGTGACGCCGAGCGCGCGGCCGCGCGGGATGATCGTGACCTTGTGCACCGGGTCGGTCTTGGGCAGCAGCTTCGCCACCACCGCATGGCCGGACTCGTGATACGCGGTGTTGCGACGCTCTTCCTCGGGCATCACCATCGAGCGCCGCTCGGCGCCCATGATGACCTTGTCCTTGGCCATCTCGAAGTCGTCCATGTCCACCAGCCGCTTGTTCTTGCGCGCCGCGAACAACGCCGCCTCGTTGACCAGGTTGGCAAGATCGGCACCGGAGAATCCCGGCGTGCCGCGCGCAATGATGTCCGGTTTTACGTCCGGCGCCAGCGGGACCTTCCGCATATGCACCTTGAGGATCTCTTCGCGCCCGCGGATGTCCGGCAGCGGAACCACGACCTGGCGGTCGAAGCGCCCGGGCCGCAGCAGCGCCGGGTCGAGCACGTCCGGGCGGTTCGTCGCGGCGATCACGATCACCCCCACCTGCGATTCGAAGCCGTCCATCTCCACCAGCAACTGGTTGAGCGTCTGCTCGCGCTCGTCGTTGCCGCCGCCCAGGCCCGCGCCGCGCTGACGCCCGACCGCGTCAATCTCGTCGATGAACACGATGCAGGGTGCGTGCTTTTTCGCCTGCTCGAACATGTCGCGCACGCGCGCCGCGCCCACGCCGACGAACATCTCGACGAAGTCCGAGCCCGAGATCGAGAAAAACGGCACCTTCGCTTCGCCCGCGATGGCGCGCGCGAGCAGCGTCTTTCCGGTGCCGGGATTGCCGACCATCAGCACCCCGCGCGGGATGCGGCCGCCGAGCTTCTGGAACTTGGACGGGTCGCGCAGGAAATCCACCAGCTCCGAAACTTCGTCCTTCGCCTCCTCGCACCCGGCGACATCCGCGAACGTGACGGTGTTGGTCGACTCGTCGAGCATGCGCGCGCGCGACTTGCCGAAGCTGAACGCGCCGCCGCGCCCGCCGCCCTGCATCTGGCGCATGAAGAAGATCCACACGCCGATCAGCAGCAGCATCGGGAACCAGGAAACGAAGATGTTCATCAGGAGCGAAGGCTCCTCCTCGGGCTTGGCCTCGATCTTGACCCCGTACTTGAGCAGGTCGGAGACCAGCCAGATGTCGCCGGGCGAATAGCTCGTCACGCGCTTGCCTTCGGTGGTCGTCGCCTTGAGCTGGCGGCCCTCGATCACGACCTTGGCGATGCGCCCTGCTTTGACTTCCTCGATGAACTGCGAATACTCCATCGGCGCCTGCGTCGCCTGGCGCGTATTGAACTGGTTGAACACGGTCATCAGCACCAGCCCGATCACGAGCCAGATGACCATGTTTTTCAGCATGTTGTTCAAGCACTTACTCCTTCATCGGCGAGCCGCTCCGGGTTTCCATCTTACGCGCTTTTCGCAGGGCACAAAAGCGATTTTCCGCGCCCTGCGATTGAAATTGCACATGGGGTCGCCCGCGCCGGAATCAATGACGTTGCTACCATGGCGCCAATGCCTTCCGCAGACGTTGCGGCCCCCACCCCCGTCGAGCGCGCCGCGCTTGTTTCCGAGTGGAATCGCCTGCAGGACGAACCGGCGCCTCCGGATCGCCGCACGATCGGCTGCATGACTGTGATTGTCGCGCGAGCAGGTAGGTTTCCCGGGACTCTCCGCGCGAAGCGGGCGGTTTGCGGATCTGGACGTCGACGAAAGCTCGCCGGATCTCCGCCAGCACTTCGCCGAACGATGCGCCGTGAAACGCCTTGGCGAGCAGCGTCCCGTCGGGCTTCAGGTGCTGGCCGCAAAACTCGATCGCCATCCGGATGAGCTCAGCGGCGCGCGCCTGGTCGGTCGAGGCGATGCCCGAGATATTCGGCGACAGATCGGAGAGCACGACATCGGCTTTCCGGCCGCGCATCGCTTCCGCGATTGCGTGCTGCACCTGCGGCTGGCGACAGTCGCCCCGCAGAATCGTCACTCCGGGGATTGGAACGATCTCGAGCAGATCGACCGCAACCACGGCGCCGCCCGGCTGCACCTTCCCCGCCGCCACCTGCGACCAGCCGCCGGGCGCGGCACCCAGATCCACCACCGTCATGCCGGGTTTGAACAGGCGGTCCTTGCGGACGATCTCCAGCAGCTTGAACGCGGCGCGCGAGCGGTAGCCGTGCGCCTGCGCGCGCTTCACGTACGGATCGGCGACGTGGCGGCGCAGCCATCGCTCGCTGGAGCCCGAGCGCGCCATCTACGTCACTGCGGTGAGCGCAACCCCCCCGAGGGCAAGCAACAAGCTCTTACCGAGGGGCCGGCGAAACACTGCGCTTTGCAGAGGGTGCCTTAACGCGAGTCTGCGTCTCCAGCCTTCTGCGCGCGCTCCTGCATCTGCTGCGTCGCCTGCTCGATCCTCTGCTGCGCGCGCTGCTGGGTCTTCTTCGCTTCCTCCAGCTCCTGCTTCTTGAGCTGGGCGCCGGTGGCGGCGGTGCCGACGGTCTCCACGCCGCACCCGGTGACCAGGACCGCCGCCATTGCCGCCGTTACGAGTCTCATGATCGTACTCCCCTCGTGCATGGGTGCCGATTCTACTCGTAGCGCACGTCGAGCACTTCGTAGCGGCGCACCCCGCCCGGGGTGCGCACTTCCACCGCATCGCCCGCATAGCGGCCGATCAGCGCGCGCGCGATCGGCGAGCCGATCGAGATCTTCCCCGCCTTGATGTCGGCCTCGTCCTCACCCACGATCTGCCACGTGACCGCCGCGCCTTCGGTCTGGTCCTCCAGGTCCACGGTAGCGCCGAACACGCAGCGGCCGTCGGCGTCGAGCAGCTTGGGATCGATGATCTGCGCATTGGCGAGCCTCGCCTCGAGCTCGGCGATGCGCGCTTCGATGAACCCCTGGCGCTCGCGCGCCGCGTCGTACTCCGCATTCTCCGAAAGGTCGCCGTGCGAGCGCGCGTCCGCGATCGCCTGGATGATCGCGGGACGCTCGACGCTCTTGAGCCGTTGCAGCTCGTCGCGCATCAGGCCGGCGCCCCGGATCGTGATCGGAAACTTCGCCATAGGGGGAATAGTAGTCGAGATCGCGCCGGAGGTTCAGCAACGCGGCAGGCGGCCGCTGTCGCGCCGCAGCGACGCCCTCGCTTCAGTGCAGCCTGGCGTGCAGTTCCTGCAGGCGGTACGGCTTGAGCTGCGCCAGCGCCCGCATCCCGGTGCAGGCGGCGCGGGCGCCGGCGATCGTCGTGTAATAGGTCACGCGCTGCGCGAGCGCGGTGACGCGGATCGAGCGCGAGTCCGAAACAGCGGTGCGCGAATCCTCCACCGTGTTGACGATGAAGCTGACTTCGCCGTTCTTGATCATGTCGACGATGTGCGGCCGGCCCTCGGCGACCTTGTTCACCGGCGCGGCGTCGATGCCGTGCGCGGCCAGCACGCGCGCGGTGCCGCGCGTCGCAAGCACCTGGAAACCGAGCTCGTGCAGATCCCGCGCCACCGACACGGCGGCGTGCTTGTCGCTGTCGCGCACGCTGACGAAGGCGCGCCCGCCGGTCGGCAGCTTCACCCCCGCCGCGATCTGCGACTTGACGAACGCCTCGCCAAACGATTCGCCCACCCCCATCACCTCGCCGGTGGATTTCATCTCCGGGCCGAGAATCGTATCGACGCCCGGGAACTTGATGAACGGGAACACGGCCTCCTTCACCGAGAAGTAGGGCGGCACGGTCTCGCGGGCCACCTCCTGCTTGCGGAGCGGAATTCCGGCCATGCAGCGCGCGGCGATCTTCGCCCACGGAATGCCCGTCGCCTTGGAGACGAAGGGCACGGTGCGCGAGGCGCGCGGATTGACTTCGAGCACGTACACCGTGTCGCGCTGGATCGCGTACTGCACGTTCATCAGGCCGACCACGTCGAGCGCCTTGGCGAGGAGCACCGTCTGGCGGTGCAGTTCCCGCTCCAGGTGGCTCGCAAGCGAATGCGGCGGCAGGCAGCAGGCCGAGTCGCCCGAATGCACGCCGGCCTGCTCGATGTGCTCCATGATGCCCCCGATCAGCACCTCGCGCCCGTCCGACACGGCGTCCACGTCCACTTCGGTCGCGTCCGACAGGTAGCGGTCGAGCAGCACCGGCGATTCGTTCGAGACCTTGACCGCGTTCTCGATGTAGCGCTCGAGCTCCGCGCGCTGGTGGACGATTTCCATCGCGCGGCCGCCGAGCACGTAGCTCGGGCGCACCACCACCGGGTAGCCGATCTCCTCGGCGAGCGCCACCGCCTGCGGCGCGGAGCGCGCGGTGCGGTTGGGCGGCTGGCGCAGGCCGAGCTTCTCGAGCAGTTTCTGGAAGCGTTCGCGGTCCTCCGCGACGTCGATCATGTCGGCGCTGGTGCCGATGATCGGGACCCCCGCCGCCGCCAGGTCGCGCGCGAGCTTGAGCGGCGTCTGCCCGCCGTACTGCACGATCACGCCGAACGGCTTCTCCCGCTCCACGATCTCGAGCACGTCCTCGAGCGTGAGCGGCTCGAAGTACAGGCGGTCGCTGGTGTCGTAATCGGTCGAAACGGTCTCCGGGTTGCAGTTCACCATGATGGTCTCGAAGCCGTTCTCGCGCAGGGCGAGCGCCGCGTGCACGCAACAGTAGTCGAATTCGATCCCCTGGCCGATGCGGTTCGGCCCGCCGCCCAGCACCATGACCTTGGTCGCCTGGCTGGGCGCCGCCTCGCATTCGTCCTCGTACGTGGAATACAGGTACGCGGTCGTGGTTCCGAATTCCGCAGCGCAGGTGTCGACGCGCTTGAAGACCGGCCGGATGCCGAGCGCGTGGCGCCTGGCGCGCACCTGCGCCTCGCCCGCGTTGAACAGGTAGGCGAGCCGACGGTCGGAGAAGCCCTTGCGCTTGAGCCCGCGCAGCGTGTCCGCGTCGATGTCTTCGAGCCTGCGGTCGTCGAGCTCCATCTCGAGGTGGACGATCTCCCGGATCTGCGCGAGAAACCACGGGTCGATGCCCGTGAGCCGGTACACCTCGTCGAGCTCGAAGCCGTTTTCGAACGCGTCGCCGACGTACCAGATGCGCTCCGGTCCCGGCTCGCCGAGCTCCTTTTCGATCGTCTCGCGGTCGGTGGTGCGCTGATTGAGCCCGTCGACGCCGACCTCGAGACCGCGCAGCGCCTTCTGGAACGATTCCTGGAAGGTGCGGCCGATCGCCATCACTTCGCCGACCGACTTCATCTGCGTCGTCAGGCGGTCGTTCGCCTGCGGGAACTTCTCGAACGCGAAGCGCGGCACCTTGGTCACCACGTAATCGATCGCCGGCTCGAACGAGGCCGGCGTGGCCCCGCCCGTCACCTCGTTCGCGATCTCGTCGAGCGTGTAGCCGACCGCGAGCCTGGCGGCGACCTTGGCGATCGGAAATCCGGTCGCCTTGGAGGCGAGCGCCGAGGAGCGCGAAACGCGCGGGTTCATCTCGATCACCAGCATCCGGCCGTCCTTCGGATGAATGGCGAACTGCACGTTCGAGCCGCCGGTGTCGACCCCGATCTCGCGCAACACCGCGATCGCGGCATCGCGCATGATCTGGTATTCCTTGTCGGTCAGGGTTTGCGCCGGCGCGACGGTAATCGAATCGCCGGTGTGCACGCCCATGGGATCCAGGTTCTCGATCGAGCAGACGATGATGCAGTTGTCCTTGCGGTCGCGCACCACCTCCATCTCGAACTCCTTCCAGCCGATCACCGACTCCTCGATCAGCAGCTCGCGCGTGGGCGAGGCGTCGAGGCCGCGCTCGCAGATGGCAACGAACTCCTCGCGGTTGTAGGCGATCCCGCCGCCGGCGCCGCCGAGCGTGAACGAGGGCCGGATCACCACCGGAAAGCCGATTCCGGCCTGCACCTGGAGCGCCTCCTCCAGGGAATGCGCAAGCGCCGAGCGCGGGCATCCGAGCCCGATGCGCTGCATCGCCTTCTTGAATTTCTCGCGGTCCTCGGCCTTGTCGATCGCCTCGCGCGAAGCGCCGATCATCTCGACGCCGAATCGCTCCAGCACGCCCTCGCGCGCCAGATCGAGCGCGCAGTTGAGCGCGGTCTGCCCCCCCATGGTCGGCAGCAGCGCCTGCGGCCGCTCGCGCTCGATGATGCGTGCCACCGTCTGCCACGTGATCGGCTCGATGTAGGTGGCGTCGGACATCTCCGGGTCGGTCATGATCGTCGCCGGGTTCGAATTCACCAGCACTACCCGGTAGCCCTCGGCCCGCAGCGCCTTGCACGCCTGCGCGCCGGAGTAGTCGAATTCGCAGGCCTGCCCGATCACGATCGGCCCGGCGCCGATGATCAGGATCGACTCGATGTCAGTTCTTCTTGGCATCGGTCATCAGCGCGGCGAAGCGGTCGAACAGGTAGCCGATGTCGTGCGGGCCGGGACTCGCCTCCGGGTGGCCCTGAAAGCAGAACGCCGGGCGGTCGGTCCGCGCCAGCCCCTGCAGCGAGCCGTCGAAAAGCGAAACGTGGGTCGCGCGCAGGTGCGACGGCAGGCTCGCCGGATCGACCGCAAAGCCGTGGTTCTGGCTCGTGATCACCACCTGCCCCGTGTCGAGGTCCTTGACCGGGTGGTTCGCGCCGTGGTGCCCGAACTTCATCTTCACCGTCTTCGCGCCCGAGGCGAGCCCCATCAGCTGGTGCCCCAGGCAGATGCCGAAGACCGGAATCGGGGTGGTGTCGAGAATCTGGCCGATCGACTCGATCGCGTAGTCGCAGGGCTCGGGATCACCGGGGCCGTTGGACAGAAACACCCCGTCGGGCTGCAGCCGGAGCACGTCGCGCGCGGGCGTCTGCGCCGGAACCACCGTGAGGCGAGCGCCCCGCTCGGCGAGCAGGCGCAGGATGTTGCGCTTGATGCCGTAGTCGTAGGCGACGACGTGAAAGCGCGCGTTCTGCGCGCGGCGATATCCGCGGCCGAGTTCCCAGGCGCCCTCGGTCCACTGGTAGATCTTCCCGGTGGTGACGACCTTCGCGAGGTCCATTCCGGCGAGCCCCGGAAACGCGCGCGCCTGGGCCAGCGCCCGTTCGGGATCGACGTCGCCCGCCGCAAGACAGCCGTTCTGCGCGCCCTTTTCACGCAGGATCCGTGTCAGT
>Ga0209399_10000824_pt1 | contig 17377 bp, 21 predicted proteins | sample OV2TP3_FD_184130 | JGI IMG/M metagenome (GOLD analysis project Ga0209399, IMG submission 184130) | Hot spring microbial communities from Beatty, Nevada to study Microbial Dark Matter (Phase II) - OV2 TP3 (SPAdes) (version 3) | ecosystem: Environmental > Aquatic > Thermal springs > Hot (42-90C) ... | reverse complement strand
TTAGTCTTTCGGATCTTTCAGACGGCCTATGCCCCCGACAAGTTGGTAGAAGCCATGCGTATCGATGCATTGGGCAGGGTCGGCATCGGGACGACGAATCCGGGAACGACCCTCCATGTGTATGGGGGTCTTGCGGTAACGTTTCCAGGAGGAGATGGCGCAGCAATCATGTTAGATGGGGGGCCTAGTAGTGGTGGGGGTGGGTGGCTTCTCCGTAGCCACAAGTTAGGCAACTTCTCTATCTCTAATGGAAACATCTATGACCGGGTGACGGTTGACCCCTCCGGCAGCGTCGGCATCGGGACGACGGGGCCTGGTGCCAAACTTGATGTTAGGATCGATGCAGAGAATAAAGCTGCAATTTCAGGCAGTAACACTTTCAGCGGTAATAGTCTTCGCGCTGTAGGTGTGGTGGGTGGTGGATGGGTTGGGGTGGAAGGTACTGCTGTGAATAATGGTTACGGCGTGTATGGACACAGTGCGGGAGGATCTGGCACTGGTGTGTATGGCAACGGTGCATTTGCCGGTGTCAGGGGCGAAGGAAGCTCGTATGATTTTTATGCGGCAGGGCCAGGCACGGATTATGGTTCATCGTCCTCCATCCGCTGGAAGACCAACATCCAGCCCATCGAGCATGCTGTGGAGAAAATCTCAGCCCTGCGTGGCGTCTATTTTGATTGGAACAAAGATCACGGCGGCCGCCATGACGTGGGGATGATCGCGGAAGAGGTCGGGAAGGTCCTGCCGGAGATCGTCTCGTATGAAGTAAACGGTGTGGATGCAACGGGGATGGACTACAGCCGGTTGACCCCCCTTCTCGTGGAAGCCATCAAGGAGCAGCAGGCACAGATTGAGCGTCTTCAACGCGAGCTAGAAACGTTAAAAGGCAAGATCCCGTGATTAAAAAACGTGTTTCCGTGGACGCGTACCGAATGAAGAATTTTCGGCCTTGACATATCGTACGTAATATGGTACGCTTTGCGCGAGGGTAAAAAGATGACGACTTTAACCGCAAGTCAGGCAAGGGCACAACTCTACAAGTTGCTTGACCAGACCACGAGTTCCCACGAACCCATCCAAATCACGGGTAAAAGAAACAACGCCATTCTTGTTTCCGAAGAGGACTGGCGCGCTATTCAGGAAACTTTGTATTTGCTTTCTATTCCTGGCATGCGCGAATCTATTCGTCAGGGTTTAAAAATTCCTGTCAAAGCGTGTGCTTCCCATCTTGAGTGGTAATGCCATGGCATGGCGGATCGTTTTTACGACACAAGCCCAAAAAGACGCTAAGAAAATAGCCCACTCTGCCCTTAAAGAAAAAACACAAGGGCTCCTTCATATTATTGAGAATAATCCCTTCCAGACACCACCGCCTTATGAAAAGTTGGTTGGTGATCTTGAGGGTGCTTACTCCAGGCGGATTAATATCCAGCATCGTTTGGTGTATCAGGTCTTAAAGAAGATCAAAACCGTCAAAATTATCCGTATGTGGACCCACTACGAATGAAATAGGTAAGTAAAACGAATTCACCACGGGGCTTGTTCTTCATAAAATATTCTAAAAGTTCGCTGGCCGTTCCTTTCTTAAACTCTTCGAATTTTTTCGTCACTTCCCGCACGCAAACAACCTCTGGATTATTTAAGACCTCTTTGATGTCCCTTAGGGTTTTAAGAAGCCGATGCGGTGACTCATAGAAGATCACGGTCCTTGCTTCCTTGCGAAAAAGCTCCAATTTTCTTCGTCGCGCTAAAGATTTCACCGGTAAAAATCCTTCAAAAACAAAACGATCCATCGGCAGCCCGGATAATGTCAAGGCGGCAATGAGGGCTGTTGGCCCGGGAACCACCGTCATTGAAACGCCATTTTTCTGTGCCAGACGTATCAGATAAAATCCCGGATCGCTAATGCCGGGCGTTCCGGCGTCGGTCACCAAAGCGATATCCTTGCCTTCTTTTAAAAGCCCTAAAAGATAATCGCCTTTTTTAAACTGATTGTGCTCAAAAAAGCTCGTTAAAGGGGTCTTGATTTGATAATGATCCAGGAGGATTTTCGTGTGGCGGGTATCTTCGGCAGCGATCAAATCCACTTTCTGTAAAGTCTCCAGCGCGCGGAGGCTCAAGTCTTTGAGGTTGCCTATCGGCGTTGACACAACATAAAGCATTGGGCTATGAGCCATGAGCTTTTCATTATTATATGCCAACTACTCAACAGTGACCGACTTCGCGAGATTGCGCGGCTGATCCACGTCACAGCCTCTTTTGACCGCGATGTAATACGCAATCAATTGCAAGGGTAAGGCGACCAATAAAGGCGTTAAAAGGGGATTGATCTCGGGGATATAAATCACATGGGGGGTGTGCTCTTGGATGGCACGATCTCCCTGGGTGGCGATGGCGATCATCTTGCCCTTCCGCGCGCGGATCTCCTGCATATTGGAAATCATCTTCTCGTAAACCGGTGAAGAGGGCGCAAGGCAGACAACCGCGCGGTACTCATCGATCAGCGCGATGGGCCCATGCTTCATCTCCCCGGCCGCATACCCTTCCGCGGGGATGTAGGAGATCTCTTTTAACTTCAGAGCCCCTTCCAAGGCCGACGGGAAATTGACGTTTCGCCCCAGAAAAAGAAAAGACCCAAAATGAGAATTGGCGCGGGCGATCCGGGCGGTGGAGGATTTCGTTTTTAAAATTTCTTCACAGAAAGAAGGAATCTTTTCCAAATCTTCCAGAATCTTCCGGCCGATGGCAGGAGATAAGCTCTTGCGGATCGAAGCCAATTTCAAGGCAAAAAGATAGAGCATACAAAGCTGTGCCGTATAGGCCTTGGTGGAGGCCACCCCAATCTCGGGTCCGGCGTGCGTATATAAAACCCCGTCGGAGTCCCGTGCCAACGAAGAGCCCACGACATTGCAGATCGAAATGACCTTCGCCCCTTTGGCCTTGGCCTCTTTTACGGCGGCCAGGGTGTCGGCGGTCTCGCCGGATTGGCTGATGGCCACAATCAAAGTCTTCTCATCCAGAATCAAAGAACGGTACCGGAATTCGCTGGAGACATCAACCGAAACCGGCACGCCGGCCCATTGTTCAATGATATACTTCCCAACCATGCCGGCGTGATAGGCCGTGCCGCAGGCCACGATGCCTATTTTGTCAAATCTCTTTAACTCTTCTTCGGTCCGTTGGAGTCCATCGAGAATAATGCGGCTGGCTTTAAGCCGGGAAGAAAGCATATGCCCAATGACTCGGGGCTGCTCCTCGATCTCTTTGAGCATGAAATGCGGATACCCTTCTTTCTGGGCCGATCCGATCGTAAAGGAGACCGATTCAATTTTGGGATGAATCCGCGTGCCCTGAAAATTAAAAATCCACAATCCCTCTTTTCTAATCACCGCAAGCTGCTCGTTCTGAAGATAGATGACCCTTCGGGTCTTATCCAAAATGGCCGGGACATCCGAGGCAAGGAAATATTCGCGGCCTCCAACGCCAATGACGAGCGGTGAACCCAACCGGACCGCGAGCAAGGTCCCGGGCTCGTCGCTCGCGATGACGCCTAAGGCGAAGGCGCCTTTCAGCTGCCGGATCGCCTTTCGGATCGCCTCGAGGATATTCCCGTGATTGTGCTCTTCAATGAGATGGGCGACCACTTCCGTGTCGGTTTCGGAAAGGAACCGATGGCCTTTTTTCTTAAGGAAATTTTTCAATTCCTGATAATTTTCGATAATGCCGTTATGGACTACCAAAATTCTTTTGGAACAATCGAAGTGAGGATGGGCGTTGATGCGGTTGGGCGCGCCGTGGGTGGCCCAGCGCGTATGGGCAATCCCCATCGAGGACGAAGATAAAGGGTGGCTTTTAAGGAGGGTAATGAGATTCTGAATCTTCCCTTCGGTCTTGCATACGGAGATCTTCCCATCGGAGGCGGTTACGATTCCTATCCCGCTGGAGTCATAGCCGCGGTATTCCAGTTTTTTAAGGCCTTCCAAAAGAATCGGAACGGCCTCTTGGGGGCCGATATAGCCAATGATGCCGCACATGGTTTGAGGATCATCTTTCTATGGCCGGACATTCACAAGCGTGATCGCTTTTTTGTACTTTCCCGTTCTTTTCGTAAAATACACCTCGCCGTCGCACGCTGCAGTTAAAAGGGTGCGCCCAATCACATTCTGGCCGGGCCTCCAGCGATCCCCCTCCCGGGTCAAAACCGTTCCGGCCTTCACGCGCTGGCCTCCGCTGACCTTAAGGCCGTGCGTTTCCCTATAAAACCTACTGGTGATCCCACCTCTTCTGGCCATAATTCTCCTTCAATGAGTCCCCGCTGCTGTCTTGCCTGCCTGTCGGCAGACAGGCGACAGCAAGACGCGGGGAGTAAATTCACCCCCGCTGTTTCGCTTTGTTTCGCTTCGCTTTACAAAGCGAAACAAAGCGACGGGGGTTCATTTATTAATTTTTCTTCTCGTTGAGGATCTTGTCGATCTCGGTCTTAAAGGCGTTAAAATCCCGGGCCGAAGTCTTGCGGCCGTTGATATAAAAGGTGGGTGTCCCCCGCACATCCACTTGGCCCCCCAAACTGATATCCTTGTTGATCAACTCTTCCCACTTCGCATCTTTTTCCTTGTAGTCTTTCAGGAATTTGTTGACGTTGAGCTTCAATTGCTGCGCCAACTCTTTGAATTTTTCTTCACTCAGATTGGCCGCATTCTGGAGCAACAAATCCGTCATCTCCCAGTATTTTCCTTGCTCACCGGCCGCAAAAGCGGCTTTGGCCGCCGGCCGGGCCTGAGGATGAAAAGACAAAGGAAAATTCTTCAAAACATAATTGACCTCTTGGGGATAAGCCTTGAGGGCCTGCTGCACGGGAGGATGAAACCTTTGACAAAAAGGACACTGGAAGTCCAAAAACTCTACGACGGTCACGGGGGCCCTGGGATTTCCCCGGATGGGAGAATGGGCAATGTCGATCGTATGGATTTTGCTGTAATCTTCAGAAAGAACCGCGGAGGGCTGCTGAGCCACCTTGGGAGAAGGGGCCTGAAAATTCTTCAAGGCACGGACAGCCTCATGGGATTGGGTTTCCATCGTTGCCAGACGCTTGTCCATGTTGGATAAATCCTTCTCGACGGTCTTAAGGGAACGGATGATTTCATTGAGCTGCATCACAAGAACGGGCTTGGTGGTCCGCTGGACAGCCACCGCCACGCCCACAATAATTCCGGCCAAGACCACGATCAATAAAGTCAAAACTCTTTTTTCCATAGATCTGATCCTTTCTTGGCATCTCTTGATGCCATAGGTCTTTTATCGGTTCTTCAGAATATCCACAACTGTCTGATGATACCGAAACCCTTCCCAATCCAAATCAGCCGATAAGGCTTTGGTTTCGGCTTCGATCCTTTTGGCCATCACATCCACCTTAATTAAGATAACCGCTGCGAAAATAGACATCCCAAATGATAAACAAACAAGCGACAAAGCCTTTTTAACATTATCCATGGCCCCTTTATCGTCTTCCTTGCTGGTAGGGGAGGTTCATTTTATCGTAAAGCCTCAAGGTTTTCAATCAGTTTTCCTTAACCAGGTATCTTATGTCATCCCAGCGCCGGCTGCATCCAAAGAGGGCCATAATCCAGATCTTTCCGTTTTTGGTCGTATATCCCACAAAGCACGCCTGAGCGGCTTTGGTGTAGCCGGTCTTGCCGTGGATATTCTTCCCCCAGTCGGTGAATAACAATTTGTTATGATTTTTTAAGAGGATCTTCCGTCCGTCTGCCGAATAAATCGTTTTGTATCTTAAGCCCACTGTCTTTTTAAAGAAAGGGTGCCCTAGCGCCTTGCGAAAAATAAGAGCCATGTCATAAGCCGTCGTGTATTGGGAGATGCGTTTCTGAGGCCCCGGTCGTCCCTTCGGGGCAGGCCCCAACGGTACCTTCGGGGCAGGCAGACCCGTTGAGTTGGCAAATTTGGTGTGATGCGCACCTAGCTGACGGGCCCGCCGGTTCATCAAGGCAACAAATTTCTCTTCGGAACCCGCAACCGCCTCAGCCAGCGCAATGCTGGCGTCATTGGCCGAATTGAGCAAAATGGCATAAAGCAAATCCGACACCTTATACTGTTCCCCCGAGCGCAGATGCAGCTTGCTCGGCTGGATGTTATTCGCACGGGAGCTGACGGTGACGATCTGATCCAAAGGCAATCGCTCCAGAACCAATAAAGCGGTCATCACTTTGGTGGTGCTGGCCGGCTGGACTTTCTTGCGGATATTCTTTGCGTACAACTGCCTCTGGCGGGTTGTATCAAGGAGAATGGCTGACCGTGCTGAGATCTTGTAGGATTTCTTAAGCCCCCGCTTGAGGGAGCCTTTGGGGGAATGCCGGGCTGACCACCCATCCGAAGACAGCGAAAAAATCACAACCATGCATAAAGCTACGCTTACGGAACGGGGAAATCTCATGATCCGCCGCCATTGAACTGATGCACCAACTCCAAGGCCCTTCGAATCCCGGGCGTGGGGATCCAGGAGCACCCCTGAGCCGGGAAAATCCGCCAACCCCCTTTTGTCTTGACAATGGCAATCCACATCTGTTGGGTGATCTTCTCTTCGATCACCATCGCCCGGACCATGGCCTTATGGGCTTTCGCATCATAAAGGTAATCTTTAAACAAAACAGTGATCTCCCCTTTTTCATCCCTCATCCGAAAATGCCGGGGATCAAAACTTTTAAGGTGAAATTCTTTCAACACAACCTCCTCTTGAAAAGGGATCGCTATATGCTCTTCCTTAACCAAATTGAGCTCGAAGAATTCTCTTTGTCCTTGTTCTTTCCATTTGCGTTCGTATTTGGTGTCAAATTGCGGAGGGATGATCTTTTGTTGAACACAGAAGCCGCTCGTGGGGAGCTCGCCCTTAACCCACTCAGCAAAGGGAAGAAAATCTGTGACAATTCTCAATTGGCCGCCATCCGCCAAGCGGCTATTGACCAGCCGCAAAAAATCTTTGTTAAGCAAACGGTGTTTGGCGTGCCGGTATTTGGGCCAAGGGCAGGGAAAAAGACAGTGCACCCGATCCACGCTCAAAGGAACCAGCAGTTTTTCAAAAACCAACCGGGCGTCGGCATTCAGAAGCCGGATATTACGAAGATCGCTTTGGAAAAGCCTCTTCAAGATCTTATAAATCCGACCCTTATCCTGCTCAATGCCGACAAAATTCCGTTCCGGATGCCTTTGCGCCAAACGGAAAAGAAATTCCCCTAAACCGGAACCGATCTCCACCTCCAGAGGTCCCGACCGGCCGAACTGCTTTGACCAATCGATGGGCCGCTTCACTTCGGAAAAGGGAACCAAGGGGAAATTCCTGGCCTTCATTGCTCATCCGGTGGATTCTGGTTCTTCTTGAGATGCCTCAGAAAATTCCAGCCTTTCCCCACCAACCGATCCTTCTCAAAAACGAAAGGCGTCAATTCATCATCGGTGATCAGACCGTCGGCGTGCTTAAGGTGAGTCAAATAAAATACCACCTCATATTGGCGATGGTCAGCGGTCTTTAAGATATCAATGCGATAAGGATTTTTCAAGGTGATGGGGAGGAATTCTTTTGTGTTTTCAGGGGATCTCTGATAACCGATGACCACACTCTGGCCCAAGGCCTTCTTGACCTCTGCCGATGAGATGCCCAAAGGAATCTGCCGGACGATCTCATTTCCCTTAATGAACGAAGGAGACCGGGTTGCGCATCCGGCTAAAACAAAAGTTAAGAAAAGGAAAATCGTCTCTCTCATGCCGTCTTCCCCGCTTATGCCTTTTGATAGGCCTTGAGCCGTCGGATCAGCTCGGTATTGACACTCGGGTCGCTGGGCACCTCGACAACCGAAAGCTCCCTTAAGGTAAGCGCTGATTTCAAATCTTGCTGCAATTCCTTAAGGGTCTGGGGCTGGTACCCTTTAATCCCAAAGCTCTCGGCATACAATTTGAAATCGGGATTCGTCAAGGCCGTTCCGGTTGAGCGGCCGTGGGTCATTTTTTGCTTCCAGCTGATCAAGCCGTAATCATTGTCGTTGAAGATGATGACGGTAAACACAACCCCCAGCCGTTTGGCGGTCTCCAACTCCTGAGAGTTCATCAGAAACCCCCCGTCTCCCATGCAGGCGACAATGCGCCGATGAGGATCAAGGAGGCTGGCGGCAATCGCCCCCGGAAGAGCGAACCCCATACTCGCCAAACCATTGGAAATCAAACATCCGTTGGGTGTTCTCGCCGGGAAATTGCGCGCGATCCATATCTTGTGGCTTCCCACATCGCTTATTAAAAGATCCTCATCCCCCATGAGGGAGCGTAGGATGTTCAAGACCCCCGGCACATGAAAAGGCTCGCCGTCTTTGAGGTCATAGCTTTTGATATCGCCGCGGATCCGGTCTCGAATGGGAATGTACCAGGAAGAATCAAAACGGCAGGGTGTCCGCGCCAGCTCTTTATTGAGCTCGCGCAGACTCGCGCCAACGTCGGCCACGATCTCCACGGCTGGTTGATAATGCGTATAGACCTCGGCGGCGGCAAAATCCACATGGACGATGGTTTTATCGATTTTGGGATTCCAGGCGTCGGGTTCGTACTCAGCCAAATCATAGCCGATCGTCAAGATAAGATCCGCCTGATCCACGGCCTCCATCACGTAATCGCGAAATCCCAGGCCGATCGTATGCAGGGACTCCGGGCTGTCGTCGGAGACCGCGCCCTGGCCCATGAAGGTGTGCGCAATCGGGATATGCCAGGCTGAGACAAACTCCCGCAGATAGCCCGAGGCCTGCTTGCGGATGGCGCCGTTTCCCGCCAGGATCAAGGGCCTCTTAGCGGCCTTCAACAAGGAAACCGCCTCTTGTAAAGCGCTTTGATCGGGATCAGGCCGGCGCACACGGTGGGCGGCAATGGGCTGACGGCTGGATTCCATCTTGGCGACGTCCTCGGGAAGCTCGATATGCGTGGCTCCGGGCTTTTCGCTCTCCGCGATCTTGAAGGCCTTACGGACGACTTCACAAACCACATCAGGATCGGTGATTGTCGTATTCCATTTCGTGATGGGACGAAACACGTTCACGATATCGAGATGCTGATGGCTCTCTTTATGAATGCGCTCCAACCCCGCCTGTCCCGTGATCGCCACCACCGGGCTTTTGTCCAGATTGGCGTCCGCAATGCCGGTCACAAGGTTGGTGGCCCCCGGCCCCAGCGTGGAAAGGCAGACACCAGCTTTTCCCGTCAATCGGCCCCATACATCGGCCATGAAGGCCGCGCCTTGTTCATGCCGAACGGGAATAAACCGAACCGAGGAGTCCTCCAAGGAAAAGAGGAGATCCTCAATCTCCTCACCGGGCAACCCAAAGACGTGCCGGACGCCCTCTTTCTCCAAGCATTTAACAATAAGATCCGAGACTTTCATGGAAATCCTTTAATGATCTTCCTCCACCCCCACCCCATACTCATACACCATCCATCCGCCGTTGTAGGCGGTCAGTATAACAAAACTCACGATGAGCACAAGACAAATCCCCAAAATCCTCTCAAAGGACTTTTTGTTTTTTCTCTTCACAAGCCAAAAAATCGGCAGACTTGAAATGGAGCTTCCCATCGTCAACAAGCCGAACCGCCCGTGAATCTCAACAAGAGGGTGCATGACCCCGAGGTGCTCCGCCTCAGGCCTCCTTTCCAACCTTTATTTTCCGAAGTTGTCGCGTCAACTCTATGGGGTAATGAGGGCGGAGGCTAGAATTACGAAAAGACGCTGAAAGCCGAGACAATCTCCCTTGGGTGAACTCACGGATTCGATCAAGGGAGGGAAGGGCGTTTTTCAACTGGCCTTTTTGAATGATCGGTTTTAACAGAGGCTCCGTGTTTTTAGGCGGATCTTCGTGAAACAAACCAATGAGATCTTTGGCAAACATCCCCTGCTGCGTATATTGACGGAAAACCTGTTTTCTCCCCGGGATGGTCTTCTTTCTGAAGCTCTGTTTGGCCTTGAATTTTACGCCCGCGTCTTGGTCTTTAGTCTCAACCAATTTATACGTGAGATTTAATGCGGGCAGATCCCGCGAGGTCACCATATCGGTCCCCACACCAAACAGGTCGATGGGCGCTCTTCTTTTAATAAGATCCAAAATCTTATATTCATTCAGATTGCCGCTGGCGATCAACTTGACGCCTCTTAAGCCTTCCCGATCCAAAATCTTCCGGATCTCTTTGCTTAAGGCCTCCAGATCGCCGCTGTCCAACCGGAGCCCCTTGATCTTTTTCTTGAGATCTAATTTTAAAATCTTTTTCACCGCCTCCACGGTATCGTAGGTGTCGATCAAAAGGATCGTGTGCTCGGGAAAAACCGCATGATACCGAGAGAACGCGTCCTCTTCCCGATCAAAGGCCTCGACCCACGAATGCGCCATGGTGCCGTACAAAGGGATGCCGAATTTTTTGCCGGCATAGACGTTGGATGTCCCCAGACACCCCCCGATATACGCGGCACGGCCAGCGAGGACGGCGGCCTCGGGCCCGTGCGCCCGGCGGGAACCAAAATCAATCACCCCTCTTTGAACCCCATCGCTTAAGGCGGCTTCCACGACACGGCTCGCCTTGGTGGCGACCAAACTCTCGACATTGATCGTTGACAAAAGATAGGTCTCCAAAATCTGGGCCTCCAGAATGGGCGCCTGAACCTGCACAATGGGCTCGCCGGCAAAGAAGATCTCGCCCTCCGGCATGGCCCAGAGGTCGCCGGTAAAACGAAAATCTCTAAGGGAATCGAAAAAACCCGGTTGCACCGCTTTAAAAACCGGATGGGTTTTTAGAAAATGGATCTCTTCGTCGGAGAATCTTAGATTCAGAATATAATCAACGATCTGCTCCAAACCGCAGGCCACAAGGTAAGAGCGGTTTTTCGGCATGGTATAACAGGAGAGCTCAAAGACGGCCTGTGTTTGAACCTGATTTTGAAAATACCCGGCCGCCATGGTCAATTCGTAGAGATCGGTTTTTAGCCCATGGTTGGGATTCTCAAGGGAAGGGATCATAACTCGTTTTGTAGGTTGGATAATAGGGAGTAAGTAATCTTTTTTGCGCCATGAGAGGTCATCTCTTCTAATGCCTTTTGGGAATCCCCGGCGTTGACCTCCACGCCCTTGACGGCATCCGTCAAGACATAAACGTTAAAACCATGCTTTAAGGCATCCAGGACCGATGATTTGACGCAATAGTCCGTGGCCAGCCCGCCCACGAAAAGATCCCGGATCCCCAGGGAACGCAAAAGATCCCCCAACGCCCGCCCTTGGGGATCCGTGGCCTCGAACGCCGAATACCCGTCGCTTGTAGGGTCCATACCTTTGGAGAGAATAATAGCCTCCGAAGTCAATTTCAAATCAGGATGAAACCGGGCGCCGGGCGTATTCTGAACACAATGGGGCGGCCATGGCCCTCCATAGGGTTTAAAATGTTTTGTCTTTTGGGGGTGCCAATCGCGGGAAGCCAAAATGGGCAGTTGCTCTTTAACAAAGCTCTCAAGGTAAGTATTCAGCGCAGGAACCACCGCATCGCCTTCAGGGACGGCCAACGCCCCGCCGGGACAAAAATCATTTTGGACATCCACAATGAGAAGAGCCTGATTTCTTTTCATGGAACAACCCCCCTTCCAAAAAAGATTTTAACTGTTTATGGGAGAAGATTCAAATTAAAATTTTACATCGTCCATAATTTTTGTTGACCCCGAGGGGTGTTGTGTGTATATTCTTTTAGTTCATAGCTCGTGGCTCGTAGCTCGTAGGGTTTCAGTACGAGCTACCAGCTAAGAGCTACGAGCTTAATAGGCCCCATCGTCTAGCCTGGTCAGGACGAATGGTTCTCAGCCATTAAACAGGGGTTCAAATCCCCTTGGGGCTATACTTGTCTCTGCCGGTTCTGCCGACGCTCGTTTTTAACTCGGTCGGCATCCCGACCGAGCCTTAGGCGAGCGTCGGGAAAATCCGGCTGGGGCTATTATCTTTCTTCTAGAGGAAGCCTTTCTCCAATGCCCACTCACATCGGCATCGGCTTTAGTCAAAACCCCAACTCCTCCCTCGCGGCCCGGGAAGCGGCCACCAAAGCCAAGATTCAAACCCAGCAACCCACCGTCGATTGTGCCCTGGTTTTTCATACGATCCATTACCATCCCGCCGAAGTCCTGGAATCGATCCGAGAGATTTTAGGGGAGGCCAAATTGATCGGCGCTACCACGGCCGGAGTGATCCTCTCCGAGTCGATTGAAATGCGCGCCGTAGCCGTCTTGGCCATCACCTCGAGTGATCTTTATTTCGGGTGCGGCGGTGTACCGGAAGGGATGTCCGGAGATATCCGCCAGGCCGGCAACCTTTTAGCGAGACGGGCCATGATGGATTTAGGCCCCCATCCACGGCAAGGCTTTGTATGTTTTACCGACGGGTTATTAAAAAATTCCTCCCCCATCATCCAAGGACTCCAAGAAATTTTCGGGACCGTCTTTCCCATCGGGGGCGCGGGCGCGAGCGACGATTTTCACTTCCGCAAAACCTACCAATACTGTCAGGACAAAGTTATGACCAGCGACGCCTGCGGCCTCTTGATCGGCGGGCATGGCAATTTCGTCATCACCGGCCGGCACGGCCTTCGCCCCTTAGGAAAACCGCGCATCGCTGACCGAGTGGACGGACATATCATCAAAACGATCGATGGCAAGAAACCCTACAGTCTTTACGAAGAATTCCTGGGAAATGAGGCGGCCGGGCTGCGCTCTAAGACCTTATCCCCAATGGCCATCCTTTATCCTTTGGGAATACTCTTAGAAGAGGAAAAAGAATACTTAGTGCGAAATGCTGTTGACATCTTAAACGACGGGAGTATCGTATGTCAGGGAGAGGTCCCGGAGGGGGCAGAGGTCCATATTATGATGAGCAGCAAGGATTCCCTGATCCAAGCGGCCCGCGACTGTGCAACAGAAATCCGGGAGGCTTTCAAAGGGAAAACCCCGCAGGCGGTTGTCATTTTTGAGTCTCTGGCCCGCTATAAATTGCTGGGCCAAGCGGCCTTTAAAGAAATCTTGATGATTAAAGAAATTCTGGGAAACACAACCCCGCTTCTGGGGATGTATTCCTATGGAGAGATTGCCCCGTTCCATTCGCCGGGGCCCTTAAAGAAAATCCATTTGCAGCACCAAAGCATTGTCCTTTGGGCCATAGGATAAGATGGAAAGCTTTCTTGCCTCTTTCAAAACGCTGGATCCAGTGGCGGCCTTTACTCTCACAGGCGTCGTCCTTCTGGCGGTCGTGGGCATTTTGATCTTTCTTCTCTTGGGCCGGATCGACCAGATCCGGGACTTAAAACAATCCCTCCAAAAGCTTTCGCGATCCTTTCAGGATCTCGACGAACAAGCCAAACTGATTGTCAAAACCGATCTGGAGCTCAACAAGACCCAAGAGGAGCTCGACCGGCGTTTGAACGGGCTCAACGCCCTGCAGAAGGCCTCGCGTTTGATCTCCACCACCCTGGATCAAGATGAAATCTTCCGACGGCTGGATCAGTCCCTCGTTCTGGAACTGGGATTTGAGAAAAACCTCATCCTCATGTTTGACGAACACAAGAAACTGCGCTGTCGCGTGGGATGGGGGTTCTCCAAAGAGGAAATACTACACATCATTTCTCGTCTAGAGAAAGAATTGAGTCTCAATGCTGCTTTAGAGGAAGGCCACAGCTTTTCTTCTTTGAGCTCCCCTAAGCAGAGGAAAGAAAAAATCATCGAGCTCTTTGGCGTCGATCATTTTATCTTGGCGCCGGTCCTGACCCAAACCGGAATGATCGGCATGGTCTTTGTGGGAAATCGCTCCGGGGCCTCCTCCATGACCGAGGGAGATGAAGAGCTCATGTCCATTCTGGCCAACCAGATCGGACAGTCGCTGGAAAACGCCCAGCTTTTTGAGCAAGTCTACCGTTCCCGTCAGGATCTGGAATCGAAAATCCAGGAAAGGACCAAGCAGTTGGCCATTGCCCTTGAGGAAGTCAAAAAAATCAGCAAGCTAAAGTCTGAGTTTATCTCGGCGGTGTCCCATGAGCTGCGCACCCCCCTCACCTCCATCAAAGGATATGCCTCGATCTTGATGACCGGAAAAATCGGTGAGATCCCCCCCGAGGTCAAAGAGCGGTTGGAAAAGATCAACAAGCACTCCGACAATCTTGTTAAGCTGATTAATGATCTCCTGGATATCGCCCGGATCGAATCCGGGCGATTCGAGATGAAATTCGCCAAACACGCCATCGCCTCCTTGATTGAAAACGTCCGGGATCTCCTGACACCCCAGATGAAAGAAAAAGGAATCCTATTCAAAGCTCAGATCGCCGCGGCCACACCCGAGGTCTTTGTGGACTCAAGCCAGATTGAACGGGTCCTCATTAATCTGGTGGGCAATGCGATCAAATTCACGCCCCGGGAGGGGACGATCACGATCCGTGTCCAGCCGGAGAAGGAAACGGTTGTGTGCTCGGTCGTGGATACCGGTATCGGGATCAAAGAAGACGACATCCCAAAACTGTTTAGCGAATTTTACCGGGTCGATAACGAAATCAATCAGAAAGTCAAAGGGACGGGCCTGGGGCTGGCCCTGGCCAAGAAGGTCATCGAGGCCCATCACGGAAAAATCGCTGTGACCAGCAAAGCCAACCAAGGCACAACGTTTAGCTTTAGCCTTCCCATCAATCGAATAGAAGAAAAGACATGAGAAAAGACAAGATCCTGACGATTGACGACGATCCCGACATCCTCGACGTCCTCAAATTGACGTTGGCAGAGCATTATGACGTCTTTCAGGCCGCCGACGGCAGACAAGGATTGAACCTGACCCAGCAGAAAAATCCGGACTTGATCATCTGCGACTATGTAATGCCGGGGATGAACGGCCAGGAGTTCTGCAAGACCCTCAAAAAGGATATCCTGCTTCGGCAGATTCCGGTTATCATGCTGACCGGCAAGGGCGAGCTGAAAGATATGGTGGGAGGGATTGAGGCAGGGGCGGACGATTATCTGGTCAAGCCCTTTGAACCGGATGAGCTCCTGGCCCGGATCCGCATGATCTTAAGACGAACCATCCGCAGCCTCGATGCCAATCCCCTGACTCATCTGCCGGGCAATACCTCCATTGTGGAAGAGCTAAAGCGACGGATTGACGGCAGCGAGCCTTTTGCGGTCGGCTATGCCGATCTGGATCAATTCAAGATGTACAATGACAAATACGGGTTTGAAAAAGGAGATGAAATCATCCGCATGACGGCCCGCATCTTGATCGATGCCGCCCGAAAAAAAGGCGGGCCCAATGCCTTTGTTGGGCACATCGGCGGGGATGATTTTGTGGTCTTAACCGAAGACTCGTTGATGGATGCCGTGTGCCAATCCATCATCGAGGAATTCGACAAGATCGCGCCCCAATTCTACAATGAAGAGGATAGGAAAAAAGGATACATCACGGGCAAGAACCGTCAAGGAAATGAAATCAAGATCGGGCTCCTATCCATTTCGATTGGGATCGTCAGCAGCGCCGCCCAAAAAATCACCCACGTGGCTGAGGTGAGCGAGATCGGCGCCGAGCTCAAAAAATACGCCAAGGGCATTGAGAAAAGCGTTTATGTGCGGGATCAACGGTGCTCGGGCCGGCAGGGATGACTGCCCCCTTTGCTTTGTTAAGCCATCTGCATATGTTGATACAGCGGCTTGGCGATAGGCCTAAAGAATTGGGAAGCATTAATAATTTCAATGCCAATAACTTGACCTTTTTCGTCAAGCTCAACATTAATGCCTGGGGCTACTTCCACAAACTCTTCTTCCTTCCCTTTTCTGGCAACAATATAAAGAGTATCCGATTTCGAATCGTAATTCACTAATGGTTTATGACTCATGTTGCTTCCACCTCCCTGATTTGATACGACTATATTTTTGATATAACTTGATCGGATGAAGCGTAATAATCTCCACGGAATCTTCTTTCTTGTCATATACCAAAACCATTTCTCGCACTTGACCCTCAAATTCAACCTGATGAATAGCTATAAAATGTTTAGTCGTACGATCATAATACCGCTCCCGGGCAGTTGCAAAGATCTTGCGCGGTAAATCATAGGGGATGTTTCGTATTTTTAGCCGGAATTCTAAATGAGCGGTATATTTTATCTCCATATCAGTGGCTTATCACTGAAGGCAAAGCCCGAATCCCCGTCCCTGAAAAACAGCCTGTCCCCTTTGCTTCTGATAGATCCCTGAAAAGCAGGCGCGGTCCTTACTTGGTCCTACTTGGTCTAATATACAGGAACTGCAACCTTTTTCCGGGGCCTAAGCTTACCCTGAATGGCCTGATCCATTCTTTCAGCTTCGCTCCCCGGAATCCAAATTTCGCTACATTGATCACAAACCTGCACCAAAACATTTTCAAAAAGATATAAGTGCCCTTCAACAAAGCGGTCCATCGTAATTTTTTGTGGCCTGAGTTTACCCCCGCAGATAGCACACAAAAAGTCTTTCATGGTCTTTTCTCCCTTCTCGTTTTTGGATCTAACCACTTAGCGGGATCCAACCAATGTACGGTAATAATGTGAACCTGTTCTCCAAGAGCACACAAAACATAAAGCGGTTCGCCTTTTCGAACGTAGCCTAAAATGAGATAACTGGGATAGGGCTTGTCATCAGAATAATTTTCAATAATTTCTCCCGTTGAGACGACATGTTTAATTGCTCCAAGAGATATTCCTTTAAGGTCACAGCGCCTTTGGGCGTGTTTCGTAATTTTGTATTCTTCATGAAGGAATTTTTTACGAATTTGTTCCAGTACACTCATACCCTATATTTTAAAGTCTTTTTAAGTCCTCGTGACTTCGCCGATCGCCCCTAAAAATAAGCCCATTCCCTCAAATGATGCCTGTCCCCTTTTACCTGCAACCAATTCCCTCGGTGCCGAGGGAATTATAGTGTAAAAAGGTGACTAGCACCTTTGCTTTTTTCTAGTAGCAACGAACAAATCATGGGGCAACTGGAGTGCACGGCCCACCATCCGGTGCTGTGAGTCTTTCGCACATCCTAAAAGCGCATTCATCACCACAACCACCGTGAAAACAAACGTTATCAAAACAGGTCCCCGTCCCACCAGGGCAATGTGTATTTGAAATTTCTCTAGAACCCGAGGGACATGCTGGAATTCCACCACATTGGAATACACATTTACAGCCGGAGTGGATATCTATATGCCATACATCGCCTCGGAAGATCACGCAATCTGGCTGTGGCGGCGGCTGAACACACGCCCCGGCCTCCACAACATATCCCGGCAGGCATTCCGCTTCGCATTTTCTGCCCTCCGGC
>Ga0209399_10000823_pt1 | contig 17395 bp, 18 predicted proteins | sample OV2TP3_FD_184130 | JGI IMG/M metagenome (GOLD analysis project Ga0209399, IMG submission 184130) | Hot spring microbial communities from Beatty, Nevada to study Microbial Dark Matter (Phase II) - OV2 TP3 (SPAdes) (version 3) | ecosystem: Environmental > Aquatic > Thermal springs > Hot (42-90C) ... | reverse complement strand
TGGTCTTCGACGACAAAGGCAAGACTCTCAACCCGACGTTCGTCGATTACCTGATGCCCACGATCAACATGCTGCCCCGGATTGAGTCCGTGCTCGTCCACGGTTATCCGGGCGCCGGACCTTACGGCACCAAAGGGGCGGGCGAGATCGGCTGCGTCCCGCCGATGGCCGCGATTGCCAACGCCATCTATAACGCCACAGGCGTGAGGATCAGAAAGCTGCCCTTGAGCCCCGAGAATGTGCTGCGGGCATTGAGAGAAGGAAACCGCTAGCCGCGGCTTGGGCGAAAAAATCGCCGGCCGGTGGCTGACCGCCAGGCTACGCTAAGGGACTCTTGCAGATTACGTTGACCAGCGCCTGGCGTTGCTCTTCCTTCACGACCTTGAGCGCGCGCTTTAAGGCCGCGGGAAGCTCGCCCGGTTCTTCAACGCGCACGGCATAGGCGCCGCATGCTTGCGCCGTCAACTCAAACTGTGGCGACGGGCTTAGATCGCAGCCGGGAAAATTCCCGGTCTTCTGGGCGATCCCCTCGGGGTAGAGCCCGCGCGCCGCGCTGATGCTAGCGTTCCAGGCCTGGTTGTTGTAGACGACGGTAAGAAAAGGGATGCGGTACTTCCGCGCGGTAAAGTGGCAGGCCGTGGGAGCGGAGAAGATATAGGATCCGTCTCCTTCCGCCGCGATGACCGTTGCTTCCGGAGCCCCCAGCTTCGCCCCGATCGCGGCGCCCAATCCCCAGCCGAGATGGCCGGCGGGCGGCGTGCTGAACAAAGAGCCCGGACGGTTTACCCGAATCACTTCCGCCATCGGCGATGTTACAGTCTCGTTTACGACGATGGTATTCTCGTCCATGACGTCGCCGATGCACTTCGAGACCCACAACGGATGGATCGGCTTTTCATGCTTCACCGCCTCAATCGAGGCCTCGACTTCACGAATCATGGCATTGTGCTCGCTCTCGATGCGTCTTCGCCGGTCGCCGAGCTTTGTTCTTGAAAGCCCGCCGGCATCCAGTTTGGCCCTGACGATCGAGTTCAAAACCGGGAGCGAGATCTCCGAGCAGCCCGTCACGGCGAGGTCGGCGGAAAAGCCCCACACCGGGATGGACGTAAAGAGCGGGTCCCTCTCGAGATGCACGATCTTCGCGCCGGGGCTTAGAAACTCGCCGCCCGCTTGGTTCCAAGGAGTATCCACGTCGATGAGGAAGATGACGTCGGAGGTCTTCGCATACTTGGCCGGCTGGCTGCCGAGATAGAGCGGATGATCCTGGGGAAAATTCATATAGCTCAGTTGCTGCGCCACGGGGATCGAAAGCAGCTCCGCCAGCTCGACGAGGTGCGATACGGCCTTCGGGTTGCGCCCCAGATACTTGGTTACGATGAGAGGGTTTTCCGCCGCCATCAGGAGCTCGGCGACCTTCTCGAGCGCGGCGGTCTCCGCTTGGCTTTTGCTTGCCGGCGCCAAGGGGCCCGGAAGCCGCCGCGTGGACTGGAGCGGCTCGCAGAGCCATTCCCTGGGCAAAGTCAGATAGATCGGACCCCGCGGCTCGCTCGTGGCGATCTTGAAGGCCCGCGCGATGACTGTGGCGATGTTCTGGTTCGACCTCACCTCGTAGTCCCACTTGACGAACTCGCGGACAAGAGCGCCCTGGTCCCGGGACTCTTGCCGCCAGTGGATGTGCTGGCTTTTTCCTCCCGGCAGCTCTCCTTCGGTGATCGGGGTTCGGCCCGCGACCAAGAACAGCGGAACATTAGCCGACTGCGCATTGAGGATCCCACCTAAGGCGTTGGCCGTTCCCGGAAGCGTATGGACCAAAACCATCTGAGGTTTTTGCGTGACGTTATAATAGCCGTGGGCCATGGAGACCGCCGCCATCTCGTGCGGCACGACGATCGGCTGGATGTCCGTGGGGTCTTCTTTGGCGGTCTTCGCCAGCGCCTCGATGATGGGACCGTGGTCCGTTCCCGTATTCGCGAACAGGTACCGGACAACACCCAGCGCCCGGACCTGCTCCAAGAAAGCCTCAGCCCCGTTCGCTACCGCAATGGTTCCGCGTCTCTCAGCCATGGACCTCTTTCTGTTCCAAGCTCTCAGCGCTTGTCTGACCAGAGCTGAGCCAAGAAGCCGCTCTTTTCCATCTCGTCGAGATAACGGGTGTCCACCATCTCCTGGGGCTTGACGTTTTTGGCTCGGGGGTCAATCGGCGCGATTTCGTCCAGGTTCGCCTGGAGCGCGTCGAGCTTGATGGCCAATCTCGGCTCTAAAGCTTTGATCTCCGCGTTGTAGCCGGCTTGCAGAATCTTCCTGTCATGGATCCGTAAATATTTCTCCAGAACTTTATAGGTGAGCTCCCTATCCGTATGCAAAATCTTCGCGGATTCCGCCATCGCCCGCATGAAGCGGCCCAGCACCTGCGGGCGCTTGGCGATGACAGAGCGGCGCGCATTGAACGTTGTGGCTGCGTAGGGGATGCGGAGGTCGGGACCGTAAATCACGTAATGATAACCCAGGTTCAGCGCCTGGGCATCCGTCGGCGAGGTCAATACCGCGGCGTCGATGCCTTGGGCAACCAACGCGGCGAGAGTCTCGGGCGCCCCTCCGGTCTGGATAAAGCTCACGTCTCGGGCTTCAAGACCGAAACGACGCAGCGCTTGGACCGCAAAATAGTGCGGGTTGCTGCCGATTCGCGACACCCCGATTCTTTTCCCCTTGAGGTTCTCAGGCTTTTTGATCTCCTGTTTGGCTAGGAAACTGTGGGTCAGGATGTTTTTGATGCCGCCTATGAATGCAATATCCCTGTTTCCCTGGATGAGGGCGCGAGAGAGCGCGCCAGCGCCCTGTACCGACAGCTCACTATCACCCGTCAGGATCGCTGCAACCGCCGGCGCGCCGGGCGTCACAAAGATGAGTTGGACGTCCAAGTCGTACTTCTTAAATATCCCGGTCTCCTGGGCGATCCAGGGCATCGATTGAGACATCACCCGGGCGGTATAGATGGCGTACAGCCTGTCGGCCGCCACAGCCGCGGACTCAGCGAATACAGCCACCCAAAGAACGAGCACGCTCAGGATGCGGACATAACCAACAACCCGTTGACTTCTTGACTTAACTCGCCGCCTCTTTTTCATATCTCCCCCGTCTAAAATCGCGCCACCCGACCTAAGTAAGCTGCGGGTAAAATAGAGCAGCTGGAGAACGGCCGTCAAGGGAAAACGGCCCGAATCACAAAACCCGGGCCGCCGCAAGCGGGTCTTTGAGGCCGAGCTCGCGCTCCTCAAGCTCGCGTATCCGATCGCGCAGCTCCGCGGCCCGCTCGAACTCCAAGCTGGCCGCGGCTTGCTTCATCTCCTTTTTGAGTCGCTCGACCAGTCGAGGAATCTCGCCAGGAACGTACTTCTCTCCCCTCTCCGCAACGACCGGCACCGTTACATAATCGGCCTCATAAATCTGCACCAGCGGACTCCCCAGCGACTTCACGACTGTCTGCGGAGTGATCCCATGCTCCTTATTGAACGCGGCCTGGAGGCGGCGCCTCCGATCGGTCTCACCTAGGGCCCGCTTCATCGACTCGGTCACAGCGTCCGCATATAGGATCACGGTCCCATTGACATTGCGTGCGGCCCGGCCGATCGTCTGAATCAAAGAGCGCTCCGACCGCAGGAAACCTTCCTTGTCTGCGTCCAAGACCGCCACCAGCGAGACCTCCGGCAGGTCCAGACCCTCGCGCAACAGATTGATGCCTACCAGGACATCGAAGCTCCCCATCCTCAGCTCCCGGATGATGTTGACGCGTTCGATGGTCTCGATATCGGAGTGGAGATAGCGCACCCTGAGGTTTAAATCCTGGTAGTAGTCGGTCAAATCCTCGGCCATCCTCTTGGTCAGCGTCGTCACCAAAACCCGCTCATCTCTCTCGGTCCTCTTACGGATCTCTTCCAGAAGATCATCCACCTGGGTGCGCGCGGGCCGCACCAGGACCTCGGGATCCGTGAGTCCGGTCGGACGGATAAGCTGCTCGACAACGACCCCGCGGCTCTTTTCCATCTCGTAGTCTGCCGGAGTGGCGGAGACATAGATCGCTTGCTTCAAGGCGGCCTCAAACTCCTCAAAGTTCAAAGGCCGGTTGTCCAGGGCAGAGGGAAGACGAAACCCGTATTCCACCAACGTCTCCTTACGAGACCGATCCCCCCGGTACATCCCGCCGATCTGCGGAATGGCCACATGGCTCTCATCGATAAAGAGGAGAAAATCCTCAGCGAAATAGTTGAGCAGCGTCGGGGGCGGCTCTCCGGGTCTCCTGCCCGTGAGATGGCGCGAGTAGTTCTCGATGCCGGGACAAAATCCCATCTCCTCCAACAGCTCCAGGTCGTACAGGGTCCGCTGCTCCAGCCTTTGGGCCTCAAGGAGTTTGTTCTGCGCCCGCAGTTCTTCAAGTGTTTCTTTAAGTTCGATGCGTATTCCTTCGACAGCGCTTCTCATCCTGTCTTCGGTCGTTACGTAGTGGCTCGCCGGATAAATGGCCGCCTTGTCGACGCGCCGCTGCACCTTTCCCCGGATCGGATCGATCTCTGAGATCGCTTCGATCCTGTCATCGAAGAACTCCACGCGCAGGCCTGAGGTATCCTCATATGCGGGAAAGACCTCCACGATGTCCCCCCTGACGCGGAAGGTCCCGCGATGAAAATCGTGGTCGTTTCTCTCATACTGAATATCCACGAGCTTTCTAAGCACCAGGTCCCGCTCTATCTCCATCCCTTGCTCGAGATAGACCATCAAGTCGAAGTACGCCTCCGGAGATCCCAGACCGTAGATGCACGAGACGCTCGCCACAATCACCGTATCTCTGCGCTCCAAAAGGGCCTTGGTGGCGGAATGGCGCAGCTTGTCGATCTCGTCGTTAATCGACGCATCCTTCTCGATGTAGGTATCCGTGGACGGGACATAGGCCTCAGGCTGGTAGTAGTCATAGTAGCTAACGAAGTAGCGGACGGCGTTATGGGGAAACAGCTCTTTAAACTCGTTATAGAGCTGCGCCGCCAAGGTCTTATTCGGTGCGATGACCAGGGTAGGCTTGTTGATCTGCGCGATCACATTGGCCATCGTAAAGGTCTTCCCGGAGCCCGTGACGCCGAGGAGGACCTGATGTTGCCTTCCTGCCTCTACCCCTTGAACCAATTTCTCGATGGCCTGTGGCTGGTCCCCCTGGGGCTTGAATTCAGAGACCAACTGGAACTGTCCCTCTCTCGCTTGCCGCGCCATCAGAGAAAAAATATCAGGGAAGTCGGGAAGGGGCAAGGAGATTCATTCGCTAACTCGACCCTTTTTTCTCCCTAAAGATAGTCCTCAGGTGTCATGTGAGGGATGAGGTAAGCGATAGATTTGAAGTGCTCATCATACGCGACGATGGCATCGCATCCGTAGACATAGGCGGCGATGGCATGCGGAACGTCACTAGCGTCCTTCAGAGCGTTGAACTTGCGGGCATGCCGCGTCCGTTCAGCACGAGATACAAAAGGCAAGAGCTGCAGCGGGAGTGTAAGGATCTTCTCTAGCGCGGCTTTGCCAAACGCGCTACCCGTCGGAAAGTCCGGGGCATTATCGATGGCAAACACATAGATTTCATGGAGAGCATCCCTCCTCATTTCTTTGCTGGTTTCTTACGGGATGCCTCTAGTGTTTCCTCATGCGCTAGGATGCGCCTTAGACTTGCCCTTCGAGCACGGTGCAGCAGGACAGAGGCGGGCTGACCTTGGACGTACTTGGCGAATTCCTTTAGTTTCATTGACTCCACATTACCAGCCAAGAGGTGGTGCGTCAAGCAAGCGGAAATCGGGCGCTAAAGCCTTTTGCGGTCTCTCATCCCTTATCCCGATGGCCTGTGGCTGGTCCCCCCTGTGGCTTGAAATCAGAGCGACCATTGGGGCTGCCTTTGACCGCTGCCAACAGGCTTAAAATGCTTGACAAGCTATCGCAAAGGCAGGAGACTCACGGTTGTTTTTTGGAAATGCAGGGACGATACTACACCGATCAGTAGAATCATAGTTAGCATGATCGGTCGCGTACACAAGGTGGATAATGATAAGGGACTTAATGCAGCTAGCACCGATATGTATAACCTTCGTTGCCGGATTCCTGCTCTCAAAATCGTCTCTTGAATTGAAAGTAGAAAACATTGCCTGGCACGCGCAGGACACCTTCCTAATAATGGAGAACCTCTCTCACCAAAAGGCTGATACTCTAATTGGCTCCGCTTTACTCTTCGTCGCTTTCGCATGGCAGATGGTTAACCTTACCCAACCAGCGCTGATCGGAGACTTCGCTGGAATAGCCTGCGGATCAGTTTTGGTCGTAATCCTTCTGACTCTGCTGCTTTCTGGGCTGTGTTATTTTTCCAGCAAGTGTATCGGGAAAAACATTTATTCCAAAGCTCAGGCGGCAATCAAGGGAAAGTAAGCGAATCGTAACTCTACAAATCGAAGTGTGACTGCTAATATCCGGCTTGAGACAGACCTTCGGACCCCGCACGCAAGGCTCGCGGGCCGTGGCTTCTCAGCCTTGGCATTAGCTGGCTCAGGTTCGGGTGATCTAATGACTTCTGTGTCAAACGTCGTGACTTGCGAGTCCATTAAGTGGCGCTGCTCCGTCTGTTCCCGGGAATTTGCTACTCCAGATGGAGGCCTCTGCTTCCGGTGTAAGGGGCCGGCCTGCTTTCGACACCTAAAGGTTTTGAGAGCCAAAACCGGAGACGCTGAGGCCAAAAAATACGAAAACGTTTGTACCAAGTGCATCCGACCTAATGACCCAAAGCCCTCGTTTTTTAGAAGTCCTCGGTGGAGAATCTTTGGGTAAGTGGGCGTGTCAATCCAGCTAACACCACACTCGAGACTGATCGGCGAGAAAGCTAGCGCCAATGGAACCTATGGCGCACAGATGTGGGGTGTCAAATCTCGCACTATGACATCGATGGTTCCCGAACACGGGTACTAAGCGGCCTGACGGTGGATTGCCAGCCACGTTTTTCTCTGCTTCCTCGCAGCGGGATGAAGTCAATCTTGAGGCGGGTTTTAGCCTTCGAAACTCGGATCTCTAAAATCCTCATGCAGACGATCCTGGAATGTTCTAACTGTGAGGGTTGGATCACGCACGGGCAGGCATGGGCTCTCATAGCATCTGTAATAACTTCCCATAGCCGTTGATCTTCTCCCGCATGCCAATGGTTTTAAAGGCGACGTACAATTGGGACGTGATGTTAGAGATCACAGGCAGTCCCAGATCCGTCTCAATATCCTCAATCACATCCACGACAGGAAAATTGGCGCAGGGTATAAAGATGCCCGTCGCATTGCCTGCTTCCCTGACTGCCCTCTTGGCTGCCCGGTAAATATCCGCAACGGAAGCGACGCTGGATTCGGTAAAAGATGTCCCCAGGCTGACCAGCGACCGAACCTCGAATCCCCAGCCCCCGAGATATTCGACCATCTTTTCGTTCAGTTCCGGTGGGTACGGGTTCACTACAGCCAACCGCGTTGCGGAGAGATCCCTCAAGGCATCCATGGCCGCCACAATGCTTGTGGTGCAGGGAACACTCGTGATCGTCTGCAGCTTCTCGATGAGCCTGGTCTCAAAACCCTTCCCCTGACTCAAGACTAGCGGCGCGCCCCCGTGGATCACAAAATCACAGAAGCGCCTGCTGAGCTCTTTGGCACAGGCCTCAACTTGTGCGAGCGCCTGCTTGTAGGCCTCTTCCTTCCAACCCCCGACCATGCACGCCACGGCGATGAGACCTACGCCTTTGGGAACGATTCGATAGAAATCGTATGCGTTGAGCTCAATGACTGACGGAGAGATGTAACCTATCCGAGCCCGATACCCAAACACGGCGTCCCTCCTTCCCAGGCAGCGGCTGAACATAGGGCGGATTTGCGGCCGAAGTCAACCCATTCGACACCCTGCTCACGGCTCGCCGAAGTCAGGGCGGGGCTTACTCAGGGAAAAATCCGTTCTTACGGCTTGGGTATGAGCAGCACCTGCCCCGCGCTGATGAGGCGGATGTTTTACAAGGCGTGTGGGGTCACGCGCGTGGGGTCAAATCTCGCACTATGACATTGACGGCTCCAGAACACCGGGTACTAGGCGGCCTGACGGTGGATTGCCTGTAGACTAACAACCAACCTAGCCCCTAGGGCCTTAGCAACTTTTTCCAAAGTTTTGAGAGAGTAATTAAGGGAGTCAGAGTCTCGTCCTGCATTCTCTTTAAGGTTGGGGATCAAAATAGATTATGCCATGGCCGATGCGGAATCCCCACTTGGAGCTTTCAAAAATCCCTTCCCGGCCTATAAAGCTGTAAGGAATTGCTCCGGAAGTAAATGCCGCATGGCAATCAAACGCTAATCCCACTAGCTCCACTGTCACAGGTACTATCCGCGCAGAAAGCTCGCCTCCTGTGGCTCCTTTTAGCGGCACGATTATTCCAGCCGAGAGATCCAATCCCAACCGGACAGCAAACCCTTCGGGAAAGACACATCGGTCGGCCCCGCTATCTAAGAGAGCCAGGGTATCTAGCGGCCGAAATCCTGGCCTGCCGATTAGTCTAATTGGGATGAGAGGGCGGGAATGAGGGAGAAGGTGCAGGGTGTGTTGGTAATAAACGGTGGGCATCAGAATCCCACGAAAACCACATCCTCCTTCGGTGGGACAAGGAAGATAAAGGGGATTTCTACACCCTTTTCTTTGGTAGCTTCGTAAACAGCCTCAAAGGCTTCTCCTTCGGCAATCAGCTCGTCGCCTTCTATTGCAACCCATTTTCCTTGCAGACTCTCTAACTTGTCCGGATGGTCTTTAAGCCATTGCAGCTCTCTCTCTCTCATCGATACCTCCTTGGCAATTATGCTCTCCCTAGAGCGATCAAGTCAAGTATCCGATGATCTCGGTTCTACCGGCTTTAAAGTGAAAAATAGGGGCCAGGGGCCGAGTCGAGGCGTCGAGCTTGCAAAACGCGTTTGGAATTCCTATGCTCGCATCGGATCACGTATGGCGCGCCGGCGTTGGCCAGGCGCTGATTATCTTATTTGGGAGGATTTTATGAGCGCACGCTTTTCGACCTTCCGTAGCCTTCTAGTCGCTGGAGTCCTTGGTACTCTGCTTGTGGCGGTGTTGGCGTTCGCCCAGCAGACCCAAGACCAACCCTCAGGCCAGCCTGCCGCGCCCCCTGAAGAACCCCAGCCACCCCCGGCGCCTCGCGGGCCGAAGCCGGCGCCGAGCATGCAGCCGCAGTTCCCCACTGTGCCCGGGCGTCCCGACATCCCCAACGCCGAACTGACAAAAAAGTTGCGCGGCATCCGGCCACCGGAGTCTCCGACACCTCCGGACAAGCTGCCGATCCCGCAGCTCAAGCTGCCGAAGGGCTTCAAGATCGAGGTTTATGCGAGCGGCATCGCCAATGCGCGCTCGCTCAGGCTCGGCGACAGGGGAACCGTCTTTGTCAGCAACCGTGTGCGCGACAAGGTCTATGCCATCGTAGACCAGAACGGGAAACGCGAGGCGAAGGTCATCGCGTCAGGGATGGATCGGCCGAACGGGCTCGCTTTCCATGACGGCACGCTGTACATCGCCGAAGGCACCAAGGTCTCGAAGCTCGAAAAGATCGAGGACAACCTCGACAACCCGCCCCAGCCTGTCGTCATCTACGACGACCTGCCCAATCATCAGTCGCACGGGTGGAAGTTCATGGCCATCGGCCCGGACAACAAGCTCTACTTCAACGTCGGCGCGCCGTGCAATATCTGCATCCCGCCCGTGGAAAACGCCCAGATCCGGCGCATCAACCTCGACGGCAGCGGCGCGGAAGTGGTCGCGCGTGGCGTCCGCCAATCGGTCGGCTTCGACTTCCACCCGGTGACGAAGGAGCTCTACTTTACCGACAATGGGCGCGACTGGCTGTCGGAGGATCTGCCCGAGGACGAGCTTAACCGCGTCACCAAGATCGGCCAGCATTTCGGCTTCCCGTACTGTCACCAGGGCAACTTCACGGACCGGGAGGTCGGCTGGGGCCGCTCGTGCGAGGAGTTCGTAAAGCCGGTCGCCTTGCTCGGCCCGCACAGCGCGGCGCTCGGCATGCGCTTCTACACGGGCCGCATGTTCCCTGCCGCATACCGCCATGCCATCTTCATCGCGCGGCACGGCTCCTGGAACAGGACGAAAAAGATCGGGGGCGACGTGGTGGTCGCGAAGCTCAACAAGGACGGAAGCGTGAAGTCGGTCGAGCCGTTCCTCACCGGCTTCCTCCAGAACAACGAGTACATTGGACGGCCGGTCGATGTGCAGGTTATGAAGGACGGCTCGCTCCTGGTCTCGGACGACTACGCGGGCGCGGTCTACCGGGTCACGTACAGCGCCGAGCGCGGCGCCAAGCGTTGAGCATGTATCTGGTCAAGGGGCAGACGTGGGTTCTCAACTTACGGCTTAGGTATGAGCAGCACCTGGCCTGCGCTGATGAGGTGGATGTGGCGGAGGCCGTTGATCTCCTGGATCTCTTCCACGGAGGCGTCGTAGCGCCGGGCGATTTGAGAGAGCGTCTCCCCAGGCCTGACCCTGTGGCGCACCCAATCCGATTCCGCCAACTCGTTGGTGGACACCAAGACAAGTTCCGGCTTCTTGGCGGGGAGCTTCACCCTGTAGCCTTGGGGAACGATCCTGATCCTTGAACTCAAGGCAGGATTCCATTCCAGGAAGTGCTTGTGCGGAATGCCCGTGGACTTGAGCAAGGCGCTAATCGTGGTCGCCTTTTTCAGTTCGATCTCTTGTAGCGGAAAGGGCGAGTGGACCTCGAGGCCCGGGAAGTATCGCTCGACGTTCTTCGCCACCTCGACCGCTGCCAGGAATTCCGCGTAGAAATTCTTTGAGGCAAAACCCCACGTCCGGCTCTCGTACTTGCGAATGAGCTCCATCAGGTCCCGCGAACCCACTTTGGCGATCGCGCGGATGAGCCCTTCTTGACCGTGATTGTACGCGGTGACTGCGAGCGGCCAGTTGCCCAAGAGTTGATAATTCTCACTCAGAAGGCGGGCAGCGGCACGGGTGGATTCCAGGGGATCCTTTCTTTCGTCGATAGAGTTGTCGATGCGGAGGAATCGCGCTCCGGTCGAGCGGATGAACTGCCACATGCCCACGGCCCCCGCGTGCGAGCGCGCGTGAATGTTAAAGGAGGACTCGACCAGGGGAAGATAGGTGAGTTCGACCGGCAGGCCCTTCTCACGGAAGATTTGCTGCATCTGCCCGATGTATCGCCCGGAGCGCGCTAGGCCATCGACGAAGCGGTCTTTGATTCCCCTCTGAACCCTGATTCTCGTCTCGTCCACTCCGTGTTTGGCGAGGATTCTCCCTTTCTCCGCCTTGATGAGCCGGCGCATTTCTCTCTCGTTTTCCACCTCCGCGACCGTATAAATGCTCGTCGGGTCCACCGGGTCGAAAAAGATCAACAGCGATGTGTCGTAGACAGTGAACACCCGCTTCCAAAACTCAACTGACTTTTCCAGACCCTCGAGTATCGGGAAAGGGGATTCCGCAGGAGGGACCTCCTGGCTTTCAATTTGAGCCGCACAAAGCGCCAGCCAAAAAAATAAGATGGAAGCAAACAACCGAGTCCGAGATTTCATAGCGTCCATGACGAAACAAGTTCAGGGGAAGCAATGAATATGCCAGAGCACGAGGACCACCCCTAACCTTTTAATTTCAGAAAAATTTGTCCGGACAGAGGGAGATGCTATTCCTCTTTCAGGGACAAATTTGGACAACCATGCTTCTTTTGGACACCAAGACAGTGCCCAGCCGCACGGAATCCATCACCGAATGGATGGTTTTTTTACCCTCCTCCGCGAGCATAAGCGAACGGAGAAAGCCCCGCCTGTAAAGGCGGGGATGAATGAGGGTATCCTCCGTAGCCTTGGCGAAGGAGGATACGCTTCGGAGGGTTGCGCCCGACGAAGCGTGTGGAGGGTGCCACGGGCGTGAGCCCGTGGGGCTCCACTAGAGTGGGGTGCTAGCCGTCAAGAGGAAATTTGCGTTGACCTCAATGAAGGAGCTGTTCGACAAGGTTGTCGGGCAAGCGGCTCCAGATAAAATAGTAACGATCTAAACTTCTAGGGCAGCGGCGGTTTCCTCTCATACCATTTCGCTGCCCTCTCGTAGGCATGGGCCACCCGAAAAACGGCACCCTCTTGAAAGGCCGGAGCCGCTATCTGCATCCCGATGGGTAGACCCGAGGAAGAGAAACCGCAGCACACGCTCAGCGCCGGAAGCCCGGTCACGTTGAACGGGATGGTGCTGAGGCCCCAGAAGCTTCCTCGAGCATCCTGGAACTGAATCTTTCTCCCATCCACTTCCACGAAACCCCGATGGCATTCCTCGATGGTCGGCGCCGGCATGGATACCGGGGTCACGAGCACGTCCACGCGTTCGAAAACCTTTTCAAGCTCTTGGCAGATGAGTCGCCTGACCCTCTGAGCCGTCACGTAGGTAGCCGCGGGGATCATCAGCGCGTGGATGTGCCTGTGAAGCAGCGAGGCGCTGTAGTCGCGCGGCCTCGTTCTCAGGTAAGGGAGGTGGTCAGAGGCGTTTTCCACCCGGCTGGTGGCGGTTTGCACCGCTGGTATCAAATCCATGAGAGGGATGGAAAACTCTTCTGTCTTCATCCCCAGCTTTTCTAGCGTCCTGACAGCTTCTGCAAACACGCCCCTGGATTCACCGATCATCACTTCATCGAAATACCCTTTGATGAGACCCGCCCTCATGCCCTTAACTTTTTTGCCTATCTCCCTCGCATAGGTGGAAACAGGCTCATCGGAGCTTAGTGGATCGTTAGGATCATGACCCGCGATGGCGTGGAGAACAAAGGCGCAATCCTTAACGGTCTTCGTAAATATGCCAAAGTGATTCGTTGAATACCCACCGGTTCCCGGGACACCACCGAAGACGCTCACCCTGCCGTAGGTCGGCTTCAAACCCGCAACGCCGCACATCGAGGCTGGATTTCTGACCGACCCGGCATTGTCTGTCCCGATGGAGGCGAGGCACATGCTGGCGGCAACAGCGGCTGCGGAGCCGCCACTCGATCCCCCTGGAATTCTTTTCCGATCCCAGGGATTATAAGTGGGGCCATAATAGGGATTGATCGTGGTGCCGCCGCTGGCCCACTCGTGCATGTTGGTCTTACCGAGATTGATCGTCCCGGCCGCCGTGAGCCTTTTCACCACCGTGGCGTCAAAATCCGGAACCCACTCCGAGAGGATCTTGGACCCGGCAGTTGTCCTCACCCCTTGGGTCGCCAGATTGTCCTTGATCGACACCGGGATTCCGTGCAGCGGGCCGCGGTACTTTCCCTTTTTGATTTCGGCTTCCGCCGCTTGGGCCTCAGCCCTGGCCTGATCCTCGGTCAGGGTAACGTAAGCATTGAGCAAGGGATTCAGTCGATGGATCCGCTCCAAAAACCGCTCTGTCAGCTCCACCGGCGAGATCTCTTTTTTTCTGATCCGAGACGAGACCTCGGCTATGGTCAGTGCTTCGAGTTCCACCCTTTTCACTTCTTCGGCTCCTTCCGCTTTTTGCCCCTCTTGTCGACCTTCATCACAGGCGCTACTCCGGTCAGGTCGACCTGGAAGAGGGGCTGAAACAGCCGCTGGGCCTCCTCGGCCTGCTTGGCAATGAGCTCCATCTCTTCATCGGTGAGCTTAAAGCCGTATTCTGCATCGAGCCTCTTGACTATCTCCTTCATATCTCACTCCCTCGGCAGTTCGTGTTCCTGGAAAGCCAATCTATGACCTCTGCGGCATTTTTATCCGGAGGGAATACCGGATAAAAGACCTTTTCGATTCGCCCATCGAGGAGAATAAGGGTCAGCCTCTTAATCAGCGTCACGGATTCCACTTCAAAAGTGGGCAACCGCAGCGACCTTGCGAACGAAAGCTCCGCGTCGCTCAGCAGCTCAAAGGGAAGATGGAGTCTCCGGACCGCTTCCCTTTGATACTCCGTGCTCTGAGTGCTGAGGCCGAATACCTTCGCCCCGAGGGCCTGCAGCTCCGCGTGGTGGTCTCTGAACGCGCAGGATTGAGGCGTGCATCCCCTCGCCCCAGGGATCTCGTTCCACCCTAGCGGCGGCTCCCGATCGGGCCTGCCTGTGCGCGGATAGCAGTATACCACGCTAATCCCGCGCAGCATCGCCAAGTCCACCACCGTTCCGGCTGTCGACGGCAAAGGAACTGGCGGGAGCTGCATCCCGCTCAGATGATCGCAGGCTCCGTCATCTACCGGCACCGGGAGGTTCCCCGGCAATTCGTAAATATTATCTGTCCTGGCCATCGGCCTTCTCAGGACACTTCTGCCACAGGCCAGCGGCGAAATCAACAAAAAAGCGTTTTTTAGTATTTGATAACTATACTACACTGTGCTACACTATGCCCATGCAGATTCAGACCCGGCTCAAAAACCTCAAGGGCAAGGTTATGAAGAAGATTGCCGAAGCGGCAAAGAAGCAGGACACCAGGCTCATCAGTCTCTACGGTGCTATCGCCAACTCCATCGAAGAGGACGAGCGCAGCCTGAGCGCGCTTCAAGCGCGAATCGGCAACTATGAAAAGGACCTAAACAGCCCTACCCTTCTGTCGGCGCCTTCATGGACCGTCCCGGCAACGGAACCCAAACGGGGCCGAGGGAGGCAGACGGGCAGGCATGCCCGCAGAAAGTTCGTCGACTCGGGGATAAGCCGAGGGTTTCACCTGACGCACTTGCGCGGCAGCCTTTACCAGACGCCCAGCCGGAAGAAGGTAGCCATCGCGTTCGCCAACGAGCAGAGACAGGACCGCTGGCTGCTTGGCGTGCCCGAGGGCCAATACCATGTGGTGGTGTTGCTTTGCCAGAGGAGTCATGGGGAGATGTTCGAATTCATTCTCCCCCATGAGGCCTTGGAGAAGTTCTGGAGGTCGCTAAGCCGGCATACGGGTCAGGTAAAGCTCAACATGACCCGAGATGGGGCGAACTGGTACGTATTAGTTCCAGGCCGCGGCCGAGAATCAGTGAACCGGTACCTCGGCAACTATAAGCCGCTGGAAGACTAGGCAATGATATTTGAAATTTTTCGCTGATGAAAACGGAGTCGAAAACAGATCACTCGCGCAAAGACGCAAAGCACACCGACCCTACTCCTCCAGTTGCGTCGCTCTCATGTGCCGGTCGATAGTGACGTATCCTTTCCACTGGTCGACCATCCAGTAGCGGATGCCAAACTCGAACCTGAGCTCCTTCATGTCCTTGTCGGTCGGGTTAAAGTGCTGGTGGTGCATCATCCCGGGAGGGACATGCACGGCATCGCCCTGCTCCCATTCATATCTCTTGCCGCCGATCTCAGAATAGCCGCTCCCCTCTAGGCCATAGAGATAGGCATGAGCGCCGCTTTAAAGTCCTGCCGGGTGCGCGCCCACTGAAGGTCTTTGCCCCTGGCCACCCGCGGCGCTTCCAACACCGCCTTCTCAATACGTTCTGATTCGTCCAACCAAGTTTGGTAAAAATCCTTCATCTCTCCCCCTCGCGGCACGTCGATCTGCCATCCGCTTCACTGGATGGTTTCCCACTCTTTAACGTACATCCGGGCCAACACCGGGCAGTCAAGGATAAGCAGGTTTTCCCAGTTCTTCTCGGCCTTCAAGGTCCAATTATAGGAGCCCGTGATGACTCTACTGTCATCGATGACGGCAAACTTGTTGTGGTTTCTGCCTTCCGGGGCGACCGCCTGCACGCTGACCCCGGCCGCCTTGAGCACCTCGATCACCCGCCCCTCCCTTCTCTCTCTGCTCTTTTCATCGTCGATCTTCACCCTGACGGTCACGCCCCTTCCGGCGAGTTTCGCCAGCTCCTCCGCAAGCAGCCGGTTGCTAAAGCCGTACACCGCCAGGACCAACTTTGATCGTGCCTGGCGGAGCTCCCTCAATACTACTTCCGCGATGCTTCCTTGGCTGGAAAATGTGGCCCTCACCTTGCAGTTTACAGTCTCCCCGGCGGCGCCGGAGTATGCCGCTGACAGGGCTAGCACAAAAACTAGCGCGGAAACGCTTGGTTTCATCTCCAGTCCTCTCTCCTCACGCTTTTCAATCATCGAGTTAAGGGGTCGGGAGTCCTCGTAAAGAGGCGAGGCCTCCACGAGGCTTTTCGCCTAACCTAAAGACTCCCGACCCCCTGATTTTAGGCTAGATTTTACTCCTTTCATTGCCGATGCAACAGCCCTTTTTTCTGCAGAAACTCCCGCACCACGTCTTTGACCGCGCGGTGCTCCCCATCCACCTGGAAGTTCAACTGTCGCATCTCGTCCACTGAGATCAACCCTCCGAGCATCTTCAGGGCAGCGCGGACCCCGGGATATCTCTTGAGGGTCTCCTGGCGTACTATCGGGACAGCATCGTAAGGCGGAAAGTAATGGCGGTCGTCTATGAGCTGGAAGAGATCGTGGCGGGCGATCAGCCCATCTGTGGAATTACCCGCGATCAAGTCTACCTGGCCCTCCACCAGGGCACGGTAAGTGAGCGAGAGATCCATCTCGCGCAACTCCGCGAACTTGACTCCGTAGGTGCGGGCAAATCCCGCATACCCGTCTGGACGCGACATGAAATCTTGCCCGAAGCCGGCGCGCCACCGGGGCGCGTGTCGCGCGGCGCTGGTGATGGTTTTCAGATTGAGGCGGCGGGCGTCCTCGCCCCGAACCAGGATTGCAAAGGTGTTATTGAAGCCCAGCGGCTCGGTCCACTCGATGGCCAACTTTCCGCCGTAGTCCTCTTTGACGCGCCGGTAGACCTCGCGGGGGTCGGCCACCGGCGGCTGTTTGAGGATGGCGGTCAACGCGGTCCCGGTGTACTCCACATAGGCATCTATCTCGCCGGCCACCAGCGCTTCGTGCGCGAGGTTGCCGCCGAGATCAAAGCGCCGCTCCACCTGAAGCCCGGTCTCGGATTCAATGACCGCGGCCAGGACTTCGCCCAGGATGATCTGTTCGGTAAAATCCTTGGAGCCCACCGCGAGGCGACCCCCGGTTTTGCCTGGATGGATCGTGAGGGCGGCCCAGACGCCGAGCGGGAGCACCAACAACAGGGAGGCCCAAGCTACCCTGCGGCCTTTGAACCGGCCCGCGACGCCGCCGCTAAAGAGCCGCTCCACCCACCCGAGGAGAAAATCGGCCGAGAGCGCCATCAACGCGGCCGGCACGGCTCCGGCGAGAATCAGCGTGTTGTCGTTCATCCTGAGGCCGCGAAAGATGTACCTTCCCAGGCCGCCCGCGTCGATCGCTGCGGCGATGGTCGCCGTTCCGACTGAGATGACCGTGGCGACGCGCACGCCGGCGATGATCACCCCGAGCGAAAGC
>Ga0209399_10000821_pt1 | contig 17425 bp, 12 predicted proteins | sample OV2TP3_FD_184130 | JGI IMG/M metagenome (GOLD analysis project Ga0209399, IMG submission 184130) | Hot spring microbial communities from Beatty, Nevada to study Microbial Dark Matter (Phase II) - OV2 TP3 (SPAdes) (version 3) | ecosystem: Environmental > Aquatic > Thermal springs > Hot (42-90C) ... | reverse complement strand
CCCGCGAGGAGACGATCATCCTCAATGGACGCTGATCATCGCGGCGCCACTCCCATCATCTGTTCCGATATCGGCGGCGTGGTGATCGACGTCGAGTCGGACCGGCTCCTGCATCAGCTGGGCCTGCTCCTGGGCCGGCCGCTCGACGAGGTCCAGGCCGCCGTTTTCCATCCGGAGCTCTTGCTCCCGTTCGAGCTGGGGCGGATCGCTCCCCGGACGTACTATGAGGGCCTGAAGGAGCGGCTGGGGCTCCCGTGGACGTACGACCAGTTCGTCAGGGCCTGGAACGGCATCTTCCGGGAGAACCACGACGTCATCGCGATCCTGCGACGGCTGCGCCAGCAGCACCGGCTGCTGGCCCTGACGAATACCAACACGCTGCACCTGGCGCATATCAAGACCGCCATCCCCTCGATGGGGCTCTTCGAAGCGTGGGTGGCCTCCTGCGAGGTGGGCGTGCGCAAGCCCGACCCGGCGATCTACGCCCTGGCGCTTGAGCGCATGGGGGTGTCGCCGGCGCAGGCCATCTACATCGACGATCGCCCGGAGCTGGTCGAGGCGGGGCGCCGGGTGGGGCTGACGGCCATCCGGTTCGAAAACAGCCGTCAGCTTGAAGCCGATTTGCGAGCCGCGGGGCTTACGTTCTAATGGAGCAGGGGCGCGTCCCGTATCAGAAGATCCTCTTTGTGTGCGTCAACCGGCGGGAGCCGCACGAGACCTGCTGCGCGCATGGCGACAGCGACACCATCGCCGCGGCCCTGAAGGAGCGCATCAAGGCCTTGGGGCTCTCCCGCGTGGTGCGCGTGAGCAAGTCAGGGTGCCAGGATGTATGTGCCAAGGGCCCAAACGTGATGGTGTTTCCGGACTATGTCTGGTATCGCGGCGTCACGGCAGCCGATGTCGAGCGCATCGTCCAAGACGCCGCCCGAGACCTCCTTAGCGGGAAGGACGGGTGAGCGCTTTGAGCGCCTCGATCACCACGAGGACGGCGAGCGCCAACAGGACTGAGGCGATGAGGGCGCTCCAGTTGAGCGCCACCTGCCCGGCGAGCCCCGCCCCCGCTGGGGGCGGGGCGAGCAGCCTGGCGAGCCACGGCCCGATGGTCAGGAGCAGCGACCAGAGCGTCATGACCAGCATGAACGCGGCGGGAAGCGCCGCCACCAGCCACGGGCGGTTTGTGCGCCTGAGCCAGACGGTGACCGTCAACAGCGTCAGCGCCGCCAAGAGCTGATTCGACGTGCCGAACAGCGTCCAGAACACCTTCCACGCCGGCACGACGTTGCCCGCCGGATCCCGCACGGTCCAGCTGACGCTCAGCGCCGGCAGCGCCAGCGTGGCCAGCGTCGCGGCGATCCCGCCCCAGCGGCCTTTCCATCCCGTCAGCTCCTGGCACACGTACCGGCCCAGCCGCGTGGCGACATCCAGCGTGTCGTAGATGAAGGTGGCAAACGCCAGCAGCGCGAACGACCGCGCGAACTCGCGGTGGATGCCGAAGCGCTCCACGAAGTGGCTGAGGCCGTTGGCGTAGATCCGATCCGGCGATTGCCCCGTGGACGGATCGCCGGGCGCAAGCAGCATCACCGTGGCCAGCGCCACCACCGCCACCAGCCCCTCCAGCAGCATCCCCCCGTAGCCCACCGCGCGGCAGTCCGGCTCGTTCGCGATCTGCTTGGATGTCGTGCCGGAGCTGACGATGCCGTGGAAGCCCGAGCAGGCGCCGCAGGCGACCGTCACGAAGAGGATGGGAAACAGCGGAAAGCCGCGCTGGCTCGTCCACCCAAGGAACGCGGGATACTGGATGCGGTCCCCACCCAGGAAGAGGCCGAGGACGCCTGCGGCGAGCGTGACGTAAAGGAAAAATCCACCCAGGTAGCCGCGCGGCTGCAACAGGATCCACAGGGGGATGATCGACGCGACGAAACAATACGTGAGGATGACCCCGTTCCAGATCAGCTGCGGACGGAGGCCCCACGCCGAGGGAATGGCGAGGGGCATCGATTGGCCGAGCCAGATGAGCAGCCCCACGAGGGGCAGGAAGATCGCGGTGGCCATCCTGAGGGGCATGCGGGCCTTGTAGAGGCACAGCCCCATCGCGACGGCGGCCAGCAGATACAGGCTGGAGGACGCGGCGACGCCCCCGCCGTACGTCGGCTCCACGAAGGAGCTGCTCGTCAGGTCGGTGAATGCCACGATCACGTACATCAGCGACAGCCACACGAACCCCATGAAGAGCGCGTGGGCCTTCGGCCCCAGGTGCTCATGGACCAGCTCCACGATGGAGCGCGCCTGGTGGCGGATCGAGCCGACCAGCGCGGAGAAGTCGTGGACCGCGCCGAAGAAGATGGCGCCGAAGACGATCCACAGCAGGGCGGGCAGCCAGCCGAACCAGAGCGCGCCGAGGATCGGGCCGACGATCGGGCCCGCGGCGGCGATGGCGGAGAAATGCTGGCCCAGCAGCAGCGGGGCGTTGGCCGGCACGTAGTCCACCCCATCCTGCATCGTGCGGGCCGGGGTGGGGCGGTCCGGCCTGAGGTCGAAGACGCGGGACAGCCATCGGCCGTAGGAGGCGTAGCCGAGCAGGAAGAGCGCGCAGGCGGCGATCGCCACGACGAACAAGCTCATCTAAAAGTGCCAGGCACTTTGCCGGTTCGAATGTGGCCGAGCCTGTGGAAAACTACCAGGCTCTGCAACTCGTGGGGGGTCATCCGCGAGACCACCGATAGAGGAAGGTGCCCATCGCCAGCAGGGTGAAGCCGAAGATGGCGTCTCGAGGCTTCATCACGCACACATCCACGATGAACATGATCATCGCCAGGCAAAACACCAGCGGCGTGACGGGGTAGCCCCAGGCCCGGTAGGGGCGGACCAGCCGCGGCTTGGTCCTGCGCAGCAGGATCACCCCGAAGACGGCCAGCGTGAAAAAGACGGAGATGGCGACGGTCGAGTACGTGGCGATCTGGTCAAGCGTCTTGGTGAAGATGAGGCCGATGGCGATGAGCGCGTTGATCCACAGCGCCAGGACCGGCGTGTGGAGCCGCGGATGCACCGTGCCCACCCGGCCGAACAAGGCGTGATCCTTGCCCAGCGCATACAGGATGCGGCCGCCGGTGAGGATGTAGCCGTTGAGCGCGCCGAACGCCGAGCAGGCGATCATCCACGTGATGAAGACCGCTCCGGCCTGCCCCCATGCGCCCTCCATCACGGCCGAGGCCACCAGCGGGGTGCCCGCCAGCTGCCCGATGGGCACGAAGGTCAGGTAGGTCCAGTTGACCAGCAGGTAGAGCGCCGTGGTCAGCGCCACCCCGCTGAGGATCGCGCGCGGGATGTTGCGGGTCGGCTGCTTCACCTCTTCGGCCACGTACGCGGCTTCGGTCCAGCCGCCGTAGGTCCACAGGACGAACACGAACGCCACCCCCAGTGACTGGAGGATGGGCAGGTCGATTGGCGGCAGGGTCCAATCCACCACTGCCGTCCGCCGGCCGAGCCACGCCTGCGCCCCCACGGCGATCAACGAGCCGAGCGCGGCGATCTTGAGCACCGTGAACGCATTCTGCACGTATTTGCCCCACCGGATACCCGCCACATTGATCGCCGTCAGCAGCAGGATGGCCGCGGCGGCCGCGCAGCGCAGCGCCAGCTCGCCATACGGGACCAGGCGGCGGACGTACTCGGCGAACACAAATCCCAGGATCGCAATCGTGCCGGTGCGCTCGATGAAGAGCTTCGTCCAGCCGAACAGGAACCCCCAGAACCTGCCGTACACCTCGCTGATATAGATGTAATCGCCGCCGCTCGCCGGGAACATGGCGGCCAGCTCCGCGTAACACAGCGCCCCGCAGACGGAGACGAGCCCGCCGGCGGCCCACAGCAGCAGGATGAGGAGCGGGGACTGGAGGTGGCCGACGATCAAGCTCGCGGTCCGGAAGATGCCGACCCCGACGATACAGCCGATCACAAGGAGGGTCGCATCGCCCAGGCCCAGCGACCGGACCAGCCGTCCAGTGCCTGACACCATCTACGGAAGGTCTTTCTGGGAAAAGGTGTCAGGCACTGTGACGTAGTGCCAATGCCACGGCTCGAACGCGGTGTGGTGAGGGTTGTCGCGCGGATAGGAGAGGGCGAACCCGAAGGCCCCGGCGCGCTCCGTCAGCCAGCGGTATTCCGGCAGCGCTTCGAACGCTTCAGGGTCGTCCTCGCCGTTGATGCCTTCTTCGTTGATGAAATCGATCGCCTGCCGCGGGGGATAGCCGTGTTCGCTGTGGCCGGGCAGCGCCACGAAGCGATTGGTCTCGGCAATGGAGTAGTCGTGCTTCGGCAGGTAAAAGAGAAAGAGGTAGAGCTGATACGCCGGCGACCGGTAGCCGGATTCCACCAGCAGCCGCTTGCCGAGCTGTGCGTGCATGGCCTGCATCATCCGCTCGTAGGCCTCGAAGACCGGGCGGGGCAGATATTGCGGATCGAGTGGGGTCAGGGTGTTGCCTTTCCGGACCGACTGGGGGCCGACCGGCACCAGCGCCGGCGCGGCCGGCAGCTCGCCGAAGAAATGGCTCGTGGCGCCCAACGCCTCCGCCTTCAGCGCCCCGACCGCCTCGAGAAACGCCCGCTGCTCGGGGGCGAGCGGCGCGTAGAGCTCCTCCCACGTGAGGAGGTTCGCGGTGCCATCCTGCTTCTTGGCGGCGATGAGCGGCTCGAGCGCCGTGAGGATCGCCTGCAGGGTTGCCTGGTCGGCGGGTTCGAGCCGTGCGACGTTGACGGCCCAGGCCGGCGGGGCAACACAGAACCAGGTGGCCGCCGCGAAGGCCGGCAGCCACCTGGTCCTCATTGACCGCGCAAGCCGGGTTATCGCTTGCGCGCCTTGAGCTGGTCGATCAGCTCCGACACCCATCGCCCGGCGACGTCTTTGCAGCCGAGCCCGAAGGCCAGCGCGCAACCCAAGCTGATGCCGGCGAGGATGATCAAGAAGACCTCGCCCACGAACTGAATCCTGAGCTGCTGCAGCGCCGCCACGGCCGCGAACACCACGACCGCGGTCTGCACGGCCTGGCCCAGCAGGTGGGCCTGAAGGATCCCGGAGTTGCTGGCGGCGGTGCGGACCGTCGTCGCCAAGAACGCCGCGGCGAACACGCCCACGATCAGAATGAACACCGCTGCGATGACGTTCGGGAGGAAGCTGACGATATGCTGGAAGAGCTCTGCGGCCACTGTCAGATTCAGCGCGTTCAACGCCGTCATGACAAACGCCAGGATGACGATCCAGTAGACGATGGCTCCGATCAGCTCCGAGGGCTTCCGTCGGATCCCGCCTTTGGTCAGCATGCCCGAAAGCTGGATGTCGTCCGCGAGCTTATCCAGCCTGACGAACTTCAGCCCCTTGACGAGGACCTGCTCGAGGGACTTCGCAATGAGCCCCCCGAGCAGCAGGATCAACAACGCGACCAGGATCAGCGGCACGAACGTGAGCAGCTGATTCCAGGCCAGTTGCAGCGGCGCCCAGATCCATTGCTGAATCACGTCCACTCCACCTTGCATCCGGTCTCACCCCCTTTGCGGTTTAATGGATTATAGAGGACTCTGCCATACTTTTCAAGCAATTTGTTTAAAGCTCGTCATGGTTGAGGTTGCGAGAACACAAACTCAGGCTGGATGACAGGCGTGTAGTCCGGAGGGGCCGGGAAGAGGAAGGTGACCAGCTCGTACCCGCCGGCCGCGGTGCGGATAAATCCATGCCCCAGGCCTCGGAGCAGACCCCAGGTCCAGCCGGCGGCCGCCCCCGATTCGACGGACGTCTCCTGGATCCGCATCGGGATCTCGACCCAGCCGGTGACGAGATTAATGGCGCCCCGGGTGAGTTTGGTGAACGCCTTGCCGGCGTCCATCGGCTCCGCGAAGGCGCGACCGGCACCGGTGAGGATGGCCAGCCCAAGCCACACCACCCACCCCGCAGTCCGTCGGTTCATGGCTCCACCTCCGGCAAGTTTCCTATACTGTACCAAGTCATGGCCAAAACGCAAATCAAAAGGTGTCAGACACTTTTCAAAGCGGGAAAGGTGTCTGACACCTTATAATGGCAGCGATGGACGCGCACGAGCAGCGCATCGTCAGATTTCTGTCGCGGCCGCAGGCCTACCCGCACCCCGTGGGGGCCATCGTGCGGCGCGAGACCCACGTCTCGCATGTCTTCCTGGCCGGCGCCTACGCCTATAAGCTGAAGAAACCGGTGCGGTTTCCGTTCCTCGACGCGTCCAGCCTCTCGCGGCGCAAGCGGTTCTGCCGGCTTGAGCTGTCGCTCAATCGGCGGCTGACCCGGGGCGTGTACCTGGGGCTCGCGCCGGTCGTGGCGACCGGCGCCGGTCTGCGCCTGGGAGGACGAGGTCGCGTGATCGAGTGGGTCGTGAAGATGCGGCGGCTTTCGGAGGGGCGGATGCTGGACCGGCTCGTGGCCCGCAAGCAGGTCAGCCGCTGGGACATGGCGCGCGTGGTGGATCGGTTGATGCCGTTTTTCCGGACGGCCGCGCGAAACCGTGCGATCAGCCGCTACGGCAGCCCGGCCAGCGTCGCCGCCCTCGTCTTGGGCAACCTCCATGAGTGCCAGCCGTTTGTCGGCAGCCTGCTGGCCACGCGCGACCGGGCGTTCCTGGAGGGGGCCTTCCGGCAGTTTCTGGCGCTGCATGAGCCGCTCCTGGCGCGCCGGGTCCGCGAGGGCCGGATCATTGACGGCCACGGAGATTTGCGGTGCGAGAACATCTGTCTGACGAATGCCGTCCAGATCTTTGACTGCGTGGAGTTCCAGCCGGCGTTTCGCTGCGGGGATGTCGTCAACGACCTCAGCTTCCTCGTCATGGACCTCGAGTTTCGCCGACGGCAGGACCTGGCGGCGGCGCTCTTGGAGCGGTACCGGAGCCGGGCGCGCGATCCGGCGCTCGACCGGTTGCTGCCGTTCTACCAGTGCCACCGCAGCCTGGTGCGCGGCAAGGTCCGTGGGCTGGCCTGGCTGCAGCATCCGCGCAGCGCCGAGGGCCGCCGGGCGCGGGCGCTGTCCCGCCGGCATTTCCAGTTGGCGGTACGGTTCGCCCGAGCATTCGCCAGGCCCTGCCTGATCGTGGTCGGCGGCCTGATCGGCAGCGGCAAAAGCACGCTGGCCGGCGCGCTGGCCCGCGCGCTCGGCGCGGCCTGGCTGCGCACCGACGAGATCCGGCTGCGCGAGTTCGCCGCGCGCCGGCGCCCCGCGCAGGGGTTCGCGCAAGGCCTGTACGCGCCGCACGTGTCGGAGCTGGTGTACCAGCGGCTGATCCGGCGGGCCGAGGCGCTGGTGCGCGAGGGCTGCTCGGTGATCTGCGACGGGACGTTCTCCAAAGCGGCGGGCCGGGAGGCGCTGCGGGCCATCGCCCGGCGGCACGGGGCCGCCTTCCATTTTTTTGAGTGCCTCGTGCCGCGCGCCGTCGCGTTGCGCCGGGTGGCGCGCCGGTACGCATCCCGCTCGGACCTGTCGGAGGCGAGGCCCGGCCACTACGACCGGCTGCGCCGGGCATTTGAGCCGGTGCGCGGCTGGCCCGCGCCGGACTGGACGCGGCTGTCCGACAACCGCCCGGCTGAGGCGACCTATCAGGCGGCCCTTGAGGTGCTCCGGAGATCCTTGCTATAATGTCCCGGGACCGCTTCTATTTTTCCATGTGGTCCTGATAGAAAAATAGAAACGGTCCCGATTTGTATCAACCAAGGAGGGATACGGCCATGCCCGACCTCTACAGCAACCTCCACCTCATCATCCGCTGGCTGCACGTGATCGCGGGCATTACGTGGATCGGGCATCTGTACTTCTTCAACTTCGTCAACGTCCCGCTGCAGGGGGCGCTCGATGACACCGCGAAAAAAGCGGTCAACCCCCAGCTAATGCCCCGCGCGCTCTGGTGGTTTCGCTGGGGCGCGATGATCACCTTCGTGGCCGGGCTGACGCTCTTCGTCCTGACCTACTTCTATACGCCGGGCCTCGGGCTGGGCCCCACCAGCCTGCTCGTTGACGCCGACGGCCTGACGGCGCGCGCCATGTGGATTCTCTTCGGCATGCTCCTTGGCGCCATCATGTGGTTCAACGTCTGGTTCATCATCTGGCCGATCCAGAAGCGGCTGCTGACCGGCAAGGTGCCGGCCGACCTCGTCCCCCCGGCGAGGAAGCGGGCGCTGTTCACCTCTCGCCTCAACGCCTTCCTGTCCGGCCCCATGCTCTTCGGCATGCTGGCCCCGGCCCACTACGGCGCCATGAGCGGCGGGGCGCTGCTGTTGGCGGTTGCGCTGGGGGCGGCGGCGATCTGGGCCAGCATCCGCGCCTCCTCCACCGTCGGCAAACTCTCCTAAGACCCCCGTCCCGCCGCATCCCGCCACGCCCGCCGCGCGGAGATTTTCATTTTGAACAAGTTTCTCTTGACAAACGGTGTGGGTTTGATTTAGAATAAACTGCAAATATAATTTTCATCAGCAACCGCCACCCACCTGGTGAAGGAGGGCGCCGATGTCACCCCGCTTCCGGAAGCCGCTGGTCGTGTTGGTGTGCCTGTTGACGACGGCCGTCCCGAGGGCGGGCGAGGCCGCCGACACCGCCGTGAACTTCGATGGGGTGAACGACTACGTCCAGATCTCCGGCGCAGGCAACCTCCTGTACGTCACCAAAAGCAGCTTCAGCTTCTGCGCCTGGGCCAAGCCGCAGGACATCCCCCCGACGAGCTGCAGCACGAACAACAACACCTGCGTCTACGCGGTGCTCGCCCGGCCGGGCTACCACTTGAATATCGGCTACACCTCCAGCGGACGGTTCCACGCGGAGATCTGGAGCGGCAACAATGTCTGGAGCGGCCTCTCGTCCGCCCCGTTCCCCCCGGGCGCCTGGCACCACCTCTGCCTGGCGGTGGACGATGCCGCCAAGCAGATGCGCTTCTACGTGGACGGGGCGCCGGTCGCTGGCTCCCCCCGAAGCTACACGGGCACCCTATACCAGTACTGGACCAACCCCTACTACATCGGCGTGGGCCGACCCACCTCTGACTGGCGGTGGCACTTCAAGGGCGCGATTGACGAGGTCCGGGTCTACAACCGGGCCCTGAGCGCCGCGGAGGTCAGCAGTCAGTACAACGGCGGGAAGGGGCAGTACGGCACCGCTGGAGCGGGCCTAGTCGGCGGCTGGCACCTGGATGAAGGCACCAGCAACAGTGCCGCCGACTACTCCGGTAACGGCAACACCGGCACCCTCATCAACGGCCCCACCTGGGCCCCGAGTGGCGTAGCACTCCGGCCCGCGCCCACCTGGCCCCTGACGCTCGAGGCGGAAACGATGCCGACCAAGACGACTGGTGGGGCGGTCAGCGGCGGGTGGAACATCTGGGGCAACGGCTACATCGAGGAGCCGGTGTCGTTCCCAACCACCGGGACGTACCAGTTCCAGGTTGTTGCCAGAGGAGATTATGCTGGGGGGGCGTGGCCGCAGATGGAGGTGCGGGTTGACCAGCAGCCAATCGCTTCCGTGACCGTCAATACCAGCACCTGGAATACGTTCACTATCCAGAAGCCGGTCGCCGCCGGCAGCCGACGGGTGGCCATCGCCTTCACCAATGATTACTACAGCCCGCCGGCCGATCGGAACCTCATTGTCGATAAGGTCATCCTCTCCAGCCTCACAGCGGACACCACGGCGCCGACGGTGAGCTTGACTGCGCCGGCGGCCGGGGCCACGGTCAGCGGGACCGCGGTGGCGGTGAGAGCCAATGCCAGCGACACCGTGGGGGTCGCGGGTGTCCAGTTCAAGCTGGACGGGGCGAATCTCGGCGCGGAGGACACCACGGGCCCCGACTACAGCATCACCTGGGATACGACCAAGGCAACCAACGGCAGCCACACGCTGACCGCGGTCGCGCGGGATGCGGCCGGCCTCAGCACCACCTCAAGCCCCATCTCGGTTACAGTCAGCAACGCACCAGCCGACACGACTCCGCCGACCGGATCCGTGACGATCAACAGCGGCGCGGCTGCGACGAACACGGCCGCGGTCACGTTGGCCCTCTCCGCCACGGATGATCCCGGCACGGTCAGCCAGATGCAGTTCTCCAACGATGGGACGACGTACTCGACCCCGGAAGCCTACGCCACCACCACGGCGTGGACGCTCACCGCAGGTGATGGGACCAAGACGGTCTACGCGAAGTTCAAGGACGCGGCGGGCAACTGGTCGTCCGCAGCCAGCGACACGATCGTGTTGGACGCGACGCCGCCGGCCATCTCCGCGGTGAGCGCATCCAACGTCGCCAAGACCACCGCGACCATCACCTGGACGACGGATGAGCCAGCCACGTCGCAGGTCGAGTACGGCCTCACCACGAGCTACGGGCAGACGACGCCGCTGGACAGCACCCTGGGGACCCCCCATGGTGTGTCGCTCAGCGGTCTGACCGCCGGCGCGCAGTACCAGTACCGGGTCCACTCCAAAGACGCGCTCGGAAACGAGCGGGTGAGCGGCAACTTCACGTTCACCACCACGGCTGTGGACACAACGCCGCCGACGATTGAGTTCCTCTCGCCGAAGGACGGCGAGGTGATCCTTGCGCCTTGAACCCTCAGGGCACGGCATGGGAGACATGACCCGCTCGTGGCGTCATCGAGGCCGTCCTCGCCTCCGCTGGCTTCCACTCCTGCCGACAGGGCTGCTCGCCATCACCGGCCTTGCGATGCTGGCCCACGCGGTCCCCTCCACCAACGGATCGGTCACCTTGCTTGAGGAGACCACGGCAAGCGCCGGCGGCCTGATCGGGGCAGGGACCTCCACCACGCTGGTGGCGATCCTGGGCGTCCCGGTCGGGGCGCCGGCGGGCGATGCCAATCACCAGCTCTTCGGGGCGGGGGGGCAGGAAGCGCCGCAGGCTGCTGAGGGAAGCGTGGTGGTTGACGTGGTCAGCACGATCGACGACCCGGCGGCCTCTGTGACGCTGTCGGTCAACGGGGTGGGGGAGCAGCCGGCGGTGGTCGCCAACGGACAGTTCACGGTCGCCGGGGTCCGGCTCCACTTCGGCCCGAACACCTTGCGGGTGGCCGCCGCCGACCAGGACAACAACTCGGCCAGCAAGACCATCACCGTCTATGTGGATGTGCCGTCCGCCCGAAAGCCGGTGAGCCTGACCCGAGACGTGGTCCTGACGATCGACGATTCCCTGGCGACGGCCACGGTGTCAGCGAACGACGGCCCGCCGATCACCGCAACGCGCGATCAGGCGAGCGGCCGGTTCATTGCGAAAGCGGTGCCCCTGACACAGGGACGCAACAAGCTGGTGTCGACCGCCACCGACCAGGACAACAACTCAGCCGGCAAGACCGTCTTCGTCTTTGTGGACACAAGCCCCCCGCCGCGGCCCACGGTCGGCGTGACCCCCTCGGTGACCACCGGCACCAACATCACCTTGACCGGCACCAAGGCCGCCGGCACCTCCCTCTGGATCAACGGCTCGCGCGTGGCCTCGGTGAGCCTGGAGGCGACGACCTGGTCCGCGACCGTCCCGCTTGTGGAAGGGGATAACGAGTTCGCGGTGGTCGCCAAAGACGCCGCGGGCAACGCCAGCGCCGAGAACCGCGTCAACGTGATCGTGGACACCCTCCCGCCGGTGCTCACCATCAACGCCCCCGCCAAGACCAACCTCAGCCCGCTCACCGTGACCGGCACGGTGGATGACAGCCTGACGACCGTCACGGTCAACGGCCAGCCGGCCGCGCGCACCAGGCGCGCCTTTTCCGCATCGGTCAACCTCGTTGAAGGCCCCAACAGCGTGACCGTCATCGCCACCAGCCCGAAGGGGTATGCCACCACCAAGACGGTGCCGGTGATCCGGGGGACCATCCCGACGATCCAGTCGGTGCAGCCGCTGGATGGCAAGAAGTTCTACGCCGGCTCGCCCACAACGATCCAGGCCATCGCCACGGACAAGGAAAACGATCCGGTCACATTCCAGGTCCTGCTGGACGGGGCGATCCTGGTGGACTGGACCGCGAACGCCTCTCAGACCTGGACCCCGACGCTGGCCGACCGGGGGCGCAGGACGGTGGAGATCCGCGTCCAGGACGGCTTCGGCGGGTACACATCGAAGCAGGTCAGCGTGTACGTGATCAGGATGCCGGTTCGACCGTAAAGGAGGGATGCGCCATGACCAATCAGCGGTGTCCACAGATGGTGTTGCGATGGCTGGTGGTGGGAGCGCTTGCGCTCACCTGCGCCACAGCCCAGGCGGCCGTGCCCCACCTGGTGCGCTACCAGGGGACCGCGGTGGATGCCAAGGGCGTGCTGCTTGAAGGGCCGTATACCTTGAAGTTCCGCCTGTATGACGCCGCCACCGGGGGCGCGGTCGTCTGGGACGAGACCCATACGGATGTCCCGATCACGAAGGGCCACTTCAGCGTCCTGCTGGGCCAGGTGACACCGCTCAACGTGGACTGGAACACGCCCCTGTGGCTGGCCGTCCAGGTCGGGACGGACCCCGAACTGGCCCCCCGCCAGCCGATCACGAGCGTGCCCCTAGCCATCCGCTCTGAGGTTGCTGAGCAGCTGACCGTCCCTGTCACCACCTCCACGATCACCGACGACGCCAACCGGCTCGTTCCCTCGGGCGCGATCATCCTGTGGGATGGCGCGGGCTGCCCGGTCGGCTACACCCGCCTGGCAACGTACGATGGCAGGTTCCTCGTCGCCTCGGGCACCGCGGGCAACACGGGCGGGTCGGATACGCATACCCATGGCGGGTCGACCGGGAGCCATGCCTTGACGGTGAACGAGATGCCCCCGCATACGCATGGGATCAGAGGCCATGCCAACGGGGGAGGCCAGGGGCCGAACTGGTTTCCAAATCTGAGCGATCCCGTCTATACGACAACGGAGTCGGCCGGGGCTGGCGCAGGGCACTCGCACACGATCAGCGCGGCCGATAGCCGACCGGCCTTCAAGACGATCCTCCTCTGCAAGAAAGATTGAGCCCGGAGCGGAAACGGTCGCCACGGCGCGAATGCTTCTCCGGCGATGAGACGGCGAGTCAGCACGCCCCAACGGTGGACGGCAGGCTTCACAGCGGCGGTGCTGGCGGCCAGCCAGGTGGCGCTCCCGACGCGGGCGGAGGCGTCCCACCTGGGCTCCTCGACCGCCTCGGCCGGCTCCGCGCCGCCCCCCGCCGCGTCGCTCATTGAGAGCTTCCAGCCGGACCTGTTCACCGGCCGCGCGACCACGTCCATCCCGATCGCGGTGCCGCCCGGACGTAAAGGGATGCAGCCGGCCCTTGCGCTCGTCTACTCCTCCTCAGGCCGCAACGGGTGGGTGGGGCATGGCTGGAGCTTGGATGTTGGGTCTATCGAACGGAGCACGAAGCTCGGCGTCCCGAAGGATGGCGCTTCCGACAGCTATACCTTCATGTTCCAGGGGGTGTCATCTGACCTCGTCAAGATTCCCGACGGCACCTACCGGGCGCAGGATGAGGGCGCGTTCCTCAAGTTCATCAACAACGGGGTGTCCGGCTGGGAGGTGCGGGATAAGTCGGGCTCCCGCTACCTCTTCGGCCAGACCCCCGCCTCTCAGGTCGAAAGCGCCGGCCAAGTCTTCCGATGGGCGCTGGAGAAGGTGATCGATCCCAGCGGCAACACACAGGTCATCACCTACACCAAGGACCAGAACCAGCTCTATCCCTCCCGGATCGACTACACCGGCCATGAGCCGACCGGCCTCGCGCCGGCCAACCGGGTCACCTTCCTGCTCGAGGATCGGCCGGATGACGAGGTGGGCTACCGCAGCGGCTTCGCCGTGACCACCGCCAAGCGGCTGAAGGAGATCGCGGCCTACGCACCTGACCCCCAAGGCCAACCGCTCCAGTTGGCCCGCAGCTATGTGCTGACCTACGCCGCGAGCGGGCGGACCGGCCGCTCGCTCCTCAGCAGCATCCAGCAGGTCGGCACCGATGGGACGACGAGCCTGCCGGCCACGACCTTCACCTACCAGAGCGCCGGCACCGCCAGCTACCCGAATGTCCTGAATAACTTCCAGCCGCCGCCGAGCGTCGCGGCCTGGAACGTGCGCAAAGCCGGTCTGGATACCGGCCATGAGAACTGGGGCTGCGCGCATCCGCACCTGGGGCTGCCATGGGGATCTCCGGTCCAGGCCAGCGGCAGTTTCGATCTGAGCTGTCTCTCAGGAAATGTCAGCGCAAACGGCGACGTCACGATGTCCGGCTGCAACGACCACTTCGGCCACGTCTGGACCTACGTGTATGTGGGGCAGGCCAGGACGCTCTCGCTCTCCCCCGGCGCCGGCGGCTGTCTCTACCGCGAGGACGCCGGCGGGGTCACCCTGATCACCGACCCGGGAAGCATCGCCCTTCAACGCGGCTGGTCCATCCTCCACATGACCTCCTACCACCAGCACTCGGGGTGGGGCCCTGTCCCCTTAAGCGGAGGCCTCAAGAATCAAGTGGATGTCATGAACCCCAGCCAGATCGCCCTCGGGATCCCGCAGCTCGCCGGGGATGTCAACGGCGATGCGAAGACCGACCTCATCAAATTCACGCCATCCAGCGGCAACTGGTCAGTCTCCCGCGCCACGTCCTCGACGCTCTCACCGGATAGCCTGTGGCTTGCGGGGTTCGGCAATAGCTCCTCGAGCCCGCTCTTGGGGGACTGGAACGGGGATGGGCGGACCGACATCGGGATTTTCGACAGCGGCGGCTGGCAGTTCGCCACCTCGACCGGCACCAGCTTCCAGACCGGCACGGTCTCCGGCCTCTCGTTCGGGGGCGGGACGCCGCTCACAGGCGATTTCAACGGGGATGCCGTGACGGATCTTGGCACCTACAACAATGGCGCGTGGTCCGTGGCGTCCGGGACGGGCAGCGGGTTCAGCCCTGCCGGGTCCTTCAGTCTCAGTTGGGGCGACACCAACCACGACGCGCTGACCGGCGATTTCAACGGCGATGGGCTCACGGACATCGGGCTTGTGAACAAGTCCAGCGGCGCCATCGACGTGCGGCTGTCGACCGGGGCCGGTTGGACCGGTGCCACGAACTGGATCGGCAGCTTCGGGGGAGCCACCCCGCACACCTCTGCCGATTTCAACGGCGACGGGCTGACCGATGCGGTCTACTACAACCGCCCGGCCGGGCAGGTCATCTATGCGCCCTCAACCGGAAGCGGCTTCGGCGCCTCGGTGACGCTGCCGCTGACCTTCAGCCTGACCTCCACCGATGACACCATCCAGGTGGGCGACTTCAACGGCGATGGGATTGCGGATCCCGCCGCGTTCAACATCCTGTCCGGAAGCTCCCAGCTGGCGTTCTCCAGCCTGACCAACGCCGACGGCTCCAACGGCGCGGCCACCGACGTCCTGCGCGCGGTCCACAACGGCGTGGGCGGCACCACGACGATCCGCTATCAACCCTCGAGCCTGTGCGGATGCGATCAGGAGTCGATCCTGCCGTTTGCGATCCCCCTCGTCCAGCAAACCACGCAGGAGGACGGCCTGGGGAACCGCTACACCAGCACGTACATGTTCCATGGCGGGTTGTACGACGGGCTCAGCAAGGAGTTCCGTGGGTTTGCGGAGGCGACCGTCTTCGACGCGGACGGCAACAAGTCCATCACCCGCTTCCACCAGGACGCGCAGAAGAAGGGCCGCCCGTTCCGGACCGAACTCAGGGACCGGTACGACGCCCTCTGGACAAAAGCTGAGCAGACCTGGAGCGCCACCGACCCCTATCCGGGGGTGCACTTCGTCCATCTCGACCAGACCGATCACTACACCTACGATGGGGATGCCAGCTTCAAGCAGGCCCGCTCCCGCGTCCTGTACGACGGCTACGGGAACGTCAGCCGGACCGATGAGGACGGGGACGTCGCGGTCTCAGGGGATGAGCGCGCGACGGTCACCCAGTTCGCCTACAACGACCCGGCCTGGATCGTCAACAGACCCACCCTGACCCAGACGCTGGATGCGGCCGGCGCGGTCATCGCCCAGCGCCGCTTCTATTACGATGGGGCCACGGACATCAACACGCTCCCCACAGCCGGTCACCTCACCAAAGAGGAGGAGTGGCTGAACCTCCCCACCCCGCGGTGGCTGGCCACGACGATGACCTACGATGCGTATGGGAACGTTGCGACGGTCACCGATACCCTGGCTCGCACCACCACCAACGCCTACGACCCCGCCACCCACACGTTCCTTGACGTCATCACCAACCACCTCAAGCATACCCGCCGTCTGACCTCTGATCCCCGCTTCGGCCAGGTGACGAGTTCTATCGACCAGAATGGGGTCAAGCATTTTACCCAGTACGATGTGTTCGGCCGTGTCACGTCCACGGGGTTCTTCGATCCTTCCACGGGTCTCCCGGTCATCGTGAGCACGCTCTCCTATGATCTGTCCAGCGTGCCGACGCGAACGCAGAGCACAATCTTTCCAGACCCCATCACGCCGATCGTGGCCTACCAGTTCTTCGACGGCCTGGGCCGCTTGATCCAGACCCGCAGCCCGTCCGAAGACCCCACGAAGCAGGTTGTCTCGGGCTTCGTGGCGTTCAACGCGAGGGGGCAGGTGGCCCGCCAGGGGCTGCCGTACCGCTCCCAGGTCGCGGCTGCGTACATCGACGTGAGCCGCGAGCCGCCCGCCTCCAGCGCCGCGGTGGTGACCTACACCTACGATCCGCCGGGTCGGCTGCTGACGATCACCGACCCGGACGGCTCGGTCACCAGGACCGCGTATCAAGACTGGACCGTGACCAGCACCGATGCGAATGGGAACACGACCAGACGCGCCTCGGACGCCTTCGGCCGGCTCGCGACGGTGGAGGAGGTCAACGGGCTGGAGACGTCCACGACCCGCTACGCCTATGACGCGCTGGGCAACCTCACGCAGGTCACCGATGCGCAGGGCCACATCACGCGGATCACGTACGACTCCCTCGGCCGCAAGCTCGCGATGGACGACCCGGACATGGGGCGCTGGACGTACGCCTATGACGAGGTGGATAACCTCAAGAGCCAGACCGATGCCCGAGGGGTGACGATTGGCTTTGCCTACGATGCGCTCAACCGCCTCACCACGAAGGCCTACACGATCCCCCCTGGTTCGGGCATCGCCAATCCGGGGGCCGTGGCCTACACCTACGATGGCGCCGATGATCCGGCCAAACGCGACGCGAAGGGCACACTCACCAAGATCGTGGACGGCTCAGGCAGCTCGAGCTTCGAGTACGATCACCTTGGCCGCCTCGTCAAAGAGACGAGGGTGGTGGACAACACGCCGTACGCCATCACCCGCGCCTACGACCTCCTGGGGCGGCTGACGTCGCTGACGTACCCGGACACCGAGGCGGCCCGCTATACCTATAATCCCCAAGGCGGCATCGAAACCGTGAGCCTGCAGCCG
>Ga0209399_10000817_pt1 | contig 17498 bp, 17 predicted proteins | sample OV2TP3_FD_184130 | JGI IMG/M metagenome (GOLD analysis project Ga0209399, IMG submission 184130) | Hot spring microbial communities from Beatty, Nevada to study Microbial Dark Matter (Phase II) - OV2 TP3 (SPAdes) (version 3) | ecosystem: Environmental > Aquatic > Thermal springs > Hot (42-90C) ... | reverse complement strand
CGAGCGCCAGCGAGGCGGGGTGAGGGCCTGTGCGACAGGCGACATCGTTCCATGCACAAGATTTATGAAAAGTTATTTAGCCTCCTCCCTGACGCATCGGTCCGCCACATCGTTTGTGCTTCTGCTGGTGTTCTGGGTGGCAACTGTGGGCGTTCTGCCGCGCCTGAGCCTGATTGCGGCGGACGGTTTCCGGCCTGCCCCGTCAATCCACGAGATCCAGACAGAGAGGACCGCCATTATAAACGCTTTCGGAAAAAAACAGTACGAGTTGTGGGAGGAGTGGGAGAAGAAACACTTCATTCCAGGGGTTAATCGACAGCCGCCTGAGATTATGGAAGGTTCCCGGATCTATTTAAGCCAGTTGCGGAAGGAACTTGGAAGGCAGAGCCAGGAACAGTTTGCCCGTATCAACGAGGCGTTTCGCAACCGCTACAAGGCCCGTCTGGACCTGGCGGTCCTCCTGGCGCGGTTCTCCCCGGCATTTGCGTTGAACAATGCCACAGTCCAATTGGCGGGCACGGGGATCGACCGGCAGAGACGCTTCCTGGTTGCTTTTGAGGTCTTCAATAAGCAGTACGGGGAATGGGCTGTCGCTGCAAAGAACCGGGATGCGCTGAGACGAGTCAATCCTGCGAAATACGGAGCCTACAAATGGGACCTGTTGGGGATGCCACGGTTCAGTTACCAGGAGACCTGGCCGGAAGAGGAGGCGCAGGTGGCCTTGGTTGATATTGGGGTGCTGGCCCTGTGGGGACTGGCCTTCTTCGCCGGGGCCTATGTGACGATGCTAAGGTATGATCTGAGGTAAACAGCCCTCACCCCGCCTCGCTTCGCTCGGCTTCCCCTCTCCCACGTGTGGGAGAGGGGTGGCGAACAACGTGAGCCGGGGTGAGGGCCTGCTCACCATTCACCACTCACCAACCAGAGGTGGGCCATGTTCGCCCGACTCGTTCAGAAGGAGCTTCTAAGTTATCTGCTCGACTTTCGGTTCATTGCCCTGTTCGCGATCTGCGCGCTGCTTTCGGCTCTGAGCGTTTATGTGGGCACGAGGAACTACGTCACTCGCCTTCAGGAGTATAATGCGGTGTCCGAGAGCAATCGTCGCACTGCTCAGGAGTGGCTTCAGTCCAACCTCACCGAATTCGAGTGGATGGGCTATGGTTGGAATCGCCGGCCGGAGGTGCTGAGTCCGGTGGTCCACGGACTGTCAGGGGTCCTGGGAAAGGAGGTGACCATAAAATACGACAACCCTCCGCAGTTTGTCGCCAGCCTGTTTGAGACCGATCCGATCTATGCCCTTTTCGGTGTACTCGACCTAGCGTTTATCGTCAAGGTGGTGTTGAGTCTGACCGTCCTGCTCTTCACCTATGATGCCATTTGCGGGGAAAAGGAAGGGGGGACTCTGAGGCTTTATGCCTCTTTTCCAGTGCCGAGATCACACCTGGCGCTGGCTAAACTCGTGGGGGCGACAGTGGCCGTGCTGACCCCTTTTCTCTTTGCCTACCTGCTGGCAGCAGCAGTACTATCTCTGTCTTCTGGAGCTGAACTGCTCGGAGAGGACTGGGGGCGAATGGCGGCGCTCATGGGGATGTTTGTTCTTTACTTGGCCGTATTCGCAGCATTTGGGCTCTGGGGGTCTGCGTTGACTCATCGCCGGATGACGGCCTTTCTCGGGCTTTTAGGGCTCTGGACCGTCTGGCTTTTCGTCGTGCCGAACCTCGCGGTGCGCGCAGCTCGGGGCCTGACGCCGGTGGAGAGCACTTATGATCTGGAAAGGCAGGCCGGCGCGCTACGGTGGGAGAACAGGAAGGAGAGACAGGCAGAAATTAAGACCTACTGGCAACGAAACCGTGTGGAGAATTGGAACGCCCTGCCTGAGGTGCGACGGCGAGAGATTATGGAAGGAGCAAGAAAGACCCAGGAGAGGCTGGACATGGCGTTCTATTCGCGTCTGAAGGACCTCCAGACGAAGCGACGCAACGATATGAGACAGGAGCAGCGACTGGCCATGGCGCTGTCCGCGACCTCCCCCATGAGTGCCGTCACTTTTGTTTCGATGGATCTGGCGCGCACTGGGTATATTCAGCAGGAACAAATTGAGGATGCCCTGAGTGCGCATCTGATCTACATGTCCAGGGTCATCCGGGGTCAGGAGGACCCAGCCCATTTTTCCTGGTTCACCTACCAGGACCGCGAAACCGTCGGAGAATGCCTCTCCCGCAACGCCATCCACATCCTGAACCTAACCCTGCTGGCCATCGCGGGGTTCGCCGGGGCTTACGTGGCCATCCTGCGGTATGATGTGCGATAGTCGGCAGACAGACGGCAGCCCCTCCCTCGATACGCTCGCTATGCTCGCTACTCGGGAGGGTCGGAATGTCCAACGCCGCATGTCCTGAGTAGGGGCGCAAGCCCCGTACCGAAGGATGAGGCTACTCGGGGCAAGCGGAACCGTATGCCCTGAGTAGCGGCTGCAAGCCGCGTATCGAAGGGCAGACGGCAGAAACAAAACCGCGAAGCGCTTTACCAGATGACAGAGATTTGCCCCCAGTCTACGATTTGCCGGTCCTTGCTGACCAGGGGGACCCCGTAGGTCAGGCAGGTCGCCGCGATCAGCCGGTCCACCGGGTCGGCATGAAACTCCCCCGGCAGGCGGGTCGCCAGGACGGCGATCCTGGGGTCGAGGGGGATCAGCCGGACTTTGGGACGCTGGAGGGCCAGGTCGATCCAGTCCTGCACGTCGAGGCTGAACCCGATGCGCTGCCCGGCGACCAGCATGGCCACCTCCCAGCACGACATGACACTGACGCCGAGTTCATCGGACCGGGCGATGGCCCGCTTCGCGCCAGTCGAGAGATTGGGAGACTCGGTGGCCCACCAGACCCAGGCGTGCGTGTCCAGGAGGATCACATCCGTGGCTCCCACGCCACGTCGATGGGGGCGATGAGGTCCTTTTCAAACACGATGCTGTCCTTCAGGGGATTTTCTCCCGATTCGGAAGAGACGATGAAGGGCACGACGCGGGCCACAGGCTTGCCATACTTCGTGATGACGAGCGCCTCGTGCGTCTTCGCGACCTCTTTCAGGAGTGAAAGGCAGTGGGTCTTGAACTTTCCGACAGGAACGGTCTTCACGGCGGCCTCCAATAATGACTATTATTTATGACCATGATTAATCTAACAAAAACTCGCGCTTCAGGCAAATAAAATAGGATGAAACATAGCATTGGGGAGCAGGAGCAGTTTTTCCAGACGCAGGACGCCTACATCGGGGCGCTGGAGGACCTGCGGCAGGCCATCGGGTACTTCGATTAGGTTTAGGGGGCGAATGAAGCGGAGGACCAGCCTCTGGATCGGGCTTATCTGCCTGGTCCTGTCGTTCGCAAAGGGAGACGCCCAGCCGGAGAGGCGGGCCTCCGCGCCGGCGGACACGGGCAAGACGAGGCAGCAACTCTTGAACGAACTCAGGCTGAGCAAGGCCAGGGTGGCGCTCGAAAAACGAAAAAATGACCTGATCAGCAAGGGGAGGGAGCAGGAGATCGCCCGCGAGCTGTTCAACGAGAAAATCTACACACTCAAGGAATTGAACGACGCGCAGAACCTCTACCAGGAGGCCGAGATGCTCTACAAGCAGGCCCTGCTGGACCTCCGGCAGACGCGCCTCGACTTCCTGAAGGACGCGACCCACATCTCCGTGACGGAGGCCAAGAAGTACGTGCTCCCGGACGGGAGGCGGATGGTGGACGTGACCTTGAGCAACAACTCCAACGTGTCGGAGGCGCAGACCTACCTCTCGGAGTCCCTCGCGCCCGCGTCGGAGGACAGCCTGAGGGTCGCCGGGCCGGAGGAGGCGGATGCGTCCGTGTCCCAGGAGCGCCTCACCTCGCTCCTGGACATCCCGAACATCATCGTCTCCATCTCCCAGGCCAAAGGGGGGGCCATCATCGGCAAGCCCTACGACCAGATCGTCCCGTCCCTCAGGCTGGGGGAGAAAAAGACCCTGACCTTTCAGCTGCTTCAGGAGGAGGCCGACCAGATCACGATCCAGATGGCCTACCTGGACGTGGCGGAGGCCGTGCCGGTGGTGCTGGAGGCCGAGTCGTCGCAGAGCATCCCGGTGGTGGAGGCGGCACAGTTCTCTCAGGAGGCGGACCTGGGGCAGAGCGCTACCTACGCCCTCAAGGTGGAGCGGTTCTCCAGCGGGCGGGCGGCGTTTCAACTGGCCGTGGTCAACCTCCCGCAGCAGATCACCTACAACTTCACGGACGCGGGGAGCAACGCCCGGCTAAGCCAGATCAACTTCCGGCAGAATGAGACCAGCCACAGCGTCTCCCTGACGGTCTACCTGCCGGAGCGGGCGGACGAGCGGGTCGCGATGGACAAACCGATCGCGTTTTACGCCCTGGCCCTGCCCCTGTCGGAGGCGGGGAAGCTGGAGGGAGGGAGAGCCCTGTCGGACTCGGAGGTGGAGGCGATCAAGGCGGGCAAGGCGCGTCTGGAGCTGGTCCCGAGGGGCGTGGGCAAGATCGAGGTGCGGGCGGTCAACCTGTATCACGAGATCAAGACCGGCGAAGACGTCTCCATGGAGATCACAGTCCACAACGAGGGGACGCGCCGCCTGGACAACATCCGCATCCGCACCAACATGCCCCCCAGCTGGCAATCCACGATCCAGCCGGACGTGATCCCGTCGCTGCTAACGGCCAAAGAGGAGGTGGTCAAGCTGAAGTTCATGCCCCCGTCGGGGGTGGACGTGGGGGACTACGAGATTCAGATCCAGACGCAGGCCCTCACGAACAACCAGCCGGTCCAGACGCAGGACAAGACCGTTCGCATCCACGTGAGCGCCCGCACGAACCTGATCCTGAGCGCGGGGTTAGTGCTGCTGGTGATCGGGGGCGTGGTGGGCATCGTCTGGTATGGGATCAAATTGACCAGGAGATAGACCTATCCCCCCATCCCCCTTTCCTGAAGGAAAGGGGGAGAAGCCTTGGCAAAATGACAAACGGCGCGACGCAGAAGGGCTAACCACCGGGGTTCGGGAGAGATGTTAGGTCGCAATGGAAACCTCTGGATGATCCGTCCTCTGGAGCAATGCCCTTGCGTCGCGCCAAGCCTCCCCGGCGTTTGAGGGGCGTCCTTCTTTTGCCCACTTTTCTTGGACGAGCAAGAAAAGTGGGCCTGCGGAGCAAAGGGAGGGGCCGGGGGAGGGGTCTCAACCACTAAGGAGGGGATCATGATCGAAGCCATCGACCTGACCAAAGTCTACGAAGACGGCGTGCTGGCCCTGGACCACCTCAACCTCAAGGTCAACTCGGGTGAAATCTTCTGCCTTTTGGGCGCCAACGGCGCGGGCAAATCCACCGCCATCAACCTGATGCTCAACTTCATCGAACCCACCGAGGGCACGGCCAAAATCAACGAAGTCGACGTGACCCGCGATCCCCTAAAGGCCAAGAAGTACGTGGCCTACCTGTCCGAGAACGTCATGCTCTACGGCAACTTCACCGCCCGTCAGAACCTCGACTTCTTCGCAGGATTGGCGGGCAAGCAGACCGACAAGGAGGGGTATTACCAGGTCCTTCGCCGGGTGGGGCTTCCTGAGAAGTCCTTCGAGCAGCGGGTCAAGGAGTTCTCCAAAGGGATGCGTCAGAAGGTGGGCATTGCCATCGTGATCATCCGGGACGCCCCCGCGGTCATCCTGGACGAGCCCACGTCGGGACTGGACCCTCAGGCCGGGGCGGAGTTTATGGACCTTCTGGAGGAGTTGAGGGGGGAGGGCAAGGCGGTCTTCATGTCCACGCACGACATCTTTCGGGCGCGCACCCTGGCGGACCGGGTGGGGATTATGAAGGCCGGTCGGTTGATCATGGAGCGCACGCGCCAGGAGCTGGAGGCCGAGGACCTGGAGAAGCTCTACCTCGACTATATGTACGGCACGGAGGCAGGGGGAGGAACGGTGGGAACGTCTGCCACAACTTGAGGCGGGCGTGAACCGGCCCTCACCCCGCCTTCGCTATCGCTCAGGCACCCCTCTCCCACATATGGGAGAGGGGAGGCAGGCGTAGCCTGCTGGGAAGAGGGCTGTACGAACCACGAAATCCGATTCGTCTTTATCGGGGAGGACGCCATGCTCGGACACATCATCCGCAAGGAGATTCTCTCGAACCTGTCCAGCCCGACCTTTCTGGGCACCTTCGTCTTCTGCTTCATCCTGATCCTGCTCAGCCTCTACACCGGCCTGCGCAGCTACAGCGACCAGGTCGTGGAGCACGGGCTGACGCAGTCGCTCAACCGGGAGAACCTGGCGCAGCAGACCAACTACAACGCTGTCGCCGGCATGGGCGTGCAACTGAGCAAGCCCCCGGAGGCCCTCGGCGTGATCGTGTCGGGCCTGGAGAACAGCATGGGGCGGCATACAGCTGTCAACAAATACAGCAACCCCACCCTCATGGGGAGCAAGATCGAGGGCAACCCCATCTTCGCAGTGTTCGGGGACCTGGACCTGATGTTCATCGTCAAGACCGTGCTCAGCCTGCTGGCCATCCTGTTCACCTACAACGCCCTGTCCGGGGAGAAGGAGGACGGCACGCTCCGGCTGACGCTGTCGCACCCGGTGCCCCGGGATAGCCTGATCCTGGGCAAGATGATCGGGGGCTTCCTCTGCCTGGCGATCCCCCTGAGCATCCCCCTGCTGCTGGGCATCGCCCTGCTGACCCTCTTCCCCAACATCCATCTCACGGGAGGAGATTGGGTCCGACTGGGCTTCATCCTGGGAGTCTTCCTGCTCTACCTGGCGCTCTTCTTCACCCTGGGGATGTTCGTGTCGGCGCGCACCAGCCGGTCGGCGGTCTCCTTCCTGGCGCTGCTGTTTGTCTGGGTAGTCTGCGTGCTGGTGATCCCCAAGGGGAGCGTGATCCTGGCCGGCCAGTTCGTTCAGGTGCCCTCCCTCCAGGAGCACCGCATGCGGGTGATGCAGGTTTCACAGGACATCTGGCGAAAGGCCCAGCCCGAGCAGAGAAAGTTTTATTCAGACGCCCCCAGGCCCCCCCAGATAGACCCCGGGACTCCAAAGGAGAAACGGGACGCGCTCATGGCGGAATTCAACCAGGCCAGGGCCGAGTGGCAGAAAAAAAACAACGAGAGGATGAGGGCATTCTTTGACGGAATACAGGCCAAACGGGAGGCCGAACAGGCCAAACTCGACCGGGCCTACCAGAATCGGCAGGAGCGGCTGGCCGACCTGGCCATCGGCCTGTCGCGCATCTCCCCGGCCTCGGCGCTGACCTATGCCTCGATGAACCTGGCGGGCACCGGCATCGAGGGCCACGACCACTTTCTGGCCTCCGCCCGCGCTTACAAGGAGAAGTTCGTCGAGTACGTGGATCAGAAACTGAAAGAGGCGGGTATGACGACGGCGGGCGGTGGCATGGTGGTGATGACCTCTTCGTCTCAAAGACCCCCCGAGAAGCCTGTCGATATCGGCGACCTGCCGGTCTTCCGTTTTCAGCGAGAGCCCCTGTCCGACACGCTGGGGCGGATCGCGGTCGATCTGGTGTTGATGGGACTCCTCACCGTCGTCTTTTTCGCCGGGGCCTACGTCTCCTTCCTCAAATATGATGTACGGTAAGCGCGGGAATGAATTCCCGCGCTACCCATGAGAAGTCCGCTGAAGGGGCGGGTTTCAAACCCGCCCCTTCAGGCTTCTTTCAGCCCGGTTCACCGGGCTTTTCAAATGTAGCGAGGAAATTTATTTCCTCGCTACAGAGCCAAAACCTCTTACCGATTGGAAAATGTCTACCGGTTCTCCCGCACATACCTCGCCACGGCGATCATCGGCGCGGTCCAGAACCGGTCCGGATGTCCGGTCAGGTGCCGCAGCAGGGCGCGGAACGCCTCCGTCTCCACCCGCAGGTGCTCCGCCCCGATCCCGTGGAACGCGAAGATCGCCCACCGGTTCTGCGCCACCGCGGACTCCGCGTAGGCGATCAGCCGGTCCCCGTCGAACCCGTGCGCGTCGCAGCCCCAGAGATAGTGCAGGTCGCACAGCCGGGGGTTGTTCGGGACCTCCCCCCACCCCCGCGCCGCCGGAAAATACCGGGCGATGATCGGCACGTAGCTCTGCCGGCTGACGCCGGCCCCGATAAAGCTCTGATAACAGGGATAGCAGTAGGTCACCTCCCCCTGCTCCGGGATGCCCTCCCTCAGCAGGCGGATGGCCTCCAGGACCTCCGCCTCCATCCGCGCCGCCGTGTAATTCTCTAAGCAGTTCCCCTCGGTGATGAACGCGAAGTTCCGCGAGCAGGGGTGCCTCAGGCTGTGGTTGCCCGCCTCGTGGCCGTTCTGCGCGTGCGCGCGCCACTGCTCCCGCGTCTGCGCGAACCGCTCCCGGCTCAGGGGCAGGTAGAACGTCCCCCTCAGCCCGAACTCGTCCAGCATCGGGACCGCCGTGTCCAGGTGGCTGGCGCAGTTGTCGTCAAACGTCAGCGACACGGCCGCAGCCGCGCCATTCGGCCACGTCCAGTAGGGTTTTTCAGTTTGATTCACGCCTCCCCCTTCAGCATCCTCCTCAGCACCGTCTGCAGAATCCCCCCGTTCTTGTAGTAATCCACCTCCACCGGCGTGTCGATCCGCGCCACCAGCGTCAGCGTCCGGACCTTCCCATCCTCCCCCTTCACGCGCACCGTCACGTCCTGCCGGGGCCGGATCTCCTCCCCGATCTCCACATCGAACGCCTCGCGCCCCGTCAGCCCCAGCGACGCCGGCGTCTCCCCCTCCTTGAACTGCAACGGCAGAATCCCCATGCCCACCAGATTGCTCCGGTGGATGCGCTCGTAGCTCTCCGCCAGGGCGGCCCGCACGCCCAGCAGCATCGGCCCCTTGGCCGCCCAGTCGCGGGAGCTTCCGGTCCCGTATTCCTTCCCCGCGATCACCACCAGCGGCGTCCCCTCGGCCCTGTAACGCATCGCCGCATCGTAGATGCTCATCTGCTCCCCCGAAGGCAGGTGGACCGTGACCCCCCCCTCCACGCCCGGCACCAGCAGGTTCTTCAGACGGATGTTCGCGAACGTCCCCCGCGCCATCACCCGGTCGTTCCCCCGCCGCGCCCCGTAGGAGTTGAAGTCCGCCTGAGGGACATCGTGCTCCACCATCAGGTAGCGCCCGGCCGGGCCCTCCCTCGCGATGTTTCCGGCGGGCGAGATGTGGTCCGTGGTCACCGAGTCCCCCACCATCACCAGGCAGCGCGCCCCGGAGACGGGCCTCACCGGCAGAGGCGCCGGCGTCAGCCCCTCGAAGAACGGCGGCTCCTGGATATAGGTCGATTTCGGGTCCCATCGGTAGAGATCGCCCCCGGCCACCGGGATGGCGTTCCAGGCGGCGTTGCCGTCGAAGGCATTGCCGTAGGTCCGCTCAAACATCTCCGGCGAGATCGCCTGCATCGCCGCCGCCACCTCCGCCTGCGTCGGCCAGACCTCCTTCAGATAGACAGGCCTCCCGTCCCGCCCCATCCCCAGCGGCTCCGTGGACAGGTCCCGGTCCACCGTCCCGGCCAGGGCGTAGGCCACCACCAGCGGCGGGGAGGCCAGGTAGTTCGCCTTCACCAGCGGGTGGACGCGCCCCTCGAAGTTCCGGTTGCCCGACAGCACCGCCGCGGCCACCAGGTTCCCGTCCGTCACCGCCTGGGCCACCGGCGCGGGCAGCGGGCCGCTGTTCCCGATGCACGTCGTGCATCCGAACCCCACGACGTTGAACCCGATCTTCTCCAGCGCGTCCAGCGTGCCCGACGCCCGCAGGTATTCCACGACGACCTTGGAGCCGGGGGCCAGCGAAGTCTTCACGTGGGGCGGCACGGCCAGCCCCTTTGCCACGGCCTTCTGCGCCAGCAGGCCCGCCCCCAGCATCACCGACGGGTTGGAGGTGTTCGTGCAGGACGTGATCGCCGCGATCACCACCGCCCCGTGCCCGATGCCCCCGGAGCGCCCGTCGTCCCGAATCTCTACCTGGCGCTCCACATCCGTTGCTGAAAGCCCGAACCCCCGCTCCTGAACCGGCGCGGTCAGCGCCTTCCGGAAACCCGCCTTCATCCCCGACAGCGCCACCCGGTCCTGCGGACGCTTCGGCCCGGCCAGGCTCGGCTCCACCTCCGCCAGGTCCAGCTCCAGCGTGTCCGTGAAGACCGGGTCCGGCGTGTCATCGGCCCGGAACAGCCCCTGCGCCTTGCAATAGCGCTCCACAAGCCCCGCCGCCTCCCCGCGCCCCGTGCGCCGCAGGAAGTCCAGCGTCTCCGCGTCCACCGGGAAGAACCCGCACGTCGCGCCATATTCGGGGGCCATGTTGGCGATGGTCGCCCGGTCCGGCAGCGTCATCTCGCTCAGCCCCGGCCCGTAGAACTCCACGAACTTGTCCACCACCCCCTTCTTCCGGAGCATCTGCGTGACCGTCAGCGTCAGGTCCGTGGCCGTCACCCCCTCCCGCAGCCTCCCGCGCAGCCGGAACCCGATCACCTGCGGCGTCAGGAAGTAGAGCGGCTGGCCGAGCATGGCCGCCTCCGCCTCGATCCCCCCCACGCCCCAGCCCAGCACCCCCAGCCCGTTGATCATCGTCGTGTGCGAGTCCGTGCCCACGAGCGTGTCCGGCAGGGCCACCGGGCCGTCCTTCTCCGAGCCTATCAGCACGCCTTTGGCCAGAAACTCCAGGTTGACCTGATGCACGATGCCCGTGGCCGGCGGAACCACCCGAAAGCCCCGGAACGCCTTCTGCCCCCACCGCAGGAACTCGTAGCGCTCCCGGTTGCGCTCGAACTCGATCTGCGCGTTCACCCGCAGCGCGTCCGGCGTCCCGAACCGGTCCACCTGAACCGAATGATCGATCACCAGGTCCACCGGGATCAGCGGCTGGATCCTGCCGGGGTCCCCCCCCATGCGCTTCATGGCCTCCCGCATGGCCGCCAGGTCCACGAGCGTGGGCACGCCCGTGAAGTCCTGCAGGATCACGCGGGCCGGCTTGAACGGGATCTCCACCTGGGCCGGCCCCTTCGCGTCCCACCGGGCCAGCGTCGCCACGTCCTCCTCGGTCACCTCGTACCCGTCGCACGTCCGCAGCGCGGCCTCTAACAGAACCTTGATCGAGAACGGCAGCCGCGACACGTCCGCGACCCCGTCCTCCTGCAACTTGCCCAGGCGGTAAAAGTAAGCGGGACCGCTGCCCGTGTCGAATGAGCTACGCGCCCCGAATGTATTGTATTTGCGCTGGATTGCCATGGCGATCACCTATATTTGAGATTTGAGGTTACAGAATCGTCAGGTGAAGAAGATAGATGTTTTTTCTCCTGGACGCAAACCGAAAATCGGCCCTCACTTTTTCACGACCTGATCCGCCCGCACGAACCGCACCCCCCTCCGCTCCAGCCCCGGCAGCGCCCCCCGCATCGCGGCCAGCGCGTTTGGCCTCGCGTAGACCGTCCCGATGACCTGCCCCTCCGCCGCCGAGAGGTCCGCCAGCCGCCCGAGGGCCTCCCGGATCACCTCCACCCCCTCCTCCTCGTCCAGGCGCAGCACGCCCTCCCCGGCCCGGACCCCCATCCTGAGCGCCGTCCGATAGGCGGCCGAACTCGCGCTGGCGCGGCTGTCCACGAAGAACAGCCCCTGCCTCCGGACCTCGGACAGCAGCGCCCCCATCGCCCGCTCATTCTCTGTGACCCGCCCCTCCGCCGGGTCGTTGATCACGCCGGTTGCGCCCGGAACGCGGTCCATCGCCTGCCGCAGGGCCGTCCCCCACTTGCCGTTCTCTGCCTCCATCGGAAGCTGGATCATGACCCCGTGCCCGCCGGCCTGCGCCCGCGCCGCAACCCGCCGTCCGGCCTCCGGGCCCGGCCTGAGCGCGAGCGTGATCATCTGATCCAGGTCGCAGAAGCCATTCAGCGTCTCCCCGTCCTGTTCCCGCATTTCGCACACGATCAACGCCACGGCCCCGGCGGGCCGGGAGAGATTCGGGTCCGCCGTCAGAACGATGTAGTCCGTGACCGTCCCGCCCAACCCCACCTGCATCGCCAGGGACAGACCGTCTCTGGCCTCCACGGCGCTCAGGACCGCGCCCCCGATCTGCTCCGCCTGCCGGACGACCTCCAGGTTGCAGACCGCCAGGGGGAGGTCCCCGGGGACCTGCGCCGAGGTCTCGGCGTGAAGCCCCTCCTGCCTCGACCGGGCCCTGCGAATCCCCTCCGGGGAGACCCCCAGGTCTGTCAGAGACCGGATCAGCCGGGAGGCCAGACTGTCAGAAAAGGCCTGGACCTGTCCTGGGCGGGCGCGCCAGGAGGCATCCGACGTCGGAAGGGGAGGCGCCGGGCGCTCGACCCGGGAGGGGGGCCTTCGGAGGGCCTTGAGGACGACAAAAGGGAGGACGGCGAGCAGGAGAAGCCGGACGAAGCGCCCGGCCCGGCGCCTGGGCCGGGCCATGGGCCGGATGGGGTGAGAGGAGCGCGAGAGGTCGTCGGTCATATTTCGCCGAAAGGGACCGGGATGAAACAGAGCACGAAGATGGCCAGGGCGACATACCCGATGACCCTCCGGCTCGGCTTCAAAGGCGTCTCCGCATCCATCGGAGGCGGATGCTGAATGCCCAGAACGGCCCTGACGAGCACGGCAAAGAAGATCCACCCCAGCCACCGGCTCATCGCCCAGACCTTGAGCCCGGCGTGAAAGTCAGAGACTCGCAAAACGTTCAGCCAGCCGTAAGGAGGGCCTGCCAGACAGAGCAGAAAGAGAAGGACCGTCGCAGCGTTGGCGATCAGGGTGTGACGCCGCCCGAACAGGGCGTAGACGATATGACCCCCGTCGAGCTGGCCGATGGGCAGCAGATTCAACACCGTGATGAAAAGCCCCAGCCATCCGGCCAGAGCGATGGGGTGGAGAGAGATGACAGCGCCGGGGGGAAACTTTCCAAGCGTGAGGGAGATCATCCACGAGGAGAGAATGGACTCCCCATCCGGAGAAAAGATAAGCCCTCCGGGGACCTCCAGCGTCTGGACCTCCGACAGGCTCAGCCCCACAATCAGAGCGATCACCGCCACCACGAACCCGGCGATAGGCCCCGCCGCCCCGATGTCGACCAGGGCGTTCCGGTTGGGAATCGGGGACCGAATCTTGATGACCGCCCCCATGGTGCCAAAAGAGAGAACGTAAGGATTGGGAGGAAACGGGATGAAATAAGGGAGCGTCGCCCTCACCCCCCAGCGCCGCGAGGCAAAGTAGTGCCCTAGCTCGTGAACCCCTAAAATAGTCAGAACAGCGACGGAGTAGAGACACCCCAAAAAAAAGGACCTGAACAAAAACAGCCCTGCAAAGGTCGTCGTGGCGATCGTCGCCAGGAACAACAGGGCGTGCAGCCACAGACGGGGGGCTGGCTCCGGCGGCCCGACCTGTTCGGGGACGACAGGCCGGAACGGCCCCTCCGGCGGCCCCCCGGACACCCTCCACAAGTTTCCGTTATGATCCCGGTTCATGCCTTTATTCGAGTCCTAGACTCACCCTGTGCGCATTTCCCAGCCCATACCGGTAGGGCGTCAGCGCGTAGTCGAACCGCCACCCCCGTCTCCGGACCCCGAACCCGAAGGAGGCCCCCTGCGCGTCCCGGCCCGCCTCGTAGCCCACCCGCACGGTGAGCAGCCCGCGCCAGACATACTCGCCCCCCCCCCGGAAGACCGCGTCCCCGTCGCGCGGAAACTCCATCTCCGAGACCACGAGAAGCTGGTCCCGCCCCGAGGCAAACTCGGACCGATAGACCGCGCCGGCCCGCAGACTCAGCGGCAGGCGGATCGGCGACCGGTTGAGCGCGCCCATTTTCCCCAGGTTGCGCAGCGCAGCGCCCACGGTCAGACGCGGAGCAAGCGTCCGGACACCCCCCAGGTCCACGACCACCCCGGACGCCCCGTCGGCCTCCACGGTCTCGCGCACGACCCTGACCCCGACCCCGGCGCTCACCCCGGCCACCCGCTGCGCGTAGCGCACCGAGAAATCCGCGTCGTAGACGCCGAACGTCCCCAGCGGCTGCGCCGAAGGCCCGGCGCGCCGCTCCAGCCCCCCGGCCGTCCGGACCGCAAACCCGAACCCCACGCCCCGTCTCCCGTTCCCGAACGCCGCGCCCGCGTACTCCTGCCGGATGCCCGCGAACAGCTCGTGGTGCGTCAGCAGAAAGTCCCGCCCCTTCAGCGCCGCCAGCGCGCCGGGGTTCTCCCCCCCCGCCACCTGATCGCCGGTCAGCGCCACCCCCGCCCCCCCCATCCCGGCCGAACGGGGCCCCACGGCCTCCTTCAGCAACACCAGCCCCGTCCCCCGGTCCGCCGCCTCCACGAGAACGCAGAACGCAGAATGCAGAACGCAGAACGCAGCAAATAACGCGAACGTTTGACCACTGTATTTCATCTACGATCCTCTGACCTATTCCTTCGGTCTGACGTACGCCACCGTGCGCGCCTCCCTCCGCCCGTACTCCCCCATCGCCCGCCGCACATCCTCCGCCGTCACCGCCCGGATGCGGTCCCCGTAGCGCAGGGCCTCCTCCAGGGAGGAGACCGTCTGGTACCGGCCCAGCGTGGACGCGATGTGGGCGTTGGTCTCATTGGCATAAGCGAAATCCGACAGCAGCATCCGCCTGGCCTTCTCCAGCTCCTCCGGCCGGACCGGCTCTCGCCCCATCCGCTCGACCTCGGCCAGCGCAGCGGCCTGCACCTCCTCGCAGCGCGCGGGCAAAAACTCCGCATCCACCCCCAGGACCCCCGCGCGCTCGAACGGCCAGACCCACGCCCCGACGGACGAGGCGATCTTCATCTCCTCCACGAGGCGGCGGTGGAGCCTGGAACTCCTCCCACTGCCCAGGATCGTGGTGGCCACATCCATAATGTAGAGGTCCTCCATCCGGGACCGGCCCAGGGTCGGGAACCCGAGCGCCCAGTAGCCCAGGTTCACTTCCTTCTCCACGGTCTGCGCCCGCGCATCCGACGGCATCTCATAGGCGATGTCGGGCCACGACAGCCTCCGCTCCGCAGGGCGCTCCCACCCCTCCGTCACGGCGGCCACGGCCTCCAGGACCCGGCCCTCCTCCACATCCCCCACGATCACGGCGGTCGCCGTGTCCGGCGCATAGAAATCCTTCAGATAGGCCAGGAGGTCCTCCCGCCGGATGCAGCCCAGGGACGCCTCCGTGCCCAGGATCGGACGGCCGTAGGGGAGGTCCCGGAACATCGTCCCCAGAAACTCCGTGAACAGCTTGCTCCTGGGGTTGTCCTCGTGCCGGCGGATCTCCTCCTGGATGACCTGCCGCTCCCGCTCGATCTCCTCAGGGTCGAACGTCGAGTGGACCGTGGCGTCGTAGAGCACCTCGAAGGCGGTGGTGAAGTTCTCAGCCGGCACGACCGCGTAGTAAGCCGTGTACTCAAACCCCGTGAAGGCGTTGTTGTACCCCCCCAGCGCCTTGATGACACGGTCCATCTCCCCCACCCCGCGCCTCTCCGTCCCCTTGAAAAACATGTGCTCGAAGAAATGGGATATCCCGTTGATCTCCGGAGGCTCGCAGACCGCCCCCGCGCGCACCCACAGGTAGACCGCCACGATGGGCGTCGTCGTCACCTGCTTGGAGATCACGGTCAGCCCGCTGGGAAGGACCTCTTTTCGGAAAGGATAGAGAGGAGAGTTCATAGGCCAGGCGACTCGTTTTCCTGTATCTTAAACAGTAAGATTCCCGCCGCGACCGCCACATTGAGGGATTCGACCTCTCCCCGCATCGGAACACGCACGACCTCATCCACGAGCCGCCGCGCCCCCTCTTCCAACCCGGTCGCCTCGCCCCCGAACAGCAGGGCCACCCGCCCTCCCGGTCGAAAGTCGCGGTAAGAGAGGCCCCCCCTCACGTCCGCCGCCAGGATGCGGGCCCCCTCCCGGCGCAGGAGACCCAGCGTCTCCGTCAGCCCGACCCGCTCAAACGCAGGGACCCGAAAGATCGCCCCCATGGAGGCGCGAACCGCCTTCGGGTTGTGCAGTTCGACCGACCCCTCGGTCAGATACACAGCCGAAACCCCCGCCGCCTCCGACGTCCGCAGGATCATGCCGACGTTCCCGGGATCGCGGATCCGGTCGAGAATGACCGCCGGCCCCTCCGGGTCGGGAAGGCGACCCCGGTCCCACTGCCGTCGCCTCACCACCGCCACGACCCCCTGAGGGGAGACGGCCTCGCAGAACGCCTGAAGCGCCCGGCGGTCCGTCTCCTGAGTCAGGACACCCCGCTCTCGACACCGCTCGATCAGGCGCCGCAGCCGGTCCGACTCCGTCGCCTCCCGCGCGAACAGGACCTGCTCCACCTCGGCGGCGGGGGACCTCAGGGCCTCTTCGCAGAGCCGGACGCCCTCGACCAGAAACCTCCCCTCCGCCTCTCGCGCCCTCTTCTTCTTGAGCGCAAGGAGCTTCTTAGCGCCTCGGATCGCCATCGGGTCGCGTTCTTACGCCCTCTTCTCGAGCCGCTCCCGGACCACCCGGATCTCCTCCCAGATCCGCCGCTCCCGCCGGCTGAGACCGATGAAGTAGCCGAGGATCACGACCCAGATGATCGTATACGCCGCGCACAGATAGCCCAGGTGGTCCATCTCAAGTCTCCTTTTCCCCCAGATCCGCCCGAATCATCGCCAGCTCCTCCTCCGCCCGCGCCAGCGACACCCGCTGAAACAGGAGGGCCAGGAAGAGGGCCGTGAACGCCGTGAGGCAGACCATCAACGCCTCGAACATGTCCGCCTGGAGCCCCCCCTTCCGGACAAGCTGAGGGGGGTGCAGCGTGCGCCAGATGTTCACCGACTCATAGATCAGGGGCACGTCCAGAAACCCCACGATGCCCAGCACCGCCCGGAACTTGGCGTTCTGCGCGGCGTCCCCCCCGTAGGACCTGAGCATCAGATAGGCCACGTAGATCAGCCAGAGCACCAGCGTGGTCGTCAGCCGGGCGTCCCAGACCCACCAGGCGTTCCAGATCGGCTTGGCCCAGATCGGCCCTGTCAGCAGGACCAGCGTGCAGAACAGCACCCCCACCTCCGCCGCCGCGCTGGCCCACAGGTCATAGATGCGCTCCTTCTTCCAGAGATAAAGGACGCTCGCCACGAACACGATGAAGAACCCGAGAAACGAGACCCACGCGGACGGGACGTGGAAGTAGAAGATCTTCTGCGCCAGCTTCTGCTCCTTCTCCACCGACGCATAGATCAGCGCGAAATAGGGCGCGACCAGCATCCCGGCCAGGGCGACGACGCCGAGGATCGTGGACGTGGAGAGACGATTCATGCAGACCTCGGATAAAATGACGATAGAGGCGCGATAAATCGCGCCTCTACTCCTCTACGACATGGTCAAACAATAGAATCGACGCCGCCGTGAACAGCGCGCAAAACGCCACGGCGATCTTGACCCACCCCGACACGCCCCCCAGCCCCTCGCCCGCCAGGACGGCCTCCGTCCCCTTGAC
>Ga0209399_10000816_pt1 | contig 17518 bp, 15 predicted proteins | sample OV2TP3_FD_184130 | JGI IMG/M metagenome (GOLD analysis project Ga0209399, IMG submission 184130) | Hot spring microbial communities from Beatty, Nevada to study Microbial Dark Matter (Phase II) - OV2 TP3 (SPAdes) (version 3) | ecosystem: Environmental > Aquatic > Thermal springs > Hot (42-90C) ... | reverse complement strand
CCGGTGTGGGCCCCGGCCGAGGTGATCCACGCCGCCGGGATGCTGCCGCTCGCGCTGCTCGGAGGCGGCACGTCCGTGGAGCTCACCCACGCGGACGCCCGGTTCCAGTCGTTCGTCTGCTCGGTCGCGAAGTCGAGCCTCGAGCTGGGATTCCAGGGGCTCGTCAAGGGCGTCGACGGGTTCGTCTTCTCGAACATCTGCGACGTCGCCCGGAACCTCGGCTCCATCTACAAGCGCAACTTTCCCGACGTCTTCGTCGCGTACCTGCACCTGCCCCAGAACTCGACGTCGCGGAGCGTCGTGGCCTACACGGCCAGCGAGCTCCGACGGCTCGCCGATGGTCTTCGCGACGCCTTCGGCCCGGCGGTGACCGAGACGGGCCTGGCCAAGTCGATCGAGACCTACAACGCCCTCCGGGCCCGGGTGCGGGCGCTCTACGCGTTCCGGATCGCCGAGCCCCAGAAGCTCGCGACGACCGAGCTCTACGTGCTCCTGCGGGCGATGACCACGGTGCCGCCCGAGGAGGCGATCGGATGGCTCGACACGATGCTCGGGGAGCTCCCGCGGCGCGACGCGCGCCCGCGTGACCGGCTGCGCGTGGTGGTCGAGGGCGCGTTCTGCGAGCAGCCCCCGCTGGGTCTCCTCGAGGTGCTCGAGGAGGCCGGGTGCTACGTCGTCGAGGACGATCTCATGCTGGGGTGGCGGTGGTTCGTGGCCGACGTCCCCACCGAGGGCGATCCCTTCGAGCGCCTCGGCGAGGCCTATGTGAACCTGGCGGTCCCGTCCTCGACGCGGCACGAGGGGCGCGAGCACCGTTCGGCCGGCCTCATCGAGAAGGTCCGCCGCGGGCGAGCCGATGCTGTCGTCTTCACACCGGCGAAGTTCTGCGAGCCCGCGCTGTTCGACTACGTCCTCCAGAAGCAGGGGCTCGAGCGCGCCGGCATCCCGCATCTCCTCGTGGAGTTCGAGGAAAAGATGTGGACCTTCGAGCGGACCCGCAACGAGATCGAGACCTTCGTCGAATCGATGCTGTTCGAGTAACGCGGGAGGAATGCATGGCCGCCGTGAAGGAACGCCAGTATCAGGGTCGGGTGCACGAACTGTCGCGCCAGCTCATGTCGGCGTGGATGGCGGAGCTCGCGCGCTCCGAGGCCGAGGGGGTCCCCACCGGCGCCATCATGATCTCCGGCAACTGCGTCGAGCTGCTCCGGGCGTGCCACGTCCTGCCCATGTTCCCGGAGGTGACGGCGCTCCAGAACGCCATCCGGCACAAGTCGCTGCCGCTGATCCTCAAGGCCGAGCAGGCGGGGTACTCGAGCGACAACTGCGCCTACGTCAAGGCCGACATCGGGCTCTTCCTCGAGGGCGGCATGGGGCCGGGCAGGCCCATCCCATTCCCGACCATCACGGTCTGCAACTACGTCGGCTGCAACGTCTACGTGAAATGGTTCGAGCACCTCGCGGACATCTCCGGCTCGAAGCTCTTCATGCTGGACGTCCCGTTCGCGCGCACGCCGGAGCCCAGCGAGGCCGACGTCCGCTACGTGGTCAAGCAGCTCGAGGAGCTGATCGCGCTCTGCGAGAGCGTGTCGGGCCACAAGTTCGACATCGACGAGCTGCGCGAGATCCTGGCCCTGGCCGCCCGGGCCGAGGACGGGTACGCGCGCTGCAAGCACCTCACGAAGCACCACCCGGCGCCGTTCGACTCCTACTTCGACTCGATCAACATGATGGGGCCCATCAACGTGCTGCGTGGCACGCTCGGCGCCGCCGACTTCTTCGACGAGGCGGTGGCCGAGTTCGAGGGGCTCGTCGCCCAGGGGCTCGGCCCGCTCACCGAGGAGCGCTTCCGCACCGTCGTCGAGGGGCCGCCGCCGTACCCCTACTACAAGAACTTCCGGAACCTCTTCACCCGCTGGGGCGCCGTCGCCGTGCAGTCGACGTATTCCACGGTGGGCGGGATCTGGGAGTGGGGGTTCCGGCACGACCCCCGGCGGCCGCTCGAGTCGATCGCCGAGCAGATGCTCCGGGAGAACCTGACCAACCGCTCGATCGTCGCCCGCTACGAGCAGATGCGGCGCTACGTCGAGGAGTGGGAAGCCGACGCGATCGTCATCCACTCCATCAAGTCGTGCCGGCTCTTCTCGGCGGGACAGGGCGACATGCGCGAGTACTTCACCAAGCAGGTCGGCGTCCCGACGCTGCTCGTGGAGTCCGACCTGGAGGATCCGCGCTACTACGCCGAGGCCCAGCTCCGCAACCGGATCGACGCCTTCTTCGAGGCGCTCGAGCACAAGAAGCTCGTGGCGGCGGGATGAGGAGCGAGGGATGAGCACCGAGAAGATCCCGGTCTACTGCTACCAGTGCGTGGCCGGGCCGGATCTCTTGAAGGTCGTCGTCAAGGACGGCGTCGCGGTCGGGGTCGAGCCGAACGGGGACGTCGCCGCCATCCACCCGGCGTGCGGCAGGGTCTGCGTCCGGGCCTACGGCCTCATCCAGAAGATCTACAACCCGCACCGGATCAAGACCCCCATGGTCCGGACCAACCCGCGCAAGGGCCGCCACGAGGATCCCCAGTGGCACCCGATCTCCTGGGACGCGGCGCTCGACCTGCTCGCCGAGCGGCTCCGCGCGCTCCGCCGCACGGGGCTCACCGACACGACCGGGTACCCGCGGCTCGCCGCCACCTTCGGCTCCGGCGGAATCGCCCCCGCGTATCTCGGGACCTTTGCCGCGTTCCTGGCGGCCTGGGGACCCGTGGACCAGTCGATCGGGAGCGGCCAGGGCGTCAAGTGCTACCACTCCGAGCATCTCTACGGCGAGTTCTGGCATCGGGCGTTCACGGTCGCCGCCGACGTCCCGCGGACCGACTTCGTCCTCTCCTTCGGCTACAACGGCGACGCCTCCGGCGGCGTCACGGGCGTCTTTCGTCACGCCGAGGCGCGCGCCCGTGGCCTCACGTGGGTGCAATTCGAGCCCCACCTGTCGGTGACGGGCGCCGGGGCGAGGGAGTGGGTGCCGATCCGACCGAAGACGGATGCGGCGGTGCTCTTCGCCCTCCTCCACGTGATCCTCCACGAGCGGGACTGGCGCGCCGTCTGCGACGTGCCGTTTCTCGAGCGGATGACCAGCTCGCCCTACCTGGTCGGGCCGGGCGGCTACTACCTGCGCGATCCCGGGACGCTCCGGCCGCTCGTGTGGGACCTCGACCGCGAGCGCGCCGTGCCCTTCGACGACCCGGCGTGTCGCCGGGCCGCGCTGGATGGCGAGCACATCGCGGCCGGGATCGAGATCGGCGCCGACGGCGCGCGGCGCAGCGTGAGCGAGCGGGTGCGCCCGGCCTTCGCGTGCCTCCGCGACCACGTGAGCGGCTATACGCCGGAGTGGGCCGCGGAGATCGCCGACGTGGATGCCTCCACCATCCGGCGCCTCGCCACGGCCTACCTCGCCCACGCGGCGGTCGGGGCGACGATCGAGATCGATGGCGTGATCTATCCGCACCGCCCGGTGGCCGTCCTGCTCGGCAAGACGGTGACGAACGGCTGGGGCGGATACGAGTGCTGCTGGGCCCGCACCGTGCTGGCCGCGCTGGTCGGGGCGCTCGAGGTCCCCGGCGGGATCCTCGGGACCACGGTCCGGCTCAATCGTCCCGCCCAGAACCGCCTCGAGTCCGTGCGGCCGGGCGCCGATGGCTTCATGGACCAGCCGCTCAATCCCACCGCCAGGGAGACGTGGACGGCGGAGCCCCACGTCAGGAACGCCTATCGGACGCTCGTCCCGCTCGCCGACAACTCCCCCTGGTCGGCGGCGCTCGGTCCCGCCCATCTGCCGTGGCTCTTCCTCGAGAACCCCCCCGAGAAGTGGCCGGCGCCGACGGTGCCGGACGTCTGGATCATCTACCGGACCAATCCCGCGATCTCGAACTGGGAGACCGGACGGATCGAGCGGGAGCTCGAGCGCTTCCCCTTCGTCGTCGCGTTCGCCTACACCCAGGACGAGACGAACTGGTACGCCGACCTCCTCCTGCCCGAGGCGACCGACCTCGAGTCGCTCCAGCTCTATCGAATCGGCGGGACCAAGTACATCGAGCAGTACTGGGAGCACTCGGGCTGGGCGCTCCGTCAGCCGGTGACCCGGAGCGGCCGCGAGGTGGCCGACACGCGCGACCTGACCGACATCGCCACCGAGCTGGCGGACCGCGTCGGCGTCCTGGACGAGTACCTCGGCGCGCTGAACCGCGGCTCCGGCACCACCGTGCCGCTGCGGGGGCTCGCCTGGGACTTCTCGTTCCCCTCCGGCGCCAAGCCGAGCGCCGAGAAGATCTGGGACGCCGTCTGCCGCTCCGCGACGCAGCAGCTGTCCGGCGGGCGAGACGAGCGCGATCTGGAGTGGTTCAAGCGCCACGGCGCCTTCTTCGTCCCCTTCGAGAAGGCGAACTACTACCTGCACGCCACGATGGCCGCGAAGGGGCTCCGGTACGAGCTGCCCTACCAGGAGCGGATCAAGCGGATTGGCGAGGAGCTGGCCGCGCGCCTCCACGAGCGCGGCATCACCTGGTGGGACGTCCAGCTCGACGAGTACCAGCCGCTTCCCGCCTGGAAGGACTTCCCCGGGATCTGGCGTCGGGCCGCCACCGCGCACGGTCGCGCGCCCGAGGACTTCCCGTTCTGGCTCCTCACGAGCCGGTCCATGCAGTACTCCTGGGGGGCGAACGTGTCCCTGCCGATCCTGGCCGACGTGGCCCGTCACGTGAAGGGTCACTTCGGCGTGATGCTCAACCGCGGCGCCGCGCGACGGCTCGGCATCGGCGACGGCGACCTCGTCGAGATCGAGTCGCCGACGGGCACGACGCGGGGCCACGCCATCCTCCGCGAAGGGGTGCGTCCGGACGTGGCCGTCGTCCTCCAGCAGTTCGGCCACTGGGCCACGCCGTTCGCCCGCGACCTCGGCATGCCGAACCTGAACCAGGTCGCGAGCATGGATCTCGCCCTCACCGACGCCACCGGCAGCGGATCGGATCTCGTCCCAATCGCCATCCGGAGGGTCGCGTGATCGCGCGCGCCGCGATGGGCGGGTCCTGTCCGGCTCGCGGCCCCCGTCCGTCCTCGCTCCACCCATCCCCCAGTGGGTCCCTTCCGCTGCGGGCGGGCGGCGGCCGCTCGCCCGCCACCCGCCCATCGCGGTGCAGGCGACCAGGGGTCCGCCAATGAGGTGGGGGATGGTGGTCGATCTCAGGCGGTGCGTGGGCTGCCAGACCTGCACGATCGCCTGCAAGCAGGAGCACGGGCTCCCCGCGGGCACGGCGTGGCGCTTCGTGGCGGATTGCGAGATCGGCGAGTACCCCGACGTCCGGCGCGTCTTCCTGCCGATGCAATGCATGCACTGCGCGGATCCGCCGTGCGTCCCCGTCTGCCCGACCGGGGCCTCGCGTCAGCGCGAGGACGGCATCGTGTGGGTGCGATACGACGCGTGCGTCGGGTGCGGCTACTGCGCGGTCGCGTGCCCGTACCGCGCCCGCCATCTCGTCCACGACGCCGACGGGTACTTCGACCGCCCGACGCCGGCCGAGGCCGAGACGTTGCGGCCCGAGCGCCGGGGCGTCATGACCAAGTGCACGTTCTGCAAGGAGCGCGTCGACGCGGGACGGGCGCTGGGCCTGACCCCGGGGGTCGACGCGGACGCGACACCGGTCTGCGCCGTCTCGTGCATCGCGAACGCCATCGTCTTCGGCGATCTCGACGATCCGGGGAGCCGTGTCGCGCACCTGATCGTCGATGGCGGGGCGCGCCCGCTGATGGACGAGTGCTCCACCCAACCCTCCGTCTACTACCTGGCGGACTGACCATGCGCACCCACGAGCCCGCGACCCCCGTCGAGCTGATCCCGCCCGCGCCCCAGACGCTGTGGGGCAAGCCCGCCGTCGCCAACTTCGTCCTCGGCGGCCTGGGCGCAGGGTTCTACGTCGCCGCGGTCGCCTTCGATCGCGCCGTCCCCATCGCGTCATGGCTCGGTCCGGCGCTCGTGCTCGCCGGATTCGCCTGCGTCGCCGGCGAGGCGGGTCGCCCGCTCCGCGGGCCGAGGGTGCTCGCGCGTCTTCAGACGTCGTGGATGTCGCGCGAGGCGTGGATCGGCGGGATGTTCGCCGTCCTGGCGGCGGGAGACCTCCTGATCCCCGTGCCGGGGCTCCGCGCGGTCGCGGCGCTCGCCGCCCTGGCGCTCGCGTTGGCCCAGGGGCTCATCCTGCGCCGGGCGAGGGGCGTGGCGGCGTGGGACACCCCCGCGCTGCCCGTCGTCTTCCTGGCCTCGTCGCTCGTCTCCGGCGCCGCCCTGCTCCTGCTCGTCGAGGCCGGGGCCGGCCACGGCCTCTCGGGAGCGCTGCTCGGGGCCACGCTGACGCTCCTGGCGCTCGGCGCGCTGGTCTGGCTCGTCTTCGTGACGTGGTCGAGCCAGGAGCCATTCGTGGGCTCGACGCGTGCCCTCCGCGAGGGGTCGCTGGCCGTGACGATCGTCGGAGCCGGGTACGTCCTGCCGTTCGTCTTCATCGTGCTGGGGCTGGCGCGGCCTGCCCTGGCGGACGACATGGCGCCGCTCGCGGCGCTCGCGATGCTCGCCGGACAGGTCGTCGCCAAGGCGGTCCTCATCCTCACCGCGGGGCAGCTTCGGCCGATCACGCTCCCTCACCTCACCCTCGGACGTAGTCACCTCACGGGAATGACTGCGGAGCGGAGCCACGCCGCAGAGGAGCGCAGCCACGCCGCATCTCTCTCAGGCCACCCACGGTTGGATCCGGCCTCGCGGACCCCGATACAGAGGAGACCATCATGATCTACGGCGCCGGAGTCGATGTCGGCTCCACGCAGACGAAGGCGGTGATCGTCGACGAGGCGCGGCGGATCGTCGCGCGCGCGCTGATCGACACGGGCGCGAACGTGACCCGGGCGGGAGAAAACGCCTTCGTCCGCGCCTGCGAGCTCAGCGGCCTGCCGCGCGAAGCGGTCGGCTATGTCGTGGGCACGGGCTACGGCCGCTACAAGGTCACGTTCGGCGACGCCCAGATCACCGAGATCACCTGTCACGCCCGGGGAGCGCACTCGCTCTTCCCGGCGACCCGCACGGTGATCGACATGGGCGGTCAGGACACGAAGGCGATCAAGGTCGGTCCCGACGGCTCGGTGCTCGACTTCTCCATGAACGACAAGTGCGCGGCCGGCACGGGGCGGTTCCTGTCGGCCGCGGCCGACGTGACCGGGGTGGGGCTCGACGAGATCGGGCCGCTCTCGCTCCAGGCGACGGCCCCGGTCCGCCTCACGTCGGTCTGCACCGTCTTCGTCGAGTCCGACATCATGTCCTACCTCGCCCAGCGGAAGACGATCGAGGACATCCTTGGCGGCGTCCACAAGGCAATCGCGACGCGGACGATGTCGCTGATCCGCCGGGTGGGCGTCGAGGAGGAGGTCACGTTCACCGGCGGCGTGTCGCGCAACATCGGCATGGTCCGCGGGCTAGAGGCCGTGATCGGCTGTCCGATCAATGTGAGCCCGGACGGCCACTACATGGGCGCGCTCGGCGCCGCCCTCTTCGCCCTGGAACGGGCGGAAGCCGCGGCGGAAAAAGCCGCTACGCAGTCCGAATCGGGCGCTGCGAAGCCGGGTCGCGTCTCTCTCAGGCCACCCACGGCCCAAGCCACGGCTGGTACGGGCGCAACGCAAGCCGGCGCGGGCGTGGCGACAGCCCGGGTGCCCGCGCCTCTGGAAAGGGCCTGATCATGCTCATCGCGGGCATCGACATCGGTTCGGGCACTACGAAGTGTCTCCTGGTGGACGAGACCGGCACAGTGCGCGGCCGGGGGCTGGTCCGAACCAAGGCCGACTTCGAGCGCGTCGCGCGCGAGGTCCTCGAGGCGGCACAGGCCACCGATGGCGGAGGCGCCGACACGGTCGGCTACGTCGCCACGACGGGGCTCGGGCGGTACGCCGTGCCGTTCCGCGACATCCAGATCACCGACCTCACCTGCGGGGCCCGGGGCGCCGCCACGCTCTTCCCCACGACGCGCTACGTCCTCGACATCGGCGCGCAGTGCTCCAGGGCGATCAAGCTCCGCGAGGGCGGCAAGGTGAAGGAGTTCCACATGAACGAGAAGTGCGCCGCCGGCTCGGGCGGCTTCCTGGAGCGGGCGGCCAAGTACCTCGAGGTGACGGTGGCGGACATCGGCGCGCTCTCGCTCCGATCGGCGAAGCCCCAGCCGATCTCCAGTGTCTGCGCGGTGCTGGCCGAGTCCGAGATCATCAACCACGTCTCCGAGGGCGTCTCCGTCGACGACATCTTGCGCGGCATCCACAACTCGCTGGCCGATCGGGCGCTCAACCTCCTCAAGCGCGTGGGGCTCGACGGCGAGGTCACCCTCATCGGCGGCGTGGCCCTCCAGGAGGGCATGGTCGTCGCGCTCAGGGAGAAGCTCGGCGTGCCGGTGAACGTCCCAGAGGCGCCCCAGTACGCGACCGCGCTCGGCGCCGCGCTGCTCGGCCTCCAACGGTTCCGCAAGCTCTCGGCGCCGGCCGCGGCGTGAGGGAGGAGCCCATGCCCGGGAAACTCAATATCCGCTCCGTCGAGGCCTCCGACCTCGACGCGATCGTGGCGATCGACGAGAAGCTCACCGGTCACACGCGCAAGGACTACTGGCGAACCCGCCTGGACATCGCCGCCCTCCGTCCGCCGTGGATGTCGTCGGTGGCGGAGACCGACGGCCGGATCGTCGGCTTCCTGTTCGGCTGGGTGGGCGAGTCGGAGTTCGGGGTCGCCGGCCCCACGGCCTGGATCGACCTGATCGGGATCGACCCGGCCTATCGCGGAAGGGGCATCGCGCGGGCGCTCGTCGACCGCTTCGGGAGGGGCGGGCGCGAGCTGAGGGCCATCCGCAAGATCGCCACGCTCATCGACCTGGGCCAGCACGACGTCCGCGAGTTCTTCGTGGGGCTGGGGTTCCATCACGGGCCCATGGTCCACATGGAGCTCGACACGGGGCCGTGATGCTCGAGATCAGGATCCACGGCCGGGGCGGACAGGGGGCGCAGGTCGCGTGCCAGATCCTCGCTCATGCGTTCTTCCGCGCCGGGCGCGAGGTGCAGGCGTTCGCCGCCTACGGAGGGGAGCGCCGGGGCGCGCCGGTGACCGCGTTCGTTCGCGTGGACGACCGGCCGATCCGTCTGCGCTGCGACATCGACCGGGCCGATCACGCGCTCGTGTTCGATCCGACCCTGCTCGGCGACCTCCCGCCGAGCTCGGTCCGGGAGGCCGGCGTCGTGGTTGTCAACAGCCCCGCGGCGGGCTGCGGGGTCCATCCCCTCGGGGCCCGGCTCCGCCCGATCGACGCCGCCGCCATCGCCGAGCGCGTCGGCCTCTGGCCGATCGTCTCGACCGCGATGCTGGGAGCGTTCGCCGGCGCGACCGGGTTGCTCGCCCTCGACGATCTCGTCGCGGCGGTCGAGGAGGGAAGCCCGGGCAAGAAGCCGGAAAACGTCCGGGCGTGCACGCTGGGCTACCGCGAGATGGCGGGCGTCCCGGCGGGGAGCGCATAGCCGTGTGGTTCCCTGACCACCCCGCGCGTCCGCTCGGCTGGTCGGAGCCCGGGCGCACCACGCTCGAGATCAAGACCGGTAGCTGGCGGACTCGCCATCCCCGCTACGTCGAGGCGACCGCCCCGTGCCGCGCGCGGTGCCCCGCGGCCGAGCCCATTCCTCACTGGGTCGAGCGCGCCCGGCTTGGCGACTACGCGAGCGCCTGGGCGCTGATCCGCGAGGAGAATCCGTTTCCGGCCGTCCTCGGTCGCGTGTGCGCGCATCCCTGCGAGTCGGGGTGTCACCGCGCCGCCCATGACGGGGCGGTCGCGATCAACGCGCTCGAGCGATTCGTCGGCGACTGGGGTCTCCGTCACGGTCGGCCCACACGCCCGACGGCGGCGCGCCCCGAGCGAATCGCGGTCGTGGGCGGCGGTCCGGCCGGCCTCACGTGCGCGTACCACCTCGTGAGGCTCGGATACCGGGTCACCGTCTTCGAGGCGGCCGCGGAGCTGGGCGGACTGCTCCGCCACGGGATCCCCGCGTATCGGCTGCCGCGGGCCGTCCTCGATCGCGAGATCGAGCTGGTCCTCGACCTGGGCATCGAGGTGGTCACGGGGCGTCGGCTCGGCGCCGAGATCGGGTGGGACGCTCTCGCAGCCTACGACGCGACGTTCCTCGCGGTGGGCGCGAGTCGTCCGCGCCAGCTCGGCATCGCGGGCGAATCCGCGCGGCGTATCGGCGACGGCGTCGCCTTCCTCCGCGCGGTCAACGCGGGCGAGCGCCCCGACGTCGGACGCCGAGTGGCGGTGATCGGCGGAGGCAGCACGGCGATGGATGTCGCGCGCTGCGCCCGCCGCCTCGGCGCCCCGTCGGTGACGGTGCTCGCTCTCGAGGCCCACGATGCGATGGACGCGACCCCTGAGGAAGTGACCCAGGCCCTGGCCGAGGGGGTCGAGATCCGGCACGGCGTCGGCGTCGCCGCGTTCGTCGAGACCGACGGCGCCGTCTCGGGCGTCGTCACGGCGCCGGCCCGGCTCGAGCGCGGGCCGGATGGCGAGATCCGCCCGGCGTTCGGGCCGGGTCCGCGAGGCGTCGTCGGCGCGACCGACGTCATCCTCGCGATCGGCCAGGGGCTCGATCCGTCGGGCCTCCCGATCGGCGTGCGCGTCGCGGACGGGCTGATCGCCGTCGGCGCCGCAGGCGCCACCTCGGCGGAGCGCGTGTTCGCGGGCGGCGATGCCGCCTCCGTCCAGCGCACGGTGGCCCACGCCGTCGCTGCCGGCACGCGCGGCGCCCGCGCCATCGACTGGGGATTCTCGGGACGCCACACCGTTCCGCACGAGGCGCCGCGGCCGTGGGCGGTGCCGGAGCCCGGACGCGTCGTCGCGGCCTCCGAGATCGACATGGAACTCCATCCACGCGTGTCCCGGGTGGCGCGGCGCGAGCGGTGGGGGGCCGACTCGATCGGCTCGTTCGCGGAAGTCGCCGAGGGCATCGGCGAGCGCGCCGCGCGGGCCGAAGCCGCCCGGTGCCTGACGTGCGGTCGCTGCACCGGCTGCGACGTGTGCCTCCGCGTGTGTCCGGACATGGCGATCTCTCGCGACGCCGGCGGCTACCGGGTCGGAAGCGAATACTGCAAGGGCTGCGGGCTCTGCGCGGCCGAGTGCCCGCGTGGCGCGCTCGTCATGGTGGCCACGGCATGACGCCGCGCGCGAGCCTGGCGGCGCCGGAGACGCGCCGGCTCCTCACCGGCGACCACGCGGTCGCCTACGGCGCGCTCCTCGCGCAGCCGCACGTGATCCCTGTCTACCCCATCACGCCCCAGACCCCCGTGCTCGAGATGCTGATGGAGCTCCAGGAACGGGGCGAGCTCGCCGGCGACCTGATGACCGTCGAGAGCGAGCACTCGGCGATGGCCGCGTGCGTGGCCGCCTCCCTGGCGGGGGCACGGGTCTTCACCGCCACGGCGTCCCAGGGGCTCGCGCTGATGCACGAGATGCTGCACTACGCGGCGGGCGCCCGCGCGCCGGTCGTCATGGTCAACGTCAACCGGACGCTGGCCGCGCCGTGGGGCTTCTGGGCCGACCACACCGACAGCCTCGCGCAGCGGGACACCGGCTGGATCCAGCTCTACTGCGAGTCGGCCCAGGAAGCGCTCGACACGGTGCTCCAGGCTTACCGCGTCGCGGAGTCGGTGCTGCTGCCGGCCCTCGTCGTGATCGAGGCGATGTACATCTCCCACACGCTCGAGCCCGTGGAGGTTCCCGAGGCCGAGGTCGTCGAGCGGTTCCTGCCGCCGTTCAGGCCCGAGCTCAGGCTCGATCCCGCCGCCCCGCGGGCCTTCGGCGGGACGGCCACGCCGGCCCAGTGGCGGGCCAACCGCCTGGCGATGCAGTCGGCGATGGCCGACGCGCTCGAGGCGGTGTGGGACGCCGGGCGGGCCTGGGGGGAGCTGACGGGCCGAGGGTACGCGCCGGTCGAGACCTATCGCACCGAGGATGCGGACGTCGCCCTGGTCACGATCGGGGGCATCGCCGGCACGGCCCGCGCCGCCGTCGACCGGCTCCGGGACGACGGCGTGCCCATCGGGCTCGTCAAGCTCCGTCTCTTCCGGCCGTTCCCGGCGGATCTGCTCGTCGAGGCGCTCGAGGGCTTCGACAAGGTCGCGATCATCGACCGCAACTGCTCGATCGGGAGTGGCGGCATCGTCGCGCAGGAGGTGCGCGCCGCGCTCAACGCCCACGCGCTCGTCGGGCCGCGGATCTTCTCCTACGTCGCGGGGCTCGGCGGGGTGAACGTCTCTCCGGAGCGTCTGGTGCAGATCGCGCTCGATATGAGGGCGCGGTGGGCGCCGCACCCGGAGAGGATTCTGGAGGAAGAGCTGTGATCGACCGGTTCTTCTCCGGCCACGCCTCGTGCCCTGGATGCGCCGTGGCGCTCGGCGTGCGGCAGGTGCTCCAGGGGCTCTCGGCCGAGACCGTCCTCGTGGTGCCGCCGTCCTGCATCGCCGTCATGATGGGACCACTCCCGCTCTCCTCGGTGCCGCTGCCGGTGTTCCAGACCGCGTTCGAGACCGCCGCCGCGGCGGCGGCGGGCATCGCCCGCGCCTTCGCCGCGCGCGGCGAAACGGTCACGGTCGTGTGTCTCGCGGGCGACGGCGGGACCTACGACATCGGGATCCAGGCCCTCTCCGGCGCCGCCGAGCGGAACGAGGACCTCCTCTACGTCTGCTTCGACAACGAGGCCTACCAGAACACCGGCAACCAGAAGTCGGGCGCCACGCCGTGGGGGGCGCGCACCACGTCCACCCCGACGGGCAAATCCACCCGCAAGAAGGACATCATGGCGATCCTCGCTGCCCACCGCGTCCCCTACGCCGCGACGGCGTCGCCCGCTTCTCCGGACGATCTCGCCTCCAAAGTCACCAAGGCGCGGCGGCTCCGCGGCACGCGGTTCCTCAACGTCACCTGCCCCTGCGTTCCGGGCTGGGGCATCGGCGACGACGCGTCGCTCCGCATCGGGCGTCTCGGCATCGAGTCCAAGGCGGTCCCGCTGTTCGAGGTCGAGGACGGCGTCCGCTACCGGATCACCCATCGGCCGCGGGGCATCCCCGTCGCCGACTATCTGCGGGCCCAGGGCCGGTTCGCGCACCTCGACGAGCGTGGGGTCGCCGAGATCCAGGCCGAGGTGGACCGGCGGTTCGATGACCTGCTCGAACGCGAAAGGAGAACCACATCATGCGCTTGATCACAGCGCTCGTCCTCTCCCTCTCGACGCTCGTCTGGGCGATCCCTTCGGCGACCGCGCAGGAGCCGTACCGGATCGGCGCCATCTTCTCGATCACCGGCCCCGGGTCGTCGCTGGGCATCCCCGAGCGCGACACCGCGCTCATGCTGGAAGCCGAGTTGAACGCCAGGGGCGGGATCAAGGGCCCGGACGGCAAGCTGCATCCGCTGAAGATGGTCATCTACGACGACGCGAGCGACGAGACCAAGGCGGTGCTCGCGGCCAAACGCCTCATCGACGAGGACAGGGTCACCGCGATCGTCGGCACCACGCTGTCCGGCACCTCGCTGGCGATCCTCGATACCGTCCAGAAGGCCGAAGTGCCGCTGGTGTCCGTCGCGGCGGCGATCAAGATCGTGGAGCCGGCGGCCGAGCGGAAGTGGGTGTTCAAGACCCCGCAGAGCGACTACCTCATCGTCGGCGTCCTGGTCGACTCCCTCAAGGCCAGGGGATACCTCAAGGTGGGCTGGCTCAACGTGGACTACGCCTTCGGGCAGCTCGGCTGGATCGAGTTCGAGAAGGCCGCGCACAAGGCCGGCCTCACCATCGTCGCCAACGAGAAGTTCGGGCAGAAGGACGTCGACATGACGCCCCAGCTCACGCGCGTGAAGGCCGCCAACCCGCAGGCCGTCGTCGTCTGGTCCATCCCGCCCTCGGCCTCGATCGCGACGAAGAACTACGGCGACCTCGGGATCAAGGCGCCGCTGTTCCAGAGCCACGGCGTGGGCAACAAGCGCTACATCGAGCTGGCGGGGCCGGCGGCGAACGGCGTGATCTTCCCCGTCGGCAAGCTCCTGGTCGCCGAGCAGCTCCCCGACAACGACGTCCAGCGCCCCGTGCTGCTCGCTTACGCGCGCGATTTCGAGGCGAGGTACGGGCCGCGCAACACCTTCGGCGGCCATGCCTGGGATGCGGTCCGGCTCGTCGTCAAGGCGATGGAAAAGGCGGGACCGGATCGGGCGAAGGTGCGCGGGGCGATCGAGTCCACGCGGAACTTCGTCGGGATCACGGGCGTCTTCGACTTCTCGCCGACCGATCACAACGGGCTCGACCGGCGGGCCGTCACGTTAGTCCAGATCGTCGACGGCCAGTGGAAATTGGCCAAATAGCATGACCTTGCTCGAGCAGCTGGCGCAGTATCTGGCCTCGGGCCTGGTCGTGGGCGGCATCTACGCCCTGATCGGGCTCGGGTTCGTGATCGTGTTCAGCGTGACGCGCATCATCAACTTCGCGCAGGGCGAGTTCGTCATGCCGGGCGCGCTCCTGATGGTGACGCTCGGCGATCGACGGCTCGCCACGCCGATCGCCTTCCTCCTCGCGGTCGGCGTGGTCGCCGGCGTCGGGGCATTGCTGGAGCGCGCGATCCATCCCGTGCGCGGCGCCCCGCCGCTGGCGATCCTCATCCTCACGATCGGCGCGTCGATCGCGATCCGCGGCGGCGCCCTGATCCTCTGGGGCACCGATCCGTTCGCGCTGGCGCCGTTCTCGCCTGGCCCGCCCGTCTGGCTCGGCGGCGCCATGATCGTCCGCCAGGGGCTCTGGCTCCTCGGCATCGCGGCGCTCGCCTTCGCGCTCCTGTGGGTCTTCTTCACGCGGACGTACGCGGGGACGGCCGTGCGCGCCTGCGCGATCAACCCGCGCGGCGCGCGTCTCATGGGGATCCGTGTCGACCGCGCGTCGCTCCTGGCCTGGACGCTCTCCGGCGCGCTGGGCGCCACCGCTGGCGCCGTCATCGCGCCGATCACCTACGCCACGTACGACATGGGGCTGATGCTGGGGCTCAAGGGGTTCGTCGCCGCCGTACTCGGCGGGCTGGTGAGCCCACTCGGCGCGATCGCGGGAGGCTTTCTCCTCGGCGTGCTGGAGTCGCTGGCCGCGGGCCTCGTCTCCTCGGCCTACAAGGACGCCGTGGCCTTCGTCGTCCTCATCGTGCTCTGCCTCGTCCAGGTGGCTGGCTGGATCCCCTGGCGCGTGGCGGAGGAGGCGTGAGCGTGAGCGCGCGCCGACGCTTCCGCATGCTCGTCGCCGTCGCAATCGCGATGGCGGCGCTCTCCTCGGCGGTCACGTCGCGCTACGTGCTGAGCACGCTGATCTTCATCGCGCTCAACGCCATGGCGGCGCTCGGGCTGTCGCTCGTCATGGGGTTCGCGGGCCAGGTCTCGCTCGGGCAGGCCGCCTTCTACGCGGTCGGCGCGTACGTCTCGGGCGTGCTCACCGCGTCCTTCGGCTGGAACGGCTGGGCCGCGCTCGTCCTGGCCGTCGGCGCCGGCGCGCTGCTGGCCCTGGCGATCGGGCTGCCGATCTTCCGCCTCTCGGGGCTCCTGCTCGCGATGGCGACCCTCGGCTTCGGGATCATCGTCTACTACGTCCTCGTCAACTGGAGCGGGATCACCGGCGGCCCGTCCGGGCTCACCGGCATCCCGCCGCTCGCCCTGGGCCGGTTCCGCTTCGACACGGACCAGCGCATGCTGTGGCTCGCCTGGTCGCTCCTCCTTCTCCTCCTGGGCCTGGCCGGGAACCTCGTCGACTCCCGGGTCGGTCGCGCGCTCAGGGCGGTGCACGGGAGCGAGGTGGCGGCCGAGGCGGCCGGGATCGACACGCTTCGGCTCAAGCTCGGCGTCTTCACCGCCGCGGGCGCGACCACCGCGCTGGCCGGATCGCTCTACGCGCACTACCTGACCTTCATCAACCCCTCGCCGTTCGGCTTCGCGTACTCCGTCGAGCTGGTCGTCATGGTGGTTCTCGGCGGGGTGGCGAGCATCTGGGGGACGGTGCTCGGCGCCGCGGCCGTCGTGCTGTTCGTCGAGGCGCTCCGAACGGGCCTGCCGCTCCTCACCGCGTCCCACGGCGCCCCCGAGTACGAGATCGTCGCCTTCGGCCTGATTCTCATGGGGTTCGTCGTCTTCCTGCCCGGCGGGCTCGCGTCACTCCGGAAGACGCCATGACCCCCCTCCTCGAGGTCCGTGGGCTCTGGAAAGAGTTCGGTGGCCTCACCGCCGTCCGCGGCGTCGACTTCGTCGTAGAGCCGGGCCAGATCAAGGCGATGATCGGGCCGAACGGGGCGGGCAAGACGACGATCCTCAACGTCATCGGTGGCGCCCTGCCGCCGTCCCGGGGCTCCGTGCTCTTCGAGGGCGTGGCGCTCCCCCGCGAGCGTCCGCATGCCGTCGCCGCGCGCGGCGTCGCCCGGACCTTCCAGCTCGTGCGCCTCTTCGGCGAGATGACGGTGCTCGACAACGTCCTGGTCGGCTGCCACCGCCGGGGACGGTCCAGCTGGGGGGCGTGCGCCCTCCGGACGCGCGCGATGCGCGAGGAGGAGCGCCGCCTGCGCCAGCGCGCCGAGACCGTCCTCGTCGTCGTCGGCCTCGAGGAGCGCGCGGCGCTTCCGGCGGCGGCGCTCGCCTACGGCGAGCAGCGGCTGGTCGAGATCGGCCGGGCCCTCGCCATGGAGCCGAAGCTCCTCCTGCTCGACGAGCCCGGCGCCGGCCTCGATCCGGAGGAGCACCGGCGGCTTGCCCGCCTCGTGCGGACGATCCGCGACGGCGGGACGACCGTCCTCCTCGTGGATCACCACATGGAGTTCGTGCTCGAGCTCTCCGACGAGGTGCTCGTGCTGTCGTATGGCGAGAAGCTCGCCGAGGGCCCGCCGCGCGCGGTGCGCGCCGATGCGAAGGTGATCGCCGCGTACCTTGGGGAGGAGGCGGCCTGATGTTGGTCGTCGACGGCCTCGACGTCTTCTACGGCCGCGTCCAGGTGCTGCGCGGCGTCGCGCTCCGAGTGGAGCGCGGCGAGCTCGTCACCATCGTCGGTCCGAACGGGGCCGGCAAGACCACGCTGCTCCGCGCCATCGCGGGACTGATCCCGATCCGAGGCGGCCGGGTCACCCTGGACGGGTCTCGCATCGGCGGCGAGCGCGCGGAGGCGATCGTGCGTCGTGGCCTCGTGATGGTGCCCGAGGGGCGCGAGCTGTTCGGGCCGCTCAGCGTATACCAGAACCTCACCCTGGGCGCGTACTCGCTCCCGCGTTCGGCGCGCCGCCGGTGGATCGCCCAGGGGCTCGAGAGCGTGGTCGCGCTCTTCCCCCCGCTCGGCGCGCGCCTCGGTCAGCCCGCGGCCACCCTGTCCGGCGGCGAGCAGCAGATGGTCGCGCTCGGCCGGGCACTCATGGCCCGGCC
>Ga0209399_10000815_pt1 | contig 17532 bp, 15 predicted proteins | sample OV2TP3_FD_184130 | JGI IMG/M metagenome (GOLD analysis project Ga0209399, IMG submission 184130) | Hot spring microbial communities from Beatty, Nevada to study Microbial Dark Matter (Phase II) - OV2 TP3 (SPAdes) (version 3) | ecosystem: Environmental > Aquatic > Thermal springs > Hot (42-90C) ... | reverse complement strand
CCATTTTCAACGATGCCGATCGCCGTCTCATCGCACGAGGTTTCAATCCCTGCGATGCGAATCGGGCGCGCCGCGGACGCCATCAGTTAATCGCGTGCTCCTTTTCCCTGGCGCGATACACCTGGATGCCCTTGAGCAAATCGACGGCGCGCGCGAGCTGATTGTCGAGCGGTTTTTTGACGACGTGAGGTTCCGACGGTTCCTCCTCTTTCGATTCAAGGCGCTCGAAGATGTCCTCGCTCGACTCCTTGTTCGCTTTCCCCTCCTCTTCTTTCGGGCGCTCCAGCGGCACCTCCACGTCCGGAATAATCCCTTGGCCGTGAATGGAACGCCCCTTGGGAGTGAAGTATTTGCTCGTGGTGAGCCGCAACGCGCTGCCGTCTTTCAACGGAAAAATCGTTTGGACCGAGGCCTTGCCGTGTGACTTGGTGCCCATCACGATGCCGCGGTGATGATCTTGCATGGCGCCGGCGACAATCTCCGACGCCGAGGCGGAACCCTCATTGATCAGCACCACCAGCGGCACGTCTTTGGCCAAGCCGTCGGCGCGGGAATAGATGTCTTGGTTTTGGTTGCGCAGCCGGCCTTTGGTGCTGACGATGAGCTGCTGCCGGAGGAGAAAGAGCTCCGACACCGACACGGACACATCCAGCAGCCCTCCGGGATTGTTGCGCAGGTCGAGAATCAGGCCGTTGATCTCATCCTTGAGGAGGCGCTTGAGGTTGGATTCCAAATCGTCGGTCGTATGCTCGCGGAAATCGGAAAGGCGGATGTAGCCGATGTGTTCCTCGAGGAGCGTCGCTTCGCGGATGCTTTGAATCTTGATGATGGTGCGGGTCAGCGTCAGTTCTTTGAGCGCCGTCTCCCCCTCCCGCAGAATCGTGAGCTTCACCGTGGTGTTCGGCTTGCCTCGCAGCTGCTTCACCGCGTCCATGAGGGTGATGCCGCGCGTGAGGTCGCCGTCGATCTTCACGATGCGGTCTCCCGCGAGGATGCCCGCGTGGAACGCCGGGGTGTCATCGATGGGCGCGATGACCGTGAGCAGATCCTCCTTGATGGTGACCTCGATCCCCAGCCCGCCGAATTCCCCGCCCGTGTCGATCTTCAACTCATTATAGCTGTCGGGATCCATGAATTGGCTGTAGGGGTCCAACGTGGCGAGCATGCCCTTGAGCGCGCCGTAGATCAGCCGTTTCGGTTCAGGCTCCTCGACGTAGTCGGAGCGCACGATTTTCATCGCATCGGCAAAGAGGTCCGACTCCCGATACAGCGCTTCGTCCTCGCTGAGCGAGGCCCGCTTGGCGCCGAAGCCGATCGCCTGCGAGGCCGCCAGCGTCAGCACGATGAGCGCGCTGCTGAGCCCCCATCGACGTTTCATTCACCCACCTCCCACGTGCTTGGTCTGTTCCAGCCGCTGCTTCAACAGCTGCGTCATCTGCTGCGGATTCGCCTTGCCCTGCGAGCGCTTCATCGCTTGGCCCATGAGGTGCGTGAACGCGGTCGCCTTGCCGTTGCGGTAATCCTCGACGGTCTTCGCGTTGGCTTCCAGCACCTCATCGGCAATGCGCAGAAGAACCTCCGCGTCCACGATTTGCCGGAGCCCGCCTTCCTTCACGAGGTGCGCAGGATCCGCGCCGCGCTCCAGCATCTGGACGAACACGTCCTTGGCCATCCGGCCGGAGAGCTGTCCGCGGTCGATTAATTCTACCAAATGGGCGAGCCATGCGGGATGAAGTTTCACAGCCTCCGGTTCGAGACGATGCGCGTTGAGATATGCCCGCAGATCTCCCATGATCCAATTCGCGACCGGTTTCGGCGCCGCTCCGGCCGCCACCGCGCCCTCAAAGAGCTGCGCCAGCGTTCGGTCCTGCGTCAGCACCGTCGCGTCGTAGGCCGAGAGCTGGTACGCCGACTGAAACCGCTGCCGACGCCTGGCCGGCAGCTCCGGCAGCTGCGCGTTGACCTTCGCAATCAGCTGAGGATCCAGGACGAAGGGCACCAGATCCGGCTCTGGAAAATAGCGATAGTCGGCCGCTTCTTCCTTGCTGCGCATCGACTGGGTCTTCTGTCCTTTCGCATCCCACAGGCGCGTCTCTTGAGGAATGCGCTCGCCGCGCTCAAGCAGGGCCGCCTGCCGCTTGATCTCGTGCTCCAACGCCTGCTTCACGGCCCGGAAGGAGTTGAGGTTCTTGACTTCGACTTTGGAGCCCAGCGGCGCGGTGCCCACGGGCCGAAGGGAGATGTTGGTATCGCAGCGGAGGCTGCCCTCTTCCATGTTGCACGTGGAGACATCGAGATATTGGAGGATGGCCTTCAACTCGACGAGGTATTCGTACGCCTCATCCGCGGAGCGCAGCTCAGGCTCGCTGACGATTTCCAAGAGCGGAACCCCCGTCCGATTAAAATCGATGTACGTCTCCGTCCGGCTCGCATCATGCAGCAGCTTCCCCGCATCTTCCTCGAGGTGGATGCGGCGGATGCCGATGCGCTTGGGTTGCTCCGCGACGACGATGTCCAAATGACCGTGCTGCGCCAGCGGCTGATCATATTGGGAGATTTGATAATTTTTCGGCAGATCCGGGTAAAAGTACTGCTTGCGGTCGAATTTCATGACGCGGGCGATGTCGCACTCGAGGGCCAAGGCGACCCGCAGGCCCCATTCGAGCGCTCGCTGATTCAGCACCGGCAGCGCCCCGGGCAGCCCGAGGCACACCGGGCATGTCTGGCTATTCGGTAGTGCGCCGAATTTGGTCAGGCACCCGCAGAAGAGCTTCGTCGTCGTGCTCAACTGCAGGTGCACTTCCAATCCGACCACCGGCTCGTAGTTCATTACCTTTCGGCGCGGGTCCTACCGGTCTTCCAGTGTTGTCGGCGTACCATGCGCCATGCTCGAGATGAAACATCACGGCTAAAATTCCACCCTTGGCTTCTTCGAGGCGTCGATCACCTCGCTATCCCGTACGTAGGAGAGCCGCGCCGTTTGCGCCGCGGCATCACAGGCAAGGAACTTGAACGTGGCTCGCTGCTTCCCCGACGATTTCAATCAAACGCACGAGGGCGAGCTGAAGGACTCGGGAATCCTCAAGATCAGAGCGACGTTGACCCTTCACCAGCGCAACCGCTTCGCGGGCATGATCAAGCATGTGGCGAAGACGAACGAGATCGTCACTCTTGGACATACTGCACCTTGGCCTCTGCCAGGACCCGGTCACGAAAGTACCGACTGAGGCAGTTCGGGGTGTTCATGTCCACTTTCCGCCCCCCCAAGAGGCTGGACAGCTCAAGTTCCATGCCTGCCAGACGAAGGAGTCCTGGAACATGCCCTGGCTGAAATTCGACTAATACGTCCACATCGCTGTCAGGACGAAAATCTTCTCTGAGCGCGGAACCGAAGATAGAAAGCTTTCGAATATGATGCTGTTGGCAAAACTGCGCCAGCGATTCTTGAGGGACTGCGATGCGCACTCGATCACTCATATGAGGACGTGGCGCTAGACACTGGCGCGCGGCGGTGCCAGTCGGTGGCCTGCTCGTACGCATAGCCCACGCGGAACAAGAGATCTTCGCGAAACGGGGCGGCGAGCACTTGCATCCCGATCGGCAGCCCGCGGTGTGAGAACCCGCACGGCAGCGACATCGCGGGCACCCCGGCCAGATTGGCGGAAATCGTGAAGATATCCGAGAGATACATCTGCAGGGGATCGTCCAGCTTCTCGCCGATGCGAAACGCCGGCGTGGGGGCCGTCGGCATCAACACGACCTCGCAGCGCGCGAAGGCCTCGTCGAAATCTTGTTTGATCAGGGTGCGCACTTTCATGCCTTGGAGATAGTAGGCGTCGTAATAGCCTTGCGAGAGCACGTACGTTCCCAGCAGGATGCGCCGCTTCGCTTCCGCGCCAAAGCCCTCGGTGCGCGTGCGCAGGTACAAGTTGATGAGCGGACTCTGAGCGCTGGCACCGTTGACCGCTCGCCATCCGTATTGGACGCCGTCATAGCGTGCGAGGTTGGAGCTGGCTTCGGCGGTGGCGATGATGTAATAGGTCGCCACGGCGGCGCTGATATGCGGCAGCTCGATGGGCACCGTCCTCAGCCCGAGTCCTTCCAAGACCGCTACGGCGTCATCGAGCGCTTGGCGCACGTCGGGATCGATCCCTTCGATGCCGGAGAGTTTCGGCAATCCGATCCGTAATCCCTCGACGCGTTGGCTCAGTTGGCGCTCGTAATCGGGCACCTCCACCGGAGCGGAGGTGGAGTCTCGCGCATCATGCCCGGCGATGACCGAGAGGAGAATCGCGGCATCGGTCACGTCTTTGGCCAACGGGCCGATTTGATCCAGCGAGGAGGCAAACGCGATGAGCCCGTAGCGCGAGACGCGCCCATACGTCGGCTTCATCCCCACAATCCCGCAGAAGGCCGCCGGCTGCCGGATGGACCCTCCGGTATCGCTGCCCAGCGCGGCAATGGCCAGATCCGCCGCGACCGCCGTGGCGGATCCCCCGCTGCTGCCCCCCGGAACCCGCTCCGGCGCCCACGGATTGCGCGTCACGCCGAACGCCGAATTCTCCGTCGAGGAGCCAAAGGCGAATTCGTCCATGTTGGCCCGCGGGATCAGCAGGGCGCCGGCGCTACGCAACCGTTCAATGGCCGTCGCGTCATAGGGAGCGCGAAATCCCTGGAGAATCCGCGAGGCGCACGTCGTCTCTTCCCCTTGAATGCAGATATTATCTTTCACCGTGATGGGAATGCCGCTCAGCGGGGGATCTTGGGACGCGGCGGCGGACTTGGCCTGAAGCTGGCGGCGCACCCGCGCTTCATCGACGGCCAGATACGCGCGCAGCGAGGGATTCTGCTGCGCGATCCGCGCGAGAAGATCCTCCAGCACGTCGCCGGCGCAGACCGTCCCCGCCTTCAGCAGGGCTCGCAGCTCATGCAGCGTCTTTGACGCCAATGCTCCCGCGGCCATCGCGCGTTACGCCTCGATCACCTTGGGCACTCTCACAAAAGGAGACTTGGCGCTGGGAGCCAGGGCGAGCACGACCTCGGTGGGCAATGAGGGCCGCGGCTCATCGGGGCGCAGCACATTGGCAAGCGGCAGCACATGGCTGGTCGGCTGAACGTGGGCCGTGGGGATGGCCTGCAGCTGCTGCACGTACTGCAGGATGCCATCGAGTTGCGTCGCGAGCTGCGCGAGGGCTTGCCCTTCCAACTGCAGGCGCGCCAGGAAGGCGACTTGGTTGACGAGAGCCGGCGTGACGACGCTCATTGAGGTTGCACACAGCAGTGTAATCATTTTTTGAGTCGAGGGATACTCATTTTTTTTCGGCCCGTGGCGCGCCACAACGCCTCGGCCAGCGCGGCAAATTGCTCCAGCGACAATTGCTCTCCTCGAATATTCGGAGGCAATCCCAACGGCTGCAGCATGGATTCCAGGTAGGGTCGCGGCACGGCGATGATCTGCTCGTGCAGGAGGCAATTGACCAGCGTCTTGCGCCGCTGCGAGAACGCCGCTTTGACGACCTCGAAGAAAAACGCTTCGTTCTCCACGGTCACCAGCGGCTGCTCGCGCGCCGACAATTGGATGCAGCAGGAGTCCACGGCGGGCTGAGGAAAAAAGGCGCCGCGCGCCACGTCAAACAGCCGCGTGATCTGCCAGCCGTACTGCCCCAGGACACTCAGCCGCCCGTACGGTTTGGTGCCCGGGGACGCCAGGAGGCGCTGAGCGACCTCGAGCTGCACGATCATCATGGCCCGATGAATGGCGCCGCGCGCTTCGCACAGGCAGACGATGATGGGCGAGGTGATGTGATACGGAATGGCTCCGATGACCGTAGCCCCCTCAAGAGAGGCCCACGGAAATGCAAGCGCATCCTGGCACCGCACCTCCACGTGCGGCGCTGCGGCCATGCGCGCGGCCAGCAGCGCGCAAAACCGCTGATCGACTTCAAGCGCGATGAGGCGGCCGACTCGCTGCGCGAGCGCTTCCGTCAGGGCCCCGAGGCCTGCTCCGATCTCAACCACCGTCTCGCTGGGCGCAAACTGGCCGCGCTCAATGAAGCGCCACATCACCTGAGCATCCACCAGATGGTGCTGCCCCAAACGCTTGCTCAACCGCAGGCCCTGCTCCCGCAGCAATGCTTTTAACTCGATTGCCGTCAGCATGTCAGCAATGTGTGACTCGTTGCGCGAGCGGGTGGCCCGAGCGATTCGGCGAGCGCCCGGCGCGGCCTGAGGCGCGGGCCAGTCGCGCGGCAAGCTGCAGGGCGTAGATCATGGAGCCCGGATGGGCGATGCCTTTGCCGGCAATATCCAGGGCGCTGCCATGATCCGGCGAGGTGCGGATCAGCGGCAGGCCGACGGTGAGCTGGCATCCTGCATCGCGCGCGACCATCTTAAAAGGAATCAGCCCCTGATCATGGTAGGCGCAGACGACCGCATCGTAACGCCTCCGCCGCGGGCCGCTCGACCCCGAGGGAGAAAGCTGTTGCGCAAACCAGCCATCGGCGGCAAAGGGCCCCTCGCAGACGATGCCATCCGCGCGAAGCCGCCGCAGCAACGGAGCGATGAGCGCTGCCTCTTCATCGCCGCATCGACCGGCTTCCCCGGCATGCGGGTTCAGACCGCAGAAGGCGAGCCGCGGGCGCGGGATGCCGAAGTGCGTCCGCAACGCGCGCGCGGTCAGGCGCAGCGTCGATCGGATCACAGACGGCGTGAGCGCCTGCGGGACGCGCTGCAGCGGAACATGCCGCGTGAGCAAAACGACGCGCAGCCGCTGCGAGACGAACATCATCGCGACCTCGCGCGCCCCCATCGCCGACGCCAGATATTCCGTTTGCCCCGCAAACGTCGGCAGGCTGCGCGCAATGGCCCATTTCGTCACCGGCGCGGTGATCACCGCGTCAATCGCCCCGCGCCGCCACAACACCACCGCGTAATTGAGATACGACAGCGAGGCCTTCCCCGCCTCGAGGAAGGAGTGTCCGAATCGAAACGGCGTCTCATGGCTGCAATCCAGGAAGATAAATCGTGACGAGGCGGGCTCAGGCGCCGCGAGATGCGCGGGTGCCACGCGCCACGGCGGAAGCGAGCGTCGCAAGCGCTTCGCGGTCGCGGCAAACACCGCGTGATCGCCGATCACGATCACCCGAACGTCGCCAGCGACCGCGCGCGCGGCCAAGGCTTTAAGGATGACTTCCGGGCCCACCCCGCACGGATCCCCGGCGGTCACCGCCACCGTCAACACCGATCGCCTCATCTTACGGCGAAGCGTCGGAAATCTCAATGTAGGCTTTCTGCATCAACTCGCCAAGCCAGCGGCGAAACGCCTCCTGGAATTTCTGTTGATAGAGCTGCTCAAAGATGCTTCGATGCGCTTCCATGAGCGAGAGGCTCGACGCGGCGCGCCGCTCCTCGACCCGGAGCACATGAAATCCCAACCGCGTCTGAATCGGCATCGACAGCTCTCCCACCGGCAACTGAAACAAGGCGGCATCCAATTCCGGCAGGAGCTCTCCGGAGGCACTCCACCCCATCGCCCCGCCGTCGTCCCGATGCGGATCTTCCGAATAGCGTTTCGCCAGCGCGGCAAAGTCGGCTCCATGGAGGAGCTGTTGGCGAAGGTGCTCGACCAACGCTCGAGCCTCGTCCTCGGATCGATCTTCGCTCACTCGAATCAGGAGATGAGACGCCCGCGCGCGATCGCCGGGCTTCTCCCAGTCGGGATGCTCGGCCAGCGCTCGCGCCACTTCTTGAGGGCTCACCACAATGGTGGAGCGAATGCGGCGGTCGATGAGCTCCTGGATCATGAGCTGCTCCCGCATCTGATCCTTCAAGCGCTCCATCGACATGCCGGCGCTCTTGAGCGACTCCTGCAGCTGGTCCTCGGATGCAAAACGCGCCCGCACGTCCTCCAGCCGTTTGAGCACCTCGTCCATGCTCACCGAAATCTGAGCCCGTTTCGCTTCCTGGAGCATCACCTGTTGCTCGATGAGTCGGCGCAAGACGGCCTGCCGCATCTGCGCGGCTTGGTCGCCTGTCACGGCCTCCTCGGCGCCTTGCTCCTCCAGTATCGCCTGCGTCTGCCCCGTCACATCCCGCTCGGTAATGACGGCGTCGTTGACGATGGCCGCGATCCGATTCGCCGTCTGAGCCATCGCGGGTGCCTGTCCCACCGCCAGCAACAGCCCCGCGAACCATCCCGCGCGCATGCTCATGAGGCGCTCGCGTGCCCTTCTCGAATCCGAGCGATGGCATCGCGCAGCAGCCGGCAGTACAGATCAAATCCCACGGCGCTCACGTGCCCGGATTGCTCCACGCCTAACAGATTCCCGGCTCCGCGAATTTTGAGATCTTCCATGGCGATCCGAAAGCCGGACCCCAAGGCCGTGTGCTCGGCCATGGCTTCCAGCCGTTGGCGGGATTCGGCGGTCGGCTGCGCATCTCGAGACAGCACGAGATACGCGTGCGCCTTGCGATCGAACCGCCCCACGCGGCCGCGCAGCTGATACAAATCCGCCAATCCAAAGGTCTCGGCATCATGGACGATCAGCGTATTGGCGTTGGGAATGTCGATGCCGGATTCGATGATCGTCGTCGTCACCAGCACATCCACGCGGCCTTCAATGAAGGCCATCATCACCGCGTCGAGCTCCTCTTCGCTCATCCGTCCGTGGGCCACCCCCACGCGGGCCTCGGGCACGAGGGTCTGCACCCGGCGCGCGACGTGGTGGATCGTCCGAATCCGGTTGTGCACGAGGTAGACTTGTCCGTCGCGCGCGAGCTCTTTGAGAATCCACCGGCGCATCGCCGCGTCGTCCTCCTGGACGACATGCGTCTCAATCGGATGGCGATTCTCCGGCGGCGTGGCGATGAGCGACATGTCCCGCGCCCCCACCAGGGCCAAGTACAAGGTGCGGGGGATCGGCGTCGCGGAAAGGGTGAGCACATCCATCTGGGTTCGCCACTGCTTCAAGCGTTCCTTATCCTTGACGCCGAAGCGCTGCTCTTCATCGATGATCAGCAATCCGAGATCCTTGAACCGAATGTCGCCGGAGAGCAGTCGATGGGTCCCGATCACGATATCGCACCGCCCCGCGGCCGCGGCCTGCGCGATGCGCCGCTGATCCCCTTCGGACTGAAACCGCGTCAGCAGCTCCACCACCACCGGAAATCCCTGCAGCCGGTTCGTGAACGTGCGGTGATGCTGGGACGCCAGGATCGTCGTCGGGACCAAGAGGGCGACTTGCCGATGATCCATCACCGCTTTAAATGCCGCGCGGATCGCCACCTCGGTTTTCCCGTACCCCACATCGCCCAGGAGCACCCGATCCATCGGCCGCGGCTGCTCCATATCCTGCCTGATGTCGCGGGCGGCGCTCACCTGATCCGGCGTTTCCCGATGCGGAAAGGCCGCCTCAAATTCCCGCTGCCACTCATGATCGCGGGCGAACGCGTGCCCGGGCAAGGCCAGCCGCTTCGCGTGCAGGTCGAGCAGCGACTTCGCATAGATCCACGCGCCCACATAGGCGTTGGTCTTCGCCCGCTCCCATCCCGTCCCGCCGAGCGTGTGCAGGGCCGGCGTCCGCGCCCCGAACGCCTCGTAGCGCTGCACGAGATGGAGCTGATCCATCGGCACGTAGAGCTGATCCCCGCCCGCGTATTCGATCGCCAGCGCGTCCTGCGATCCGTGCTGCCCCGCGATCGTCGTCTGCTTCACGTAGCGGCCGATCCCGTGCGCTAAGTGCACCACGTAATCCCCCTTCTTCAACTCGAGGCCCGACTCAAACGGCACATCCAGCGAGGGCCTCGTGTGGATCCGCCGCGGCAGAATAATCACCATCGAATGGCGATCCAAGGTCTCCAGCGTCCTGGGATTGAAGCTGCGGATCGACGCGATCCGCGCGCCGTGGAATTCAATCCGCAGCGGGGTCTCGAACGTCGCCGGGAACACGTCCGCGACGCCCCCGCGCAGCGCGACGTCCCCCGGATTCACCACCTCATCGACGCGGCGATACTCCAACTGCACCAGTTGCTCCAGCAGCGGGGCGGGGTGTTGCTGCTGGCCCACATAGAGGCGGCAGTAGTCGAACATGGCCGTTCACATGCGCACCGGCGCCGTCACCCCCAAGAGCCCCAGCCCGTTCGCCAGCACCTGGCGCGTGGCGCGAACGAGGGCCAGCCGCGCGGCGGAACGGGCCTCATCCTCGCTGATGACGCGATGCTTGGCATAGAACACGTGAAAGCTCTCGGCGAGCCTGCGCAGGTACGCGGTAATGCCGTGCGGCTCCAGCGCGGAGGCGCACAACTGCAGCACCGTCGGATAATGAAAGAGGCCCCGCAGGAGCAACCGCTCCTCCGGCTCCTGCAGACGCCCCACGTCGGTCTTCAGCCTCGCCAGCCAGGAGAGGCGGGCTTTGGCGAGGATGCTGCAGATGCGCGCGTGGGCGTATTGCACGTAGTACACGGGATTCTCTTGCGATTGGGACTTGGCCAAATCGAGATCGACGTCCAAGGGGCTCTCCATCGTCCGCATCAGGAAAAAGAAGCGCGTCGCATCGACGCCGATCTCCTCCATGACTTCCCGAAAGGTGATGAACTCCCCTTGCCGCTTGGACATCGGCACCGGTTTGCCCTGGCGCGAGAGCGTCACCAATTGCACGATGCGCACCGTGAGCCGGTCGGCCGACAAGCCCAGCGCCGTGGCGGCCGCCTTCACGCGGGCAATGTACCCGTGATGATCCGGACCCCAGAGGTTGATGAGCTGGTCAAACCCGCGCTGGAATTTCTCTTGATGGTAGGCGATGTCCGGAGCGAGGTACGTCAATTCCCCGTCGCGTTTGCGCACGACGCGGTCTTTGTCATCGCCGAACTTCGTCGAGGCAAACCACGTGGCCTCCTCCGCCTCATACAGCGCTCCCCGCTCCCGCAACGTCTTCAGCGCGGCCTCGATGCGCCCTGAGGTCCGCAGCCACCGCTGGCTCGTCCACTGGTCAAATCGCAAGCCGAACCGCTCCAGATCGTTTCGAATCTCCGCGAGCTGCTCGTTCATGCCCTGTTGCATGAACCATTCCAGGGGCCGGTCGACCACATGATCCTGATAGGTCTTCTGCAGCATCCCGGCACTCTGGACGAGATAGTCTCCCTGGTACCCATCCTCGGGCAACGGCTCGGAGCGTCCCAGGGCTTGCAGATAGCGGGCGCGCAATGAGCGTCCGAGCTGCTCAATCTGATGCCCTTCGTCATTCACATAATATTCGGTGGTGACGCGCCGGCCTTGGCTGCGCAACAGGCGCGCGAGCACATCGCCGACCGCCGCCTGGCGGCCGTGCGCGACGCTCAACGGCCCGGTGGGATTCGCGCTGACGAATTCGAGATTGACCGATGGGGCATCCGGCGCCCGTCGGGTCCCATAGCGCGCTCGCTGCCGCAAGATGTCCCGAGCCACGCGCCCCAAGGCCTGCGCGGAAAGAAAGACGTTCAGGAATCCGGCTTTGGCTTCGACGCGATCGATCCACGCCCCCAACCCAACGCGCCGGCAGTGGGCGAGCAAGGTGTTCGAGAGCTCCTCGGCCACCTGCTGCGGTGAGCGGCGCTGGTGGGCGGCTACTTTAAATGAGATGGCATTGGAGAGATCGCCAAAGGAAGCATCCTTGGGAATCTCCCATCGAAAGGCGGCGTCGGGCAGGCCATCGGCCACGACCTCCTGCAGCGCGCGACTGAGGTGCCGGTCAATGGGCGATGGAGAGCGAGCGATGAGGGTCTTCATGGGTCACATGGGCTGGAACACCGCCCAACACTCCTACGAAGGCGGGCAAGAAGAGCGGGTCGCGTTTAGTCCATCGGGAGTCGAGGCGCATCGGCCCATAAGTCTTCGAGACGGTAGAACGCGCGCGTGGATTGATCAAACAGATGGACGACGACGTCGCCGAAATCCATGAGGATCCATTGGGGAACTGAGGAAGCGCTCGCGGCGAGACGCGCTGATGCGGCCACTCCTTCGGCGTGCCACAACGGGCACCCCTGCCGATCCAGTTGCTCCTCCACGTGCTCTTTCACCGCCGTCAACTGCCGCGCGCTGCCGGCCGTGCAGAGCACGAAGAAGTCGGTCACGCTGGAGAGCGCGCGCACGTCCATGATCACGATGTCTTCGGCTTGCTTCTCGCGCGCCGCGCGTGCCGCACTCAGGGCCTTCGATGGACTATCGATAACAATAGAAGATGAGGAACCTTATGACGATCCCATGATGCGATACAGCCCGGTCCCGCACGTGGGACACTTCCCCTTCATGGCGGAACGTCCGTTCTTCATCTTGACTTGCTTGGCGTCTTTCATTTCTTTCTTCGACTTGCACTTGACGCAATAGGCCTCCATCCTCCCTCCCTGTTCTGTTGCCGGACACGCTCGACGCCCACTCACGGGTAGACACACGCGGAAAAGCCTAGCACGCGCCTTTGGGGCTGTCAACTTCGCGAAGAGGTATCCTCATGGATTTCGCCCACGATTTCCTCGAGCAGATCTTCAATCGTCACGAGGCCGACGGTCGCGCCCTGCGGGCTTTGCACGATGGCGATTTGCGACTTGGTGCGCTGGAAATCCGTCAGCAGCTCGGCGATGCGCTTGGTCTCCGGCACAAAGGAGACGGGCCGGATCAGGTCTGAAATCGTCAACAGCCCGCCGTGCCGAAGCATCGCCAGCAGATCTCTGGCATAAATCACCCCGACCACGTGATCGAGCGAGCCTTGATAGACCGGGATGCGCGCGTGGCCCTCTTCGATGAGCACGTCGATGACATCGACCGGTTTCGCGTCGAGATCCACCCCGGCGATCTGCTCGCGAGTCACCATGACGTCGCGGACGACGGAGTCGCTGAATTCAAAGATCCGATGCAGCATCCGCAGCTCCTCCTCGGCCAGCACCCCCGCCTCTCGACCCATCTGGATCATGACTTTGATCTCTTCTTCGGTGACGAGCGGAGAGCGCCGCTTGATCGGGATCCGCAGCAGGCGCAGCAGCCAACGCGCGGCCCACGCGAAAAACGCCGAGACCGGATAGAGCAACGCCATGAGCAATTGCAGCGGGCCTCCCAGCACAAAGGCGACCTGTTCCGCGTGCGTGGTCGCGAACATCTTCGGCGTCACCTCGCCGAGCAAGAGCAGCACGACGGTGACCACGATCGTGGCAATCGCCAGCCCGGTCTGCGAACCAAACAGCGCGATGAAGATGGAGGTCGCGATGGCGGAAATAGCCACGTTGACGACATTGTTGGCGACGAGCAGCGCTCCGATGACGTGATCCAGTTGGGTCAACAAGCGAAACGTCGCGCGCGCGCCGCGGTGCCCCTGCTCCATGAGATGCCGCAGGCGTACTTTATTGATCGACAGCATCGCCGCCTCCATGGCCGAAAACGAGGCGGAGAGCATGATGAGCAAAGCCAGCAGGATGAGCAGCGGAAGCGCGATCGCCATGCGTTAGGACGCGGTTCTCGCGCGGTAGAGTTGTTGGGATTGAATGAAGCGCGCCACCGCGGTCGGCACGAGATAGCGGATCGATCGGCCGGCCTTGATCCGCGCGCGAATATCCGACGAGGTAATGGCGAGCGGTGGCATGGGCAACCATTTCAGTCCTCGGGGATGGCGCGCGCGTGCCCTGCGTGCGCCATGAACAGAACGAGCGCGCGGGACTTCGATCTGCGGACGCGGAGCCACGACGACGGTGCACAAGCGCGTCAACTCATCCCATTCCACCCAGGGAACCGCCAGCATATCTTGTCCCATGAGCAGCATCAGGGTCGCGTCCGGGAGCCGCCGATGGAGGATTCTCACCGTCTCGATGGAATACGACGGCCCGGTGCGCTGCAACTCGATGTCGGACGCCACGAACGCCGGATGATCCCGGATGGCGAGTTGGATGAGTTTGAGGCGAAGCGCTCCCGGCAACAAGTCCTTCGCCGATTTATGCGGTGGCTGCTGGGCGGGGATGAACAGGACCCGATCGAGTGCCAGCGTTTCTCGCGCCGTTTCCGCCAGCAGCAGATGCCCGAGGTGGATCGGGTTGAACGTGCCCCCGAAGATCCCCAGCCTCATCGCGGCCACGCGGCGTTATTCACGGATCTGCCCGTTGCCGAGGACCACATATTTGTACGTCGTCAGCTCCTCCAGCCCCATGGGACCGCGGGCATGCAGCCGATCCGTGCTGATGCCGATCTCGGCGCCGAGGCCGAATTGGAATCCATCGGTGAATCGGGTGGAGGCATTCACGTAGACGGCCGCGGAATCCACCTCGCGCAGAAACCGTTGGGCGGCCGAGTCATCTTTGGTGACGATGGCATCCGAATGCGCCGAGCCATAGCGGCGGATGTGCTCAATCGCCGCATCCAGCGAGGGTACCACCTTGACCGAAAGGATTAACGCGAGGTATTCCGTCGACCAATCCGCTTCGCTCGCCGGCGCGATCCCCGGGACGATCGCCCGCGCGCGCTCATCCCCGCGCACTTCGACGCCGGCATGTCGCAATTGCTCGATGGTCGAGGGAAGGAAGGTAGGGGCAATCCGCTCGTGCACGAGCAGCGTCTCCATCGCGTTGCATGTCGCCGGCCGCTGGCATTTCGCATTGAGCGCAATGGCCTGGGCCATGTCCGGATCCGCCGCGGCATCGACATAAACATGGCAGACGCCTTTCGCATGTTTGATGACCGGGATGCGCGAGCGCTCGGCGATCATGCGGATGAGCCCTTCCCCGCCGCGCGGAATGATGACGTCGATCTCCTCGTGCCGCTGCAGCATGAGTTCCATGCCGGCGCGATCGGCCGTGGGGATCAGGCTCACAGCCGCACTCGGCAATCCGGCGGCCGCGATGGCCTGCGCGATCGCCGCCCCGATCGCCTGATTGGACCGAAACGACTCCGCCCCGCCGCGCAGGATCACGGCGTTGCCGCTCTTAAGGCACAGCGACGCGCACTCGCTCGTCACGTTGGGCCGCGATTCATAGATGATGCCGATGACGCCCAGCGGCACGCGGACCTTCCGAATCTCAAGCCCGTTCGGGCGGCGCCAACTGCGCACCGTCTCGCCCACCGGATCCGGCAGCTCGATCACCGCCTCAATCGAGCGCACCATCTCGGTGAGCCGCGGCTCGGTCAGCGTCAGCCGGTCGATGAGCGGCTCGGCGAGTCCGTCACGCTTCGCGGCCGCGACATCGGCGGCGTTGGCGGCGAGGATCGTGCGGCGCGCCGCGTGAAGCGATGCCGCCATCTCGCGCAGCGCCGCGTTTTTCTGATCGCTCGGCGCGAATGCCAGCGCGTGAGCCGCCGCGCGGGCCGCGCGGCTGATCGCGGCAATCTGCTCCGAGAGCGCCGTCGTGTCAGGTGACGCGGAGGCGCGAGCCGACGCGCTCATCCGTGCAACTCCCGCGCGAGAACCAATTGATTCCGGTGGATCACTTCGCGCGCGCGGCGCGCCCCCAGCGTCCGAGCCGCCTCAGCACTCTTCATCCCGCGAATGCGCAGCAAATCCGTCGATGAAAAATTAGACACCCCGCGGGCCACTTCGCGGCCCGCCGGATCGATCACGGCGACAAATTCCCCCGCCTCGAACCGCCCCTGCACCTGCTGCACACCTGATGCCAGCAAACTGGTCCCCCGCTCCAAGAGGGCCCGTGCCGCTCCCGCATCCACGAGCACAGATCCGGTCGGCTGCCGGCGGGCAAACGCGATCCACCATTTCTTGGAACTGAGACGGTTTCGGGGAGGCACGAAAAAGGTCCCGATCGGTTTTCCCTCAAGCACATCAGCCAGCACGGATGGCTGCGTCCCATTGGCGATCACCATCGGAATCCCGCAATGGCCGACGATGCGCGCGGCTTCCAGCTTGGAGGCCATGCCGCCTTTCGTCGTGTGCCTTGCGGCGCCGTGCAGCGTCACGGAATCCAAGGAGCGCATGGTTTCGATCCGCGGCAGCGGCCGGCCGTTGTGCAGGAGCCCATCCACGTCTGAGAGGAGCACCAACCATTGGGCATCCACCGCGCAAGCAACGAGCGCCGCCAACCGGTCGTTGTCCCCGAACGTAATCTCCTCAACCGCCACGGTGTCATTCTCATTGACGATCGGAATGACGCGGCGATGCAGCAAGGTCAGCAGCGTTTGCTTCGCATTGCGATACCGCGCGCGATTCGAGAGATCCTCTTGGGTCAGCAACACTTGAGCGGTCATGATCCCGTGCCGGGCAAAGGCGAGCGTATACAGATGCATCAGCTCGCCCTGGCCGATGGCCGCGCATGCCTGCAATTGGGCCAAGGCGGTCGGCCGGCGCGTCAGGCCGAGCTTATGCATGCCGCAGGCAATGGCTCCCGAGGACACGATCAGCACATGCCGCGAAGGGTTCGCGCATTGGACGACCTGGGCCGCAAACCGTTCGAGCCGCTCAGCCAGCAACCGGCCGCGCTCATCCGTCAGCACGCTGCTGCCGATCTTCACGACGACGCGCTGCACCCCCTGCATTGAATTAGGTATTGTGTCCCCGATTTCCGGGTGATGTCATTGTCGACAAGGTACGCCAGACGGCGCGTTGCACGTCGGGGATGCCGGCTCCGGTGGCGCATGAAATCGCCAGCACCGGCGTGGAAGACGTCCGCAGGGCCTGTCGAAACGTCCGAAGATGCTCCGTCGCCTGCGGCAGATCCATTTTATTGGCGACGATGAGCTGCGGCCTGCGAGCGAGTGCCGGGCTGTAGGCGGCCAGCTCACGGTTTAATTGATGAAACGCCTCCAGCGGATCCCGCCCATCCACCGCCGCCATATCGATGAGGTGCACCAACAACCGCGTGCGCTCAATATGTCGAAGAAATTGAATGCCCAATCCCTTGCCGGCATGGGCCCCCTCAATCAGTCCCGGAATATCACACGCCACGAAATGTCCGTGCCCGTCGACATGCACCACGCCGAGCACAGGATATCGCGTCGTGAACGGGTACGCGGCGATCTTGGGGCGCGCGGTGGACATGCGCGAAAGCAATGAGGACTTGCCGGCATTCGGAAATCCAATCAGGCCGACATCCGCGATGAGCTTCAATTCCAAGGTGAGCGAGCGCTGCTGCCCGGGCGTTCCGAGCGCTCCTTCGTCGGGGTCAGCCGCCATCCCACGCCGCCGCGAGCTCGGCGACGCGGCACCCGATCGAACCGCTCGCCGGTGTCGCGCCCGCGCGGTGCGATTCGCGTTGCCGATGCCCCCGCGCCCGCCGACCGCCACCACGACCTGCCCCTTAGGCTCGGCGAGATCCCGCACCAGACGGCCGGTCGCCGCGTCGCGGATCACGGTGCCCATGGGAACTAAGATCACGAGGTCATCCCCTCGACGTCCCATTTTGGTGTTGCTGCCGCCATGGCCGCCGCGGCCGGCGTTGAACTTCGTGCGGAATCGAAAATCGAGGAGGGTGGCGATATTCGGATCGGCGCGGACGATGACGTCTCCGCCGGCGCCGCCATCGCCGCCGTCAGGATAGGGATAGCGCGTGTAGGGGGGTTGCGCGAAGGCGGTGCATCCA
>Ga0209399_10000814_pt1 | contig 17555 bp, 13 predicted proteins | sample OV2TP3_FD_184130 | JGI IMG/M metagenome (GOLD analysis project Ga0209399, IMG submission 184130) | Hot spring microbial communities from Beatty, Nevada to study Microbial Dark Matter (Phase II) - OV2 TP3 (SPAdes) (version 3) | ecosystem: Environmental > Aquatic > Thermal springs > Hot (42-90C) ... | reverse complement strand
GTAGGCGTGGCCGCCGCTCTTCGTCGGACGGCGCAGCACATTTTCCCGCGGCCGATAGTGACGAATCATGTCGAAGTCAAACGCGGTAAAGTCGCGCACGGGATGACCCAAGTTCCGCCCGATCGAGACCGCCTTGAGGAAGACTTCAGGCAGAATGACATTTGAACCCAGATTGCCGACGACGCCGTCACGCAAGGTCGCCACCACCTCCGCTAAGCGTCGGAAATCGCGCAAGCTGGTCTCGCCCAACGCCGCGCCATCGCAGGTGGCATGCTGATGGATGATGTCGGTCCCAATCGCGACGTGGACGGTCGCGGGCACACCCTGGTGCACGCACGTCGCCAAGAGACTCAACTGCCGATGGCGCAACTTGCGCGCCACGATCATCCGGCCGACGGATTCGCCCAAACCCCAGCCGCGACGCGCGCCCTCCGCGATGGCTTGATTGAGCAGCCGATGGGTTTCCTCGGCCATGCCGAAGGAGCCGTCTTCCAATGCGGTATCCACTTCCTCCGAGGTCTGGCCGGCAAACGCGAGTTCAAAGTCGTGGATGATGCCAGCGCCGTTCATCGCGAGCGCTGTGATCACGCCGCGTTCCAGCAGATCAATCAGCACGGGATTCAAACCGCACTTGATGACATGCGCGCCGATCATGAAGAGGACGGTCTTGCGGGCGCGGTGGGCTTGCACGATCGCGGAGGCGATCGCCCGGAGGTCTCTGGCGGCCAGAATCTCCGGCAGCGATGCATAGAACTCCTTAAACGATGAACCCTTACGACACGGCTGAGCGAAGAGGCGGGTGTTGACTTTGCTATACCGACGGGCAATCGGATAGGTGCGGAGCTTCGCGAAATTCAGGGTCGGTCGTGCAACACGAACCGCAGACATGCAGGTATTCTAGTGATGCGAGGGAGTTCTGTCAACGCATGACTCGATGACTGCCCGGCGGGTCCCTACGGGCTGTAGGCCTGTCGGCCAGTCTCCCCGCCTGCCCGCCAAAATCCCTCGGTGGCAGTACCACGACTGGTACTGGGCGGGCCTGTGCGGTGCTCGGTCCCCGATCTGCGGATCGGGGCCACTCCGCTCCTCGGTGGGGAGCCCTCCGGCCGCCACCCGTCGGGCGCATCAGTTGTCCTCGCTGCCCTCGCCGCATCATCCCCTCGGCATGGCATCCAGACGTCCTCTCACGTTTCCTTGATTGAGAATGGTGTGGGCGGCGCCGAGGACTTCCTGTGCTGAAATTTCGGTGAGGCACTTGAACTCGATGTTGCAATTGTGGGCGAGGCAGACAGGACAGCCGACTTCTTTATGGAGGACCTGGTCGTGCGGCCCGAGCGGTCCCCAGCGCAAGGGGCTGAGGCCACGTTGGTTCCGGCCGAAGATGTCCACCACCGGGGTGCCGACAGCGACGGCGACGTGCACCGGGCCTGAGTCGTTCGAGATCAGGAGGGCACAGCGTCGCAACAGTTCCCCCAACTCCGCCACGCTGAACTGGCCGATGGCGTTGAGCACCGGCTGGCGACACACGCGCACCATCTGCTCTCCAAAGATACGATCATCCGGCCCAGCCACGACGACGACGCGCTTGCCTTCAGCGATCAGTGTATCAGCGACGGCCGCGAAGCGCTCAGGCAGCCAGCGTTTCGACACGCAACTGGCGCTCGGATGCATCGCAATCACCTGATCGCCCGACCGCACCCCCTGCTGCGCGAGCCAGGTCTGGACCGTGGCCGCTGCCGTCGGCTGTGATGGAAAATGCAATGACCGTGGCGCCCCGTCAATCCCTAACCGTCGCACCACATCAAGCGTGTAAGCGCTTTCATGCTGCGTCCCCTCCTGCTTGACGTGGGGCACGCGGTGCGTCAAGAGCCACCCACTTTTCCGATCCCACCCGACGCGGCGAGGAATGCCGGCGAGAAACGGCATCCAGTGCGAGCGATGTGAGGGGTGCAGGATTACGGCCACATCAAATCGTTGTCGTCGCAACTGCCACGCGAAGCGCACCGTGCTGAGGACCGAGCGATGGCGCTGATCTTTGTCGTAGAGGAGGACCTCGTTGAGCTCGGGCAATCCCTCTACCGCCTCGCGACACTGAGGTCGCACCATCACCGCGAGGTGCGCGTCGGGATACGCTGCCCGGACTGCGGCTATCGCTGGCGTTGAGAGAATCACATCGCCCAAGCGATCAAGCCGCATGAGGAGAATCCGCGGCTTACGAGGTAACGTGAGCGGCTTTGGCATGGCACAAAGGGTCCAGTGCGTGTACGACTTCCTCGACCGAAATCTGCGTGATGGGATCCCTGTGAATCACGGTAGACCGGGGACTGCGCGGTCCATACTTGGCCGGATCCGTGGGGCCGAAGAGGGCGACGGTCGGTAGCTGCACGCTCGACGCCACGTGCAACGTCGCGCTATCGTTGGTGAGCAAGCCATCGCAGCGCGTGAGCAACAACGCCAGAGTACGCATCGTGGTGCACCCATCCACACGAACCGGCTGCGGTTCGAGGTGCTGACAGATTTCGTCAATGAGCGCCCGTTCGCTCGCCTCGCCGGTCAGGATGAGTTGCGCCTGACTGGCCTCCATCATGCGACGACACACGTGCGCAAACGGCGCCGCTGGCCAGCGCTTCTGGTCACTGCGCGCGCCAGGACTGATCGCCAGAATCGGTTGCAGGGGATCGAGCTCCCACGCCTCCCACCACTGCTCAACCGCGCGCTGTTCCTCTGGCGTAAACGCCCAGACCTGCGTCGGTGTGAGCGAGACCGACGCGGTGATCCCCAGTCGCCGCAGGAGCGTCGTCAGATACCAGCGATACCGCTCGTGCCGATGGAGGAGCTCGCGTGGCGACTGACGCAGCGGATTCGTCCGCCAGCGCGCCCGCACGCACCACGGGAGCACCGTGTGGCGCACATCCACGAAGACATCACAACGTTGCTGCCGGAGCTGCTGCATGACAGCGAAGCGCTCGCGCCACGACTGCCCATCGCCCCCATACTCGAGGAACCGGCCCACGCGCGGATCACCCTCGAAGACCGCGCGCGCACGCGGACCGCCAGCGATCGTCAGGCGCGCTTTCGGGAAGTGCGCGAGTGCTTCTGCAATGAGGGGCAGCGTGAGCACCGCATCACCGATGTTGCTGGGCACGATGACGCCGATGTCGCGGACACTCAACCGTGCCGTCTGCTCATCCATGGGAGCGCTCCAGCGACATCGCCGTCTCCTGCAACAGCGCCTTCGCCGCTCCGAAGACGTCCTCGACGGATAGTGAGTGCATGCCACGATGTGGGGGGTGCTCAGCGTTGTAACACGGAATGACAGGACACGCCCCTGCGTTGTGCAGCACGCGCCCGCGGTGGGCACCGTACGGCCCGGTGATCGTCGGTGAGGTGGGGCCGAAGAGGGCCACGAAGGGCCGATCGAGGGCCACCGCTAGGTGCATGGGTCCTGTGTCGTTGGTCACGATGAGATCAGCGCATTCAAAGAGAGCTGCGAGCTGTGAGATGGTCGTGTGTCCGACGGCGCTCACTGGATCTGTCTGCAGGTGCTGGCGCATCTGCTCAAGTAACGGCGTCTCCTGCGGACTGCCAGTGATGAGAACGCGCGCACCGCAGTCGGTGTGGAGTCGGTCGGCTAACGTCGCAAAGCATTCCGCCGGCCAGCGCTTGTGTTCCCAGTTGGCCGCGGGATGGAGCATGACGAGCGGACGATGCGTGACGCCGGCGTGCGCGAGCCACGCCTGCGCCCACGCGCGATCCGCCTCTCCGACACACCATTCGCAACGTCCCTCGCCAGGTGTCACCGTCCACCCCAACGCGCTCAACAAGCGCAGATATCCGTCAGCTCGATGGAGACCTGTCGGGACCGCCACGGGATGGGTGAGCAGCCATCCACTTTTGCGCGTCGCCGGCCCGATGCGCATCGGCATCCCCGCCCACCACAGCAGCCACGTGCGCGACAGGCTCGGTCGCAGGAGCAGCGCGGCCTCGAACCGCTCCCGATGGAGTGCCTGCTGCAAACGCCACCACGGTCGCAGACCGGTGTCTCGCTCGTCGTCACAGATGACGCGTTGCACACGAGGATTGCCGCGAAACACTTCAGCCACCCGTGGATGGCAGAGGACGCTCACGGTCATCGTCGGCTGCCGCTGCCGCAGGACCCGTACGACGGCGGTGGCGAACATCGCATCGCCAATCCAGTTAGGGCTGACGAGAAGCAATCGCTGCATGGTGCGTGCGGACCACCTGTTGATACACGCGTTCCAGTTGATCCAACATCCGCGTTGCTGAATAGGCCTCGCGCACATGGGCGTAGCCGCGGAGGGCCATCTGCTCTGCCAGCACTGGCTGCGTTGCCAACTGCCGGATCGCCTGGCCTAAAGCGGCCACATCTCCCGGCGGAACTAAGATGCCGGCGTGTCCCTCAGCTAACACGTGGCGGAGGGCTGGTTGCATCGTCGCAATGACCGGTAGTTCCATTGCCATCGCCTCGAGCAGCACGAGTCCAAAGCCTTCGTGTCCCAGGATGGGCAAGACGAAACAATCCATGACACTCAGCGGTGCAATCAAGTCGGCTTGACTGCCGAAGAAGACGACGCGCTGCGTCAGGCCTAACCGGTGGGTGAGGGCCCGCAGTCTCGCTTCAGCCGGTCCAGAGCCGACGATCAGTCCATGCAGGCGCGGCACAGTCGGCACGACATGCGCCAGCGCGCGCAGGAGGCGGTCAATGCCTTTCGAGGGGACCAGACGCGCGACGGTGCCAACGACAAACGCCTCCTCCGCAAAGCCAAACTCTTGGCGCAGGGTGCGCTTCCGTTCGCGCGATGGGGCTTGAAAGTGTTCGAAGGGAATGCCGTGTTCGATGAGAGTGACACGGGTCGGTGGCATGCGAAACGCCTGGAGCAGATGTTGTTGCACCGGCGGACTAATCGCGATCACCTGCTCACCAACACAGGGGAACAGACGTCGTCCCACGTGGGGCCGGAAAAATCCATGCCAGGTGGAGAGAAACGGCACCCCCGTCCGCCACCTCAGGAGCTGGGCCACGACTTGGGCAACGCGCGTCTGGGCATGGATGAGATCCACCGGATGGTCCTGTAAAAACTTCCTGAGCCGTCCTGCACTCACGAGGACTGCCGGATGTAACTCCGATTTCGTGCGGATCGGCAGCATCACGTGAGGAATGCCTTGCGTGATGAACATCTCCGCCATGATCCCGCCACTCGAGGCGATGATCACGTCATGGCCGCGCGCTTTCAATCCCGTGGCGACGATGGCGAGGTAGGAGGTGATCCCTCCGATGTCGAGATGCGTCGTCAACAACAGAATCTTCATGGGGGCGATACGGCCGCTGGAGACCTGGGATCTGCCATCAGCGCTGTTGGCGATGATGCCGGAGCGCGTTTCGTCTGTTCGAGGAGGGATTCGATGGCCGACGCCACTTCCTCGACGGTCATTTTCGTCATACACTGCATGTGCTGGCGAGCGAGCAATGGACAGTGGCGTTGATAGCACGGACTGCACGACACATGTTTCCAGAGAATGGCCTGGTGCGTCGCTGGCGGGGCATGGCGCTGCGGATCGGTCGGCCCAAACAGGGCGACGACCGGCGTCCCCACCGCAGCAGCCACATGGAGGGCGGCCGTATCCAACGTGACGACCACCTGACAGCGACGGAACAAGCTCGCCAAACCGCCGATGGATGTCTCGCCCATGATGAGGATCGGTTTGCTGCGCGTCGCGTGGACGATGGCCTCTCCCACGGCCTGTTCGTCACGCGTCCCGGTAATCACCGTGCGAATGCGCTGCCGCGCCAACGCATCACACAATGCCGCCCACGACGCAGGCGGCCACTGTTTTGTTTCCCACGCACGACTGCCACCTGGGTGCAGTGCTACGAGCCGCTGGTGCGACGGCAGCCACTGCCGTCGCAACAGACGCGTGGCTTCCGTCTCATCTTCCGGGCCTGTCCAGTACTCCAGGTGCGCACCGTTAGGTGACATGCCACACTGCCGCAAGAACTGGAACTGATGCTCGATGGGTGGTAACGTTTGATCGGCCCCCGCGACTTGATGCGTGAGCAACCCACTCCACTTACCATTCGCATGGCCATGCCGCTCCGGGGCTCCCGTCGTCCACCCAATGAGGCGACTGCGGCGACTGCTCTGCAAATCGAAGACGAGATCAAACCCTACACGGCGCAAGGTATGTCCCAGACGAATGGCCCCACGCCACCCACGATCCTTCCCTGTCACATCATCTACAAAAATCTCATCGAAGTAGGGGCAGCGTTGCACCACCGCCCGCGCCGGCAATCCCACCAGGCATGCAATCTTCGCATGTGGGAAGTGGTGGCGAATGGTGCGGAAGCTCGGGCTCGCCAGGACCACATCCCCGAGGGCGGAGAGTTTGATGACGAGGATGCGCGTTGTCTTGAGGAGCTCTTCATAGACGGCGAGCGTCTGCTCCACCATCTGCGTGAGGCTAAACCGCTGCTCCACCGCGCGACGCCCTGCGGCGGCGAGACGGCGCGCCAGGGCGCGATCGGTCAAGACGCGGACCATCGCGTTGGCCAACGTGACGGGATCTTCAGGGGGCACCAACAGTCCGGTCTGTTCATCCTCTACGATCTCCGCCAATCCGCCGACTCGCGAGGCGATGACCGGCACGCCAGCCGCTTGGGCTTCGATGACGACACGCCCAAACGATTCCGGATGCGTGGAGGGTACGACGACGAGGTCCACCGTCTGCAACAGCTCCGGTATGTTGTGACACGCCCCGGTGAACTCGACACAGCGGGTTAAACTCAAGCGACGTACCCAGGTCTGGAGTTCATCGAGGTACGACGCCTTGTCATCGGATGGTTCACCGACGACCAAACACTTCACATGGGGCACCAGACGGATGAGGCGTGCGATGGCTTTGAAGAAGATCACGTGCCCTTTGAGCGAGGTCAGTCGCCCGATGAGCGCGACGCGCAATGTGTTCGGCAGCGTCTCCGCCGGTGCGCGATATTGAAACTGCATGAGATCCACCCCGCGAGGAATGTGTCGAATCCGAGCGGCGGGCACGCGGAAATCTTCAATCATGTGACGACCGATGATGTGGCTCGGAACAATGACGAGGCGGCCCCACCCCATCACGCGGCTGAACAGGTGTGTCGTGTAGTAGCCATGGCAGGTGGTGAGGAACTTCGTGCCGGTGATGCGGCAAGCCAGAGACCCACTCCACGCTGGCACGCGCGACCGCGCATGCACAACTTCGATGCCGTGTCGTCGAATGTAGCGGACGAGCTGCGGGACGACGCGGAGCGCGGCGAGGAGCGATTTTTTGTGCACGGGCAACGACGTGTGGGGAATCCCGAGGGCCTGGAGGCGTGAGACGAGGACACCGCCGTTGGAAATCACGTGGGGCTCATGGCCGCGCGCCTTCATCGCCGCGACAAGATCCATGACCCCCGTCTCGACGCCACCGACGTTTAATGCGGGAAGCAGTTGGAGTATTCTCACCGGAGTCGTTGGACCGCTTCGCAGAGGGTGTGCCACGCAGTCGGTTCGGTCGCTCCAGCCGCGGTCCACATCTGAGCCACCGCGTCAGCTAGGCCCTCGACTGTTACCACGCGCACCCGACCCATCGCTTGCAGCGTCTGCAGCAACGCTTGTCGCTTCGCGTGCAGTCCCTGGGCGCCGTGGGGCGTTACGACGATGACGGGACGTCCACTGGCCACCGCTTCTGAGATCATCGAGCTGCTCTCTCCTGAGACGATGACCACACGCGCTGTCCCGAGAATCCCTTCCACGGCCCCGGTGAGGTTGGCTCGATTCGCGACGATCAGCACCGGACACCACAATTGCGCCTGTAAGCGCGTCACACAGAGTTGTTCGATCGCAGGAGTGGTGCGGCGCGACGTCGTCATCCACAAGACGGCGCCGTGGCTACGACAGCAGTGTTCGAGCGCCGCCAGCAACTGCTCAACCAGCGCGGGCGTCCAGCGCACGTCCTCACTATCGCCACCCCAGAGCACGCCAATGGCGTGCCCATCCACACTGGAGAGTCGCTGGTCGCGCACGAACTGCTGCCGCGCGACCTCAAGACGTGCTGGTGTCAGCGCCGACACCGCACCGGTGGTGACCACGACGTTCGCGCGTCGTGGTGGACGATCGTGGGCGGGCAACAAGGCCAGGGCAAACTGACGTAACGGTACGAGTGACGGACGCATCGCGACGATCGCCTTCGCAGCATTGTCTCGCGCGACGAGGAGATTGACTGGCGCTGTCGCAGCTCCACACGAGATGACGTAGTCACACGGCCGGTCGAGTACTTCCCGTCCACTGCTCAGTGCCCACGACAGGAGAGACGGGACTCGTTGGCCAGGGAACCACGTCGCGAGTGTGGCCACGAGACGACGGACGGCGGAGTGAAAGGCCACGGCGATCGTGTCATGCGTGAGGTGTGGGTGTATGGTCCGTAGGGCCTCAACGATGGCGAGCGACTGCTTGAGATGGCCGGCCTTCCCATCACTGATCACGAGTGCATGGCGTCGTGTCGTTGACTTCCAGCGACGGTGCATCCAAAGCCACTGGCCCGGATGAGTGGTGACGCGCACTTCGAGGCGTTGCAAAAACGTTTGGAGCCCACGGCTGATGACAGCGTCCGGTGACTCGCTAGGACGGGCGGTTAAATCGAGTGGCGGTTCCACCTCAATGGTGTGGTAGGGGCCGTGCGTGCGGGTAATAAAGGTCGGCAGGACGATCGCCCCGGTCCGCACGGCCAACTCGAGGGGCCCGATGGGCGTCAACGTGTCGCGTCCAAACAATTGCAGGGGGATGCCGGTGGTCTTCGCCCCTTGATCGCCGACGATGCCGACGATGTGATTGTCGCGCAACGCCTGCACCAATCCCCGAAGTGCCATGCCTTTGCCCACGACGCGACAGCCCTTCATCTCGCGGTACGTCCGCAAGAGACGGTCCAGGCGTGGGAATTTCTGCTCGCGCGCGAGCACGACCGTCGGATACCCCTTGATCGCTCCGATGACGGAGGACAGCTCCCAATTGCCGAAGTGGCCGGTGAGAAACATCAGCCCTCGTCGCTGCTGGAGCGCGGCCTCGAGATGCGCTTGCCCGACGATGGTGATGTAGCGATCCACATACGAGACATCCATCCGTGGCAGTCGCAAGAGTTCCACACCACTTTGGCCTAACGTCTGAAACGCCTCTCGCACGATGCGCCACCGTGCCTGCGGCGTGTACCGCGAGCCAAAGGCCCACTTCAAGTTCACGTATGCGAGGCGGGCGCGTTGAGACTTGAGGAGCCACATGACGTCACCCACGCGACGCCCCAGCCACAACGCGGCGTGCACCGGTAGGCACGCGACGCCCCAGCCGAGCAACTTAACGACGACACACGCGCAAGAGTCGAGTAACCACCGCATCGGCGTCCTCTACCTCGAAGCGAATATTGAGCACATACCAACGCACCGCGCCTGCGGGCAGTTGCACCACGAGCGGTTGCAGACGCACCCAGTCTTTCTCGGTCGTCACCAGCATCGTGAGCTGCAGTAGTTCACACCGCGCGATCAGCTCACGCAGCTCCGCGAGCTGGTAGGCATGATGATCGGGAAAACGCACCGCCAGTGCGACCGTCGCCCCGGTGTGCAGGAGCAGTTGCTCAAAGGACGCAGGCGCCCCGATCGCCGAGAGGGCGACCACGCGTGCCCCACGCAAGAATGTCGGCGCCTCCTCACGAGCCGTGGTCACATCGAGGAGGCTCACCGGTTCATGGCGCGCCCGCACGATGCTCACATCGGGATTCATCTGTTGAATCTGAGTCATCAGTTCATGGCGCACACGGGAGACGAGATTCGTCTTGGTAAAGATCACGCAGTGAGCCCTCGCGAGCGCGCGCGGCCGTTCACGGAGCGGTCCACGAGGGAGGAGGTGGCCATTGCCCCACGCATGCACCGCATCAACCGTGACGATGTCATAGGCCCGCCCCAGCCGTCGGTGTTGAAAGCCATCGTCTAGAATCAGCGCATCGGCCTGCGTTGCTTGTAACGCCGACCGCACGCGATCGCGCCCGACAAAAACGGGCACATCAGGTAGCTGGCGGGTAAACAGCGTGGGTTCATCGCCCAGGGGTAACACGGCTCGCTCCGTCGGACCAATCGCGCCGCGCATCACGTGGCGCGACCGCCGATGCCCGCGACTGACAATCGCAACGCGCAACCCGGCCGCTCGTAGGGTCTGCGCCAACCACAAGACACAGGCGCTCTTGCCTGTGCCACCGACGGTAAGATTCCCAACGCTGATCACGGGCACACGCGCCTGATGAATCGGCAACCACCTGCGCTGATACGCTGTATCCCAGATGGCAAGGAGCCACTCATACACCCGCGCCAATCCCGCCAAGCCTTGCTGGACGACGCGCAGCCGCCCCGGTAATGGCCGATCCTCCAGCAGGGCCTGTACCGTATGAAACAGTGGGCCACCGCGTTCCCAGATGGTACACGGAGCTGTCGGATGTTCCCAGTGTCGCAACGCGGGCGTGATGGCCTCCAACGTCCGCTCCACCGCGCCGTGATTGGCTTGCATGGCGGTTCTCGCGCGCTGGCCCATCAGACGCCGTGCGTCGGCTGAGGTCAGCAGTAACCGCAAGGCCGTCTCCAACTCGGCTGCATCATGGACCAAACGCAACCCACCTGCCTGCCGCAGCACTTCCACGATCGCGCGGAAATTCGTGACATGCGGTCCCATCAAGATGGGTTTGCCCACCGCCGCAGCCTCGAGCGGGTTCTGGCCACCTTTGGGTACGAGGCTACCGCCGACGTAGGTGACCGTCGCCAATGCATAGAGACTGCGCAAGTGACCGATGGTATCCACGACGATGACTTGCGTTGGGCGTACGCGTCCTCGTACGGCTTGCCGCGTGAGGGCGGAGTAGAGGATTGGCTCAAGGCCTCCCTTGCGCAACTGCGCACACACGTCGGCGGTGCGTTCCACGTGACGAGGGGCGAGGAACCAGCGGAGCGACGGAAGATCCTGGACAATACGACTAAACACACGCGCCAGGAGCTCTTCTTCGCCAGCATGCGTGCTGCCGGTAATCCATAACAACCCATCGCTCTGCAGCCCACAGGCCACACTCAACTGCTTGAGGGTGATGGGCACACTGGGCACGTCGCCTTGGTCCCACTTGAGGTTGCCGGTGACACGGATGCGGGCCGCCGGCGCGCCGATGGCCTGCATCCGCGCAGCATCCTCGGGCGTTTGCATCAAGCAGAGTTCCACACCACGTAGGAGCGGTTGCAAGAACCAGCGGAGGCGACGATAGCCACGGAAGGAACGTGGTGAAACGCGCCCATTGACAAGGATGACGGGCACGTGATGATCACGCAACACGCGGAGCGTGTTGGGCCACAGCTCTGTTTCGACCGCGAGGAACAGCTTGGGTTGCACGCGACGGATAAAACGGTGGAGCGCCCAGGGTAGATCGAGCGGAAAATAGGCGAGTCCATCATCGCTGCTGATGAATGAGGCGGCGATGTGCTGACCAGTCCGTGTGACCGTCGTCAAGAGGACGCGCCATGTGGGATAGTGTGCCCGTAGTTGTTGCAGGAACGGACGCATGGCTAACGCTTCACCAACGCTGACCGCATGTACCCACACCACCGGATGGCCGGCCAGGCGCATCGCGATGTCAGGTGGCAGATGACCCATGCGCGTCACGAAGCCCGCCGGTTGCTTACCGCGGAGCGTTGCCCACGGCCAGTACACGGCGAACCCGAGCAGCATCGTCACATTGTAGAGAAACCAGAGGAAGATCATCGAGACACCCAATGTGTCCGTTCGGCGTTCGGCGTTCGGCGTTCGGCGAACTGCGTTCCGTCAGGCGTGCGTCGTTCGGCATCACACGCCAGACGCCTGACGCTCAACGAAACGCTATTCGCCGGACGTTGAACGCTGGACGCTGGACGCGCGTTAGGCGCGGGGATGGGCCTGGTCATAGATCTCTTTCAAGCGTTTGGTGGTCACATGGGTGTAGATTTGCGTCGTCGAGAGATTCTTGTGGCCTAAGAGTTCTTGCACGCTGCGCAGATCGGCCCCCTGATCTAATAGGTGCGTCGCAAACGTGTGGCGCAGCGTGTGGGGTGAGACGTGCTTCTGAAAATCCACCTGCTTGAGCGCCCGGAGTATGATCCGACGGACGCTGCGGTCGGTCAACGGGGTGCCATTTTTATTCAAGAACATCCTGGCCTCTGTGCCCTGGGACGGCTGGCGTCGTTCGAGGTAGCGTTGGAGGGCTTCCACAGCCGGTCGGCCGATCGGCACCAACCGTTCCTGCTGGCCCTTACCCTGCACCGTCACCGCCCCACCGATGAGATCCACATCAGTCAATCGCAACTGCACCAGTTCGCTCACGCGAATCCCAGCGGAGTAGAGCAGTTCGAGGAGCGCTCGATCGCGCAGCGCCAACCAGCCGTCGCCGGCGGGTGCCTCCACGAGTTGGGCCGCCTCGCGCACATCGAGAAATTGAGGCAATCGCCGATCGAGTTTCGGCGCGGTCAGCGCGCGACTAGGATCGGTCGCGAGATACCCTTCGCGACACAGGTACCGAAAGAAACTCCTGATACTAGCGACTTTGCGAGCCATCGAGCGTTTCGCGTACTGATGGTCATGTAACGACACCAGGAACCGTCGGAGCGCTAGCTGGTCTATCCCCTCAAGCGACTGGTCCCCCAGAAACGCACGGAACTGCTGGAGATCGAGCGCATAGTTCAGTCGCGTATGCACTGAGGCGTTCCGTTCCGCCTCCAAGTAGTGGAGGAAGCGCTCGATGGAACGATCAATCGCTGAGCTCACGCGCCTGCGATTCCTCCTCATGCTCCGTGGGCAAGCGACGCATCACGGCGCGGCACGTTGGATACTTGGAACAGCCGTAGAACGCTCTGCCCCTTCGGCCCCGCCGCTCAACGAGCTCCCCCTCGCACCCGGGCTGCTGACACTTGACACCCGTCGAGAGAGGTTTGGCCTGCTTACACTGGGGAAAGCCGGAGCAGCCGATGAACTGGCCGTAGCGGCTCCACTTGATGACCATCGGCCGTCCGCACTGCGGGCACGTCTCACCAACCGGGATCACTTCGCGTTTGACGTTACGCATCTGGACCTGGGCCGTCTCCAACGTCCGCTGAAACGGCTCATGGAATTGCCGCAGGACTTCCACCCACTCCACATGGCCTTCCTCGATTTCGTCCAACTGCGTCTCCATCGCTGCGGTAAACGCCTCATCCATGATCTGCGGAAAATGCTGCGTGAGGAGATCGGTCACCACGCGCCCCATCGGCGTCGGAATAAAACTCCCGCCTTGCCGACGGACATAGTCGCGCTCCACAATCGTCTGAATGATCGGTGCATACGTGCTGGGCCGCCCGATGCCATTGTCTTCGAGTGTCTTGACGAGTGAGCCATCGGTAAATCGCGGCGGCGGCTTCGTGAAGTGCTGCTCCGGCGTACATTCATGGAGGGTTAAGGGATCGCCATCGGTAAGCGCAGGGAACAGGCGTTCCTCTTCCGGGGTATCCTCATCCTCCTCCGCCGTGACACCGTACGCCTTCAAAAATCCAAGGAAGAGCGGCACGCGACCAGTGGCTTTCAACGTGTAGGGACCGGCGGCGATGGTGACCGTTGTCGCCTCAAAGATGGCTTCCGCCATCTGACTGGCGACGAACCGCGACCAGATCAATTGATAGAGCGCCAATTGCGCCTCGCTGAGATGGGGCTTCAGTTGGTCCGGCGTCCGACGCACATCCGTTGGCCGAATCGCTTCGTGGGCCTCCTGCGCGGTCCGTTTCGATTTGTAGGCGTTCGGCTGCGCCGGGAGATACTCCTGTCCATAGGCTGACTGGATATGCTCGCGCACGGCGCTGAGGGCCTCCGACGCGATGCGGACCGAGTCCGTGCGCATGTAGGTGATGAGGCCAGTGGCATCGGCCTCGCCGATCTCGAGTCCTTCATAGAGGTCTTGTGCCAGTCGCATGGTCCGCGCGGACGAGAAGTGTAGTTTATTGTAGGCGGTCTGCTGCAACGTGCTCGTCGTAAAGGGCGCGCGCGGATGTTGCTTGCGTTCTTTCTTTTCGACCTGGGAGACAGCGAGTGGTTGGTGCGTGAGTGCCGCGACGATCTCATCCGCCTGGGCCTGAGTCGCGACCTCGGCCTTCTGACCGTTGACGGTATCGAGCTGCGCGGTGAATCGTGGCGCCTCATCACCGTGGCTCACGAGCGCAGTGATCGTCCAATACTCCTGCGGCGTAAACGCCTCAATCGCCCGCTCGCGATCCACAATGAGTTTGACCGCCACGGATTGCACGCGACCAGCCGAGAGCCCGCGGCCAACTTTGCGCCAGAGGAGCGGGGAGAGCGTGTAGCCGACGAGCCGATCGAGAATCCGCCGTGCCTGCTGGGCGTTGACTTTCTTGACGTCAATGTCGCCTGGATGCTTCATCGCGTGCTCAATGGCACGTTTCGTGATTTCATGGAAGACAATGCGATGGAGTGTCTGCTCGCTCTTACCATCGTTGAGTAACTGGGCAATGTGCCAACTGATCGCCTCGCCTTCACGGTCGGGGTCGGTGGCCAAAAAAATCTTCGCCTTGCCCTTGGCCTGCGATCGTAACGCCTGCGCTAATTTTTTGCGTCCAGGGATGACTTCGTAGGTCGGTGCAAAAGCGTGCGCGATGTCAATGCCCATCTTCCGACGCGGCAGATCAATGATATGGCCCATGGATGAGGCGATCTCATACGCCGAGCCCAGAATGTTCGTGAGCGTCCGCGCCTTGGCGGGTGACTCCACAATGACGAGGGCATTGGGTTTACTCACTACCACCTCCAACGATACGGATGATTTCAAGGGTATCGTGCGATTGGACGAACGTGTCAGTCAACGCTGACCGCTTGACCAGTTGCCGGTTATGTTCCACCACGACCAGTCGTGGATCCAGGCGGAGTTCGTTCAGTAAGGCGGCCACCGTCAGTGGCCCGGCCACCTCGCGGCGCTCGCCGTTCACGGTAATCTGCATGGGGAACTCAAGCGTGCTGTGCGCCTGAGAGCTCGTGCAGGGCTTTGCGCTCCACCACATCCACCGGCTGGAGCATAATGCCGCCGTTCACCAGCGAGAGATGCACCAGGCCTCCCGGCTGGATCTCAAGCCGCCGCAGCAGCTCCGGTGGGATCGTGATTTGGTTCCGCTCATTGACCTGTCGAACCACCTTTGCAGACATAGTCACCTCCTGTGAGGATGCCACAACGAATCTCAGTATATCAGAACTTCAGCATTCTGCAAGCCAAAACAGGGGTCAGACCCCCTTCTTTTTATTGCTGTTTACATCAGGAGTTATGACTGGTCATTTAATGTCATACCAAAGCGACTGCTTTGTTGCACACACCTGCGGATAGCGGTGAGCTCCTGCATTGGAATCCCCTGCGCAACCCATGCCCGATAGCGCCGTTGCCGCTCCGACTCATCATCGCCACAACTCAGATACCCTGGATCAGGTTGGAGGAGCGAGTCCGGTACCCCATCGGCCCGCGTACGATACCCACTCCACGTCCACTCGCCCGGCCCCTGGACCAAGCCCGCCCGCACCGGATTGAGTTCGATGTAGCGACCACACATCAACAGGTACGCATCACCAGCGATCAAGAAACTGCGGAACCGCCCCTCCCAGAGCGCGCCGGTGCGCTCATAGCGATCATTGAAATAGCGGACGTAGCGACGCCCAATGCCTTGTAGGCACACTGAGAGACCCGTCGGCGTCATGGACGTCATCAGGGCATGCACATGATTCGTCATGAAGCAATAGGTATGGACTTGCACTCCTGTCGCTCGACTGTACGCTTCAAGGGAGGTCAGGAATCGCAAACGATCGGCATCCCGGCGAAACATGGGTATCCGATTGTTGCCACGAATGATGATGTGATAGGGGTATCCGGTGACGGTCGAGCGTTGACGGCGAGGCATGGTTCGTAACCTCCGTGTTGATCAAGTGTTGTAAGCTAGGGGTCTGACCCCTGGCTTTTGGTATAGCGCTGGCCAGGCCACTGGCGCACGAGAGATTGCAGCTCGAGCTGGAGTACTAAGGAAGCGAGCGCCCCTGGCGCAAATCCGCTGGCCGCGGCGATGGCATCCACGTGCAGCGGCTCATCCGAGAGGAGCGCGAGCACCCGCTGCGCATCCGCCGCGAGTGCTGCCCGCGTGGGCAACGTCACGCCACGCACCGGCGCAAAACTTAGGTGCAGTTCCTCACAGATGTCCCCCACGCCGGTCACCAGCCGCGCGCCGTCCTTCAAGAGGGCGTGCGTACCCTCTGAGAGTGCTGAGGTAATCTTGCCGGGAACCGCGAAGACCTCGCGCCCTTGCTCTGCCGCGCAACTGGCGGTGATGAGCGCGCCACTCCGCGCGCCGGCTTCCACGATGAGGACGCCAAGACTGAGGCCGCTGATGAGCCGGTTGCGCTGCGGAAAATGCGCTGGCCGCGGTGGAGCGGACAGCGGGAACTCCGAGATCACCGCTCCTGCCTGCGCGATCTCCTCGGCGCATCTGGCATGGTCGCGAGGGTACCGGTGCGCCAAGCCGCTGCCGACCACCGCGATCGTGCGTCCGCCGACACGCAGCGCTCCCCGATGCGCAGCGGTATCAATCCCCCGCGCGAGGCCTGAGACGACGGTGACACCTGCTGCGGCGAGGTCCGCGGCGAACCGTTCGGCCACCTCCACGCCATACGGGGTGGCCTCACGCGCGCCGACGATGGCCAGCGCCAGATCATCTTCAGGCACCAGGGTCCCGCGCACATAGAGGGCCGGCGGCGGATCGTGGATCGTTTTCAGGCGCGAGGGGTACGCGGCGTCCTGGAGCGTGATGATCGCGATCGCTTGCTGACGGGCGTACGTGAGGGTTTCCTCGACGAGAACGGCGATGTGTGGACGGGCTGCGAGGAGCGCAGTGAGCGCTGCGGGTGACATGCCAGGAATCGCTCGCAGGCGTGTGTCAGCAGCTCGCCAGATCTCCACTGCCGAGCCGCACGCCTCCAACAACCGCTTGACGACGTGCGGCACGAGGGCGGGCACCAGTGTTAACGCAATGAGGGCGCGACGTTCATCCATCGTCAGACACAATAATACCGAGAGCACGCGCCTCCTCTCGGCTGGGAGTCAGCGTAGCACAGCGTCAACCGCTTCGCAAGTAAAAACTCCCGCGGAGCGCGAGGGGTCCCGGGAGCCTGGCGCTCTCCACAGGTGATCGCCCTCCGCCCCGCGGGGTGAAGCCGTTGACGCAATGAACGTGTTCAGGTATACTTACTGTTGCACGAGGAGGCTTTCACGGGAGGCGGCATGACACGGGCAAAGACATCGAAACTCAAAAATGGACACGCCCTGCTGCGACGACTGTTGACTCAGCCACGTTATCGTGGCAAGCACGTGATCGTGATTGGCGGCGCGCCGGGGGGCGACACCTTGGACTTCGACGACCTGATCGGGCGCACGTCCGGGCAGCGCCCGCCGGCGCC
>Ga0209399_10000808_pt1 | contig 17701 bp, 18 predicted proteins | sample OV2TP3_FD_184130 | JGI IMG/M metagenome (GOLD analysis project Ga0209399, IMG submission 184130) | Hot spring microbial communities from Beatty, Nevada to study Microbial Dark Matter (Phase II) - OV2 TP3 (SPAdes) (version 3) | ecosystem: Environmental > Aquatic > Thermal springs > Hot (42-90C) ... | reverse complement strand
TAGCTGTCCAGGATGTGTCCCAGGCAGGTTCTGAGTCGGCGCGTCTTCCTGCAGTACCTCCTGAAGGGCGGGGTGGTTGCGCTCTTTGGGGCGACGCTCTACCCGATGCTGCGGTACCTCTGGCCGCCGCGCGGGGTGGAGTCATCGGTATCCAGCGTCGTGGCCGCCAAGAGCGGGGAGCTGGCGACGAACGCCGCGAAGATCTTCCGCTTCGGCAACCGGCCCGGCATCCTTCTCCACACCCCGCGGGGGGAGCTGAAGGCGTTCTCGGCGGTCTGCACCCACCTGAACTGCACCGTCCAGTATGACGACGAGGCCAGCGTCATCTGGTGCGCCTGCCACAACGGCACGTTCGACCTCAACGGCCAGGTCATCTCCGGCCCGCCGCCTCGACCCCTCGAGGCCTACCAGGTGAACGTCCGCGGGGACGAGGTCGTCGTCTCAAAGCCGGCGTAGCCCGATGGAGCGCCTCGGCCTGCCTGCCGCGCCGCCCCCGCCTCCTGAGCGACGTGAAGCGACCAAGGGCGCGGCGCAGGCAGGGCGGCTTGGCGCCTTCTTCCGCCAGCGCTATCCGCTCGGCGGCCTCGCGGACCTCCTCGCCCACAAGACCGTCCCCGTCCATCGGCACACCGTCTGGTACTACTGGGGCGGGGTCACGCTTGCCCTGATCGGGATCCAGCTCGCCAGCGGCGTGCTGCTGTTGCTGTACTACCGGCCGTCAGCCGACGGGGCGTTCGAATCCATCCGGTTCATCATGACCAGGGTGGAGTTCGGCTGGCTCGTCCGGTCGGTGCACGCCTGGGCGGCCAACCTCGTGATCCTCTCCGCGATGATCCATCTGGCGAGCACCTTCTTCCTCAAGGCCTACCGGCCGCCGCGCGAGCTGACCTGGGTGAGCGGGGTGTTGCTGTTCTTCCTCTTGATGGGGTTCGGGTTCACCGGCTATCTCCTGCCCTGGAATACCCTGGCGTTTTTCGCGACGAAGGTGGGGACCGAGATCGCCGGGACGGTGCCGGGAATCGGCCCGATCCTGCGCACGTTTCTGTGCGGCGGGTCCGACGTCGGCGACGCGACCCTGAGCCGCTTCTTCTGGCTGCACATCGCCGTGCTGCCGGCGGGCCTGCTCGTGCTGGCGGGCCTGCACGTGCTGATGATCCAGCTGCAGGGGATGAGCCGGCCGCTGTCGTCGATGGGCGAGCGGTCCACCCCACCCCCTGCCGCATCCGCCGGAGGCGGATCTGCGCACAGCGCAGGGCCCTTCGGGCCAGCGGCAGGGGGTGGGGCCATGCCGTTTTTCCCGAACTTTTTCCTGCGGGACCTGCTGGCGTGGTCGCTCATGCTGGGGCTGGTGCTCTGCCTGAGCGTCTACTGGCCCGCGACGCTTGGAGAAAAAGCCGATCCCTTCGCGCCCACCCCGGCCGGCATCCAGCCGGAATGGTACTTCCTCTGGATGTTCCAGACGCTGAAGCTGTTTCCGGGGCACGTCCTGGGGATCGAGGGGGAGCTCGTCGCGATCGGACTGACCGGGCTGGCCGGCGTGGTGCTGCTGGTGGTGCCGTGGCTGGACCGGCCCGCCCGGCACGGACGGTCGTCCTGGCTGGTCAGGCTGCTGGGGATCGCGGGCCTCGCCTATGTGGCGGGGATGACCGGCGTTGCGCTGTGGCTTGGGGCGCATCATTGATGAAAAAATCGGGACCGCGTCTATTTTTCCTCCGGATAACCGCCAGAAAAATAGACGCGGTCCCATTTTTTCCAGCCCCCTTCTTTCTGGTGGCGATCGCGGTCGGGAGCACCCCGCCGGCGGTAGCGGTGGAGCAGCCGGACACGTGCGTCGAGTGCCACCAGGCGTTTGAGTTGGCGTCGCCGTCGGCGCCCACGCAGGTGATGGGACATGATGTGCATGCCCAGCGCGGCCTCTCATGCGCGGACTGCCACGGCGGCGATCCCACTGCGGCGGAGCAAGAGCGCGCCATGGACCCCGCCAAGGGGTTCATCGGCCGTCCGGCGCGCCACGAGATCCCGCAGTTCTGCGCGCGCTGCCACGCCGAACCGGCCTACATGCGCAAGTACAACCCCAACCTGCCCACGGACCAGTACGCCAAGTACCTCACGAGCCAGCACGGCAAACGGATCGCGCAGGGCGATCCGGATGTCGCGGTCTGCACCAGTTGCCATGACGCCCACGGGATCCGCGGAAAACACGATCCGCAATCGCCGGTGTTCGCGACGAACATTCCGGGTACGTGCGCGACCTGCCATACCGATGCCGCGCTCATGGAGCGGCACGGGCTGCCCGTCACCCAGCACTGGGACTACTCGCAGAGCGTCCACGGCCAGGCCCTGCTGTTCCGCGGCGACCGCGCGGCCCCGCACTGCGCCAGTTGCCACGGCGCGCACGAAGCCGCGCGGCCCGGGGTGATCGCGATTGGCAACGTCTGCGCCCAGTGCCATGGCCTCACGCGCGATCTGTTCGCCAAAAGCCCGCACAAGGCGGCGCATGAGGCGCTGGGGTTGCCGGAGTGCGAAGTCTGCCACGGCAACCACCTGATCCAGCGGCCGACCGATGAGATGCTCGGCACCGGGCCGCAGGCGCTGTGCGCGACGTGCCATGAAGCGGGCTCGCCGGGGTTCGCCACCGCCCAGCGGATGCGCGAGGCGATCGAGCGGCTGAAGGCGGAGCTGACGCGCGCGGAAACCACGGTCACGCGCGCCGCCCAGCTCGGCATGGATGTCGGCGAGGCGCAGTTCGAGGTCCACGAGGCGCAGGCCAAGCTGACGCAGGCCCGCACCTATGTCCACTCCTTTTCGGCGCAGACGCTGACGCCCATCGCGGACGAGGGCCTGCGCCATGCCCAGCAGGCCGGCGCGCAAGGATATGAGGCGATCAAGGCCTTCCAGTTCCGCCGCCAGGGCCTGTGGGCGACCCTTCTCATCATCACGCTGCTGGCGGTCGGGCTGTGGCTGAAGATCCGTGACCTCGAACGCTAGCGCGATGCGCCCGCCGGATCCTGGCCTGCGGGATCTGGCCGCGTGGCTCAGCAGCGTTTGCCCGGCGGCTGTGAAGGCGGGTGGCCAGGCGCTCCGCGAGCCGCGAATGCCGAATGTTGCGAGCCGCGGATGGGCCACAGCGCAGCAACATTCGCTGAGCGGCGCGCGGAGGCCTGGCCAGGACCCGCCTCCGCATCCGGGCAAACGCTGAATTCGCCCCGCGGCCACTCCCTCCGGCCAGGACCCGCCGGACTAGCGAGCTGCGCGCTATAATATCCGCAGCGGGCACGCCATGAGCCCACCCAAGCCGCCCGGCCTGCTCCGCAACCCCCTCAGCATCCTCGGCGTGATGGTGGCCGCGACGGCCACCGCGTTCGGCCTGCCGATGATGTTCGTGGACCTGTTCAGCAAGCGCACCCACCCGTACCTCGGCGTGGTGGTGTACCTGGTGCTGCCGTTTGTCGCCATGGGCGGGGCGGCCTTCATCCTCCTCGGAGTCCTGTGGGAGCGCCGCCGGCGCAAACGGCGGCCCGGCGCCACGGTGCCGCCACTTCCCCCTATCGACCTCAACCGGCCCGCCCATCAGGCGGCGGTGGTGTCGGCCCTGACGGCAATCATGACGATTGCGGTGTTGCTCTCGGTTACCGGCTACCGGGCGTACCACTTCACGGATTCGGTCGCGTTCTGCGGGCTGGTGTGCCACAAGGTGATGAAGCCGGAGCACACCGCCTACCAGCACTCGCCGCACGCGCGCGTGGCGTGCGTGCAGTGCCATGTGGGGCCTGGGGCGAGCTGGTTCGTCCGCTCGAAGATCACTGGGGCCTACCAGGTCTATGCGACGGCGTTCAACAAGTACCCGCGGCCCATCCCCACCCCGGTCAAGAACCTGCGCCCGGCGCAGGAGACCTGCGAGCAGTGCCACTGGCCGTCGAAGTTCTTCGGCGCGCAGCAGAAGACGTTCACCCACTACCTGACGGACGAGGTGAACAGCCCCTGGCAGATCCAGATGCTCATCAAAGTCGGCGGGGGCGACCCACAGGTCGGCGCCACCGCCGGCATCCACTGGCACATGAACATCAAGAACGAGATCTCCTACATCGCCTCGGATGAGCGTCGGGAGGCGATCCCCTGGGTGCAGGTCGTTGATCCGGAAGGGCGCGTCACCGAGTACCTATCCACGGAGGAGCCGCTGTCGCCTGGCGAGATCGCCAAGGCCGAGATCCGCCGGATGGACTGCGTGGATTGCCACAACCGGCCCTCGCACATCTTCTACCCGCCGGACCGCGCCGTGGAGCAGTCCTTCGAAGCGGGCCGGCTGGACCGGTCGGTGCCGTACCTGAAGCGCGAGGCGGTGCGGCTGTTGGCGCAGCCGTACGCGTCGGAAGACGAGGCGCTGGACGCGATCCTGAAGGGGCTGGTGGACTTCTACCAGCGCGAGTACCCGGAGGTCTACCGCGAGCGGGCGGTTGCGATCCGGCAGGCCACCGAGGAGCTGCAGCAAATCTACCGGCGGAACATCTTCACGGAGATGCGCGTGGATTGGCGCAGCTATCCGGACCACATCGGCCACCTGCACTCCGCCGGCTGTTTCCGCTGCCACGACGGCCTGCACAAGAGCCGCGAGGGGAACGTGATCACCAGGGACTGCAACGCCTGCCACACCATCCTGGCCCAGGGCCCGCCGGACGAAGTCGCGGCGGCGCCGCTTGCGGCCCAGCCGTTCCGCCATCCGGTGGACGTGGGGATGGACGTCACCGAGCTCTCCTGCAGTGGGTGCCACACCGGCACCTCCGGGCTCTGACAAGTGTGATCCACCTTTTACGGGGGGCTGTGCTATCATGATACCGCTGAGCGCTTCATGTCCCGCCTGATTCGTCTCGTAGGATCCCTGACCATGGCGGCGCCGCTGCTGCTGGCGATCGCCGCGGTGCTCGCCTGGGGGACGATCTATGAGACCCGCTTCGGCACGGCGGCGGTGCAGCGGTTTGTCTATCGCGCCTGGTGGTTCCAGGCGCTGCTGGGGTTTCTCGCGCTGAACCTGGCCCTGGCGGCGCTGTCCCGCGCGCCCTGGAAGCGCACGCACCTGCCGTTCGTACTGGCGCACATCGGCATCATCCTCATCCTCATCGGCGGCATCATCGGCGGCCGGTGCGGGATCGAGGGCCAGCTCATCATCCAGGAAGGCGCGGCCGAGCGGGTGCTCGAGCTTTCGACCAACGTGCTCGTCGTCCACCAGCCCAACCCCGGCGTCCATCAGGTGTTCCCCACGCACTTCGAAACCCAGGCGTGGGTCCATGAGCCGCACGCCGTGTTTCCGGTGGCGCTCGAGGGGCGGAACATCCGCCTGACGGTGGACCGCTACTACCCGGACGCGGTGACGGAAGAGCGCATCACCGACGACGGCACGGAGGAGAACCCCGCGGTGCACGTGATCATCAGGCACCTGGAACAGCAGGACGCGGTCTGGCTCTTCGCCCGGGACCCGGAGCGGTTCGGCATCGGCTGGGGCGAGGCGCACCTGCTGTTTCTGGAACCGAGCACGCCGGAGCAGGTGAGCCAGCTCTTGCAGCCGGCACAGGAGGCGCCGCCTCGGCGCGGGGTGCTCGTCCTGCGCCTGCCTGCCGGACAGGCAGGCCTGGAGGGCGCGTCGCGGACGCTGGAGATCCCGGTGCCCGATGAGGTCAACCGGACCGTGCCGATCGAGGGGACCGCCTACCGGATCACCTTCAAGGACTACTTCCCGGATTTCGCGATCACCGAGCAGGGAGTGGCCAGCCGCTCGATGGAGCCGAACAACCCGGCGGTGTCGTTTACCCTCGAAGGGCCTGAAGGCGTGGATCCGTACCTGCTCTTCGCGCTGCATCCGGACATCGCCGCCATGCACGGCTGGGGGCACAAGATCAAGGCCGACGTCCGCTACCGGCACGCGGCGTCGGAGGCGCTTCCGCCGAACGCGGTGGCGATCATCCGCGCCCCCTCGGGCCTGCCTGCCGGACAGGCAGGCCTGCTGGCCGCCGTCTTGACCGGGCCGGCCCAGGAGCGTCAGGTGGTGGACCAGCTGGAGGTCGGCGTGCGGGTGCCCCATCCGTGGCTCGGCTACGCATTCGAGCTGGCCGCTGCGTATCCGCGCGCGCGGGTCACGCCACAGATCACCAACCGCAGCGATGACGTGAAGGCGGAGGCGCTGCACCTCGTGGGGCAGGAGGGCGAGCAGACCGCCGACGGCTGGCTGGGATTGCGCGGCATGGTGGAGCTTCCGCTCGGCAAGGAGCCGGTTCGGGTCGAGTACCGGCCGGCGCAGCGGGAGCTGCCGGTGACGATCAAGCTGATGGATTTTCGCAAGATCGACTACCCCGGCACGCAGATGGCCGCCGGGTTTGAGAGCGACGTGCAGCTCACCGACCCCACGCGCGGCCTGATCCTCATGCGCAAGATCAGCATGAACAACCCGCTGCGCTACCGGGGGTTCAGCTTCTACCAGTCGAGCTACATCCCAGGGGCGGTGGAGACCACGGTGCTCTCCGTCCGAAACGATCCGGGCACGCCGCTGGTCTACGCGGGGTTCCTCATTGTGATCGGCGGCGTCATCGCGATGTTCGTCCTGCGGTCCGACCGCGGCGCCCGCGCGCGCCGGACCTCCCGGAGGCGAAGTCGGTCATGAGACAGGCCATGACGATGCGGTGGGGGATCGGCGTGCTGGCGTGGGCGCTGCTCGGCGCGACGGCGGCGTCCGCCGAGGTGCCGCGGGACGCGCGGGAGGCGGTCCGCCGCATCGCCATCCAGCACAACGGCCGGCACAAGCCGTTCGACAGCTTCGCGCGCGAGACGCTGAAGCAAGTGACCGGTTCGCCGCGGCACGGCGATGAGGATCCCGTGGAGACCATCCTGTCCATCATCGGATTCCCTGATCGCTGGCAGGCCCGGCCGCTGATCGCTGTGCCGTTCGTCCCGCTGCGCGAGGCGCTGGGCATGGACCGCCATGCGGCGCGCATTTCGTACAACGACCTGGTCGCGACGCGCAAGCTCATGCGGATGCTGCCGGCGATCGTCGCCAAGCAGCAGCGCGATGAGAAGCTGACGATGCTCGAAGAGGAGACGATGGACGCCTTCAACCGGTTCGCCGCCTTCAGCCGCTTGCTCGAGCAGGAGCTGGCGCTGGTCCCACCACCTGTTTCTTGGGCCGCAGGAGCGGTGTCCGCTTTTGCGGACACGGGCCCGTTGGGCCCAGAAACAGGTAGTAGGATGGTCCCGACGCCGTCGACGGCATCGCCGACATGGGTGTCCATCGCGCAGTCGGCCGGTTCCCAAGAGCCGCAGCAGACGGCGCTGCGCGAGGCCTGGCAGGCGCTCATCGCGGCGATCCGCCGGGACGATGACGCTGCCGTGATCGCCGCCGCCAGGCAGTTGCGCGAACGGTTGCGCGCGACCAACCCCGCCGCGTATCCGGCCGCCTGGCGGCTGGAGCTGGAGGTGTTCTCCAACCGGGTCAGCCCGTTTGGCGCGGCGCGCTGGGCCTACGCGCTGGCGGTGCTGGGACTGCTCGGTGGTTTGGCGAAAACCGGCTGGGCTCGTGCCGGCACCGTCGCGCTCTGGGCCGGCTTCGTCCTGCACGCCGCCGGCATTGTCATCCGCGTCATCCTGGGCGGCCGGCCGCCGGTGTCGAACTTCTACGAGACGACGCTGTGGCTGCCGCTCGTGGCCGTGGCGCTGGCGCTGGTGTTTGAGCGGATCTACCGGGTCCGGTACTTCGCGCTGGCCGCCGCCATCCTCGCCGCCATCATGCTCGTGCTCGCGGACGCCCTGCCGCTGGACTCCAGCATCTCGCCGGTCGTCGCGGTGCTGCGCAGCAACCTGTGGCTGACGATCCACGTGCTGACCATCGTGGCGAGTTACGGGGCGCTGGCGCTTGCGATGATCCTCGCGCACCTCTACGGCGTCCTGTACCTGAGCCGGCGAGCGCGCCGGTCGGCGCTCGTCTCCCTCGACACGGTCCTCTACCGCGCGATTCAGGTCGGGGTGGTGCTGCTCGCCGGCGGGATCATGCTGGGGGCGGTGTGGGCCAACGCCTCGTGGGGCCGATACTGGGGCTGGGACCCGAAGGAGACGTGGGCGCTCATCACGCTCTTGTGGTTCCTGGCCGTCCTTCACGGCCGGTTCGCCGGCTGGATCAGCGGGGTCGGCGTCGCGCTGGCCACCATCAGCGGCTTCTTCCTCCTGCTGATGACGTACTACGGCGTCAGCTTCTACCTGGTCGGCCTGCACAGCTACGCCGGCGGGCACGCCAGGCCGCTGCCGCCGCTTCTGATCGGCTATGTGGTCGCGGAAGTCGTCTTCATGGTCCTCGTGGGCGCGGCGGCCATGGGCCGCCGGCGCCTCACCTGACGCGGCGGTCACCGGTGGGTCGCAAAGGGCGGGAAATCATCGCAACCGACGTGAAGCCAATCGTCAAGGCCTTGCAGGCGGAGCGGTGCGCCATCGGCACCTACCAACCCCTGCTGAAGATGGTCCTGCACAAGGACATCGTCACGCGCGAGCTCGCCGAAGATCTCCTTGCCGATGAGGTGAAGGACGAGGCACGCACCGAGAGCCTCCTCGGGCTGTGAAAATATTGAATGCTACAATGTGCACAGTGTGGTACACTAGAGATGCCCCATGCTAGTCAGCGATGCGATGGTCGTGATTCACCTGGCGAAACTCACGTTGTTGCAAACGAGCTGCGAGCAATTCAAGCCGGTGGTGGTCCCGGAAGCCGTGCATCGGGAACTCCTTGCGGGCAAGGCGAAAGGCTCTGCGGACGTTGGGGTCATTGAGGAGCTGTTCAACGCCGGAACGCTTCGCGTGAAGCGTGTCAGGAATGCGACACTCCTGAAGCGCGCAGGAGCGTTCAACGTGCAGCGAGGCGAGGCGGAAGCCCTTGCGCTGTACTGGCAGGAGGAAGCGGACTATCTGGCAAGTGACGATGACACCCTGAGAAAGCGGCGCACGCTGCTGAATGTGCAGTTGATCGGAACTCCGGCCATCATCCTTGCGCTCTACCGGAAGAACCTGCTCAACAAGGGCAAGCTCGCCGCAAGCCTGCAGGCGTTACGGAAGATCGGATGGTTCAGCAATACGGTGATAGACAAAATCTTGATGGAGGCCACATGAAAGACAACGCCATCGGCATACGGCTCTCAAAGGATGTGCTCTCACGCATTGAGAAGCTGAGTCGGGAGGAGCACGAAAATCGGAGTACCATCATCCGGAAGCTCGTGATGCTCGGCTATGCTGACATGGTCAAAGAGAAGGCGTCCCGGAAGTATCTGAGCGGCAAGCTCACCCTTTCGGAGGCCGCCCATCAGGCGGATCTGACGTTGTGGGAAATGGAGCAGTACCTGGTGGAGCGAGGCTTCAAGTCCAGCTATTCAATTGAGGATCTGGAACGAGAGGCCGAGTTGTTGAGGTAGGCGCCCCTCTCGCCCGTCGAGCCATGACGGGCGTCAGAGCACTCCCCACGGCCACCGCGTCTGACGATCCCTGATCCGCGTCATGGAACGTCAGTGCCCCTTCTGGTTAGACTTGGAGTGGGGTGGGGCTTCGCCTCATGGGGTGCGAGGGGCAGATGCGGATCCTCGAAGCATTGCAGGACGACCACGTCGCCATCCGAGGCAAGTTGGCCTTGTTGGATGACTGGCTGCCCCTCGCCCAGGCCGCGCCGTTTACCATCCAGCAGCTGACCCGCCTCATCGCCCGCCGCCTGCACGCGCATACGGAGAAAGAAACGTTCCTCTTGTCGGCCGTCCACGATCTCCTGCGTGAACAGGCGGGGGCCCCTGCGCTGGAGGTGCTGGCCGGGCATGAGCGCGAGCGGCAGGCGGTGGCGGCGCTGATCGAGCTGCTGCTCCGGTGTCAGGACGCCTCGGCAGACGAGCTGATCGCCTGCGCCTCGAACCTCATCGGCGCGCTGGAGGCGCAGCTGGCTCACGAGGAGCATCGGGTGTTCCCGGTCATTGAGCGGCTGCTCAATGACCCGTCGATGGCGGAGGTCGTCGCCAGCCTGGAAGAAGCGCTGCGCCAGCGAGAGCGGGAGGAGGGACCGAGCGCGCCGGCCGCCCCGCCGCGCGCCACGGTCACCCCTGAGATGAGCGTGGAGCAGGTGTTGCGCCTGCACCCTCGGGCTCAGCAGATTGTCCGGGCCTTCGGCATCGACCCTGAGGCGGACCGGGCCTGCCGCTTGTCCGGCCTGGAGTGGCGGCGGGGACTTGATGTCGACGCCGTGGTGCTGGCCCTGAACCAAGCCCTGGGCGCGCGCAACCCGCTGAAGGGGCTGCCGGAGGCGCTCTGGAACGCGTGCGACGGCCTGCTGGTGATCGACGAGCGCCGCCGGATCCTGGCCATGAATCCGACGCTCGCGGGGTGGACCGGCCGGTCCGTCGAGACGGTCGCCGGCCAGCGCGAGTGCGCGGCGCTCTTCGCCTGCGAGGATCGGCATGGCTGCCCGCTGCTCGAGCGCCCCGAGGCCTGCCCGGGGCTGAAAGCGATGCGGCAGCGGAAACCGGTCCCCGCGGCGGACTACACCATTGCGACGGCGACGGGACGCCGGATGCCGGTCAGCGCGAGTTACACGCCCCTCCAGCTGCATCCCGGCGGGCCGGTGTGGGCGCTCGCCGTGATGCGGGACGTCGGGCTGCGGCAGCGGCGGGAGCGTCGCATGCGCCGGCAAGCGATGCGGGATCCGCTGACCGGCTTGCCGAACCGGGCCAGCTTTCTGAGCGCCTGCGGCAAGGAGCTGGCCCGGGCTGCCCGGCATCACCGGCCGCTCGCGGTGGCCATGGCCGATCTGGACGGCCTGAAGGCCTACAACGATCGGCACGGCCATCTGGCCGGCGACGCGCTGCTCAAGGCGGTGGCTGGCCGGTTGCAGGTCGGGCTGCGCGCCACCGAGCTGGTCGCCCGCTATGGGGGTGATGAGTTCGTCTTCCTCTTTCCGGAGACCGACGCCGGCGGGGCGATCAGCGTGGCAGAACGCGTGCGCCAGGCGGTAGCACAGGTCCCATGCCCCGCCCCCCAAGCCGACGGGCGCGCGGCCCCGCCGGGGCGGGTGACCGTCAGCCTCGGCATCGCCGCGTTCCCGGTAGATGGGGACAGCGTCGAGGCGCTCCTGCGGGCCGCCGACCAGCGGCTGTATGAGGCCAAGGCCCATCGCAATCGCGTCGTCGGACCGCCGTTTCCTGCGGAGCGGCGGCGCCATCCGCGCCTCACGCTGGCGGCGCCCATTCACCTGGGCCACCCCGCCGGGGAATGGGTCCAGGACGGCATCACCAAGAACGTCAGCCTCGGGGGCGTGTACTGTTTCATGCCGCCCTTGAGGTCAATGGGGGTGGACGATCCGCTCAGCGTGGCTCTGGCGATCCCGCCAGCGCAGCACCATTGGTTGCCGTGTTCCCGCCTGGCAGGCCAGGGGCGCATCGTGCGCGTCGAGGCGCTCGCTGGGAGGGCCGCCGGGACGCCGGACCCCGCCTGGGTGGGCGTGGCCATCGCGTTTGCTGACGATGTGGCCATCCTCCCCGCCGCATCCGGGAATGGGCGGCCAGAGCCTCCCTCCGCGTGACGGGTCCTTCCCTCATCGAAGATGACGCCCGTCATAGACCCGTCGACGACGGCCCGGTAGACTCGTGATGATGACGATGAGCGAGGCACCCAGCCCAACCCAGCCAGCCTCCGCTGCGATCCCCCGGCCGATCGCCGAAGAGATCGCCGCGTTCGCGCAGCGCGTCCAGGCCTACCTAGGCGGCAGCCTCTCGCCGGATGACTTCAAGACGTGCCGGCTGCAGGCGGGGATCTACGGCCTCCGCGGCCTGAAGGACAGGCAGATGGTCCGGGTGAAGGTCCCCGGCGGGCGGCTGACCGCCGAGCAGATGGAGCGGCTCTCCCGGCTCGCCACCGAGTACGCGACCGGCCGCGGGCACATCACCACGCGCCAAGATCTCCAGTTGTATGAAGTGCCGGTGGGGCGCGTCCCCGCGCTCATGCGCGGGCTGGCCGAGGTCGGGCTGACCACGCGGGAGGCCTGTGGCAACAGCGTCCGCAACGTGACCGCGTGCCCGTTTGCCGGGCTGTGCGCCGACGAGCTGTTCGACGTGACCCCGTATGCGCTGGCGGTTACCCGCTATTTTCTCCGCAACCCGGTGTCGCAGCATCTGCCGCGGAAGTTCAAGATCAGCGTCTCCGGCTGCCGGCGCGACTGCGCGATGGCGCCGATCCACGATATCGGGGCGGTGGCGGCCTGCCGGGACGAAAACGGGCAGACGGTCTCCGGGTTCACCCTCTACGCCGGCGGCGGCCTGGGCGCGGTGCCGAGGGCGGCGCAGCGGCTCGAGCCGTTCACGCCGATCAGCCGGCTGTTGTCCACGTTTGAGGCGATCATCCGCGTGTTCGACCAGCACGGCGAGCGCAAGAACAAGTCGCGCGCCAGGATGAAGTTCCTCATCGAGCGCATCGGCTTCGCCGAGTTCCAGCGGCTCGTCGAGATCGAGCGGGGGGCGCTGCTGGATGCGCCGGAGCGGTTCCCGGCGCTGCCCGAGCCGTCGCCGGTGGCGCCGAGCGAGGCGGACCATCCGGCGCGTCCCGGCGTGGGCGCGGCGGGGCTTTCGCGGTGGCTGGCGACCAACCTCCGGCCGCAGCGGCAGAGCGGATACTGGACGGTCACCGTGCGGCTGCCGCTCGGGGATCTGTCCTCGATGCAGATGTGGCGGCTGGCGCAGCTCGCGCGGCTGCACGGCCGCGGGGAGCTCATCACGACGCAATGGCAGGACCTCTGCCTGCCGTGGGTGCAGCCGCAGCGCCTCGAGCCGCTCTATGACGAGCTGAGCTGGATCGGCCTGGCGCTGCCGCAGGCGTGTCGCCTGCAGGACATCACGGCCTGCCCGGGCGCGGACACCTGCCAGATCGGCATCACCTCCTCGCGGGGGCTCGCGACCGCCCTGACGCGCCTGCTCGAGCAGCCGCTCTACCACACCGGCGATCTCAAGGACCTGCGCATCAAGATCTCCGGCTGCCCGAACTCCTGCGGCCAGCACCACGTGGCGGACATCGGGCTGTTCGGCGCGGCCAAGACCCTCAACGGCCGCCTCATCCCGCACTACCAATTGCTGCTCGGCGGCGCCTGCGCGGACGGCGCGGTCCAGTTCGGCCAGCCTGTCGTCCGGCTGCCGGCCAAGCGGGTGCCCCAGGCCATCGAGCGCCTGCTGGCCTGCTACCGGAAGCAGCGCCTGGACCACGAGTCGTTCCGGGCGTTCGTCCAGCGCGTGGGCGTGGCGGCGATCCAGCAGGAGCTCGAGCCGTTCACCCTGCTCGAGGTCGGCACAGAGCCAGAGGCGGCCAAGGATTGGGGCAAGGCCGAGCCGTTTTCGCTCGGCGGGATGGGCCAGGGGGAGTGCGCGGGTGGCTAGGAGGGCGTCGATGAGCACAGAGCACGCGGTGGAGTTCCGGTACCACCCCATGCACTGCACCCTGCGGGATCAGGACGTCTGGGCGATCCTCACGAAGCAGCCGAACGGCGCCTGGCGCATCGTCAACTGCCTGGACAAGGACGAGCGCTGCTTCGGCATCGAGTGCGCGTTTACCACCAGCGGCGGCAAGTGGCCCTACCCCGGCTCGCCGCAAGACGCGTGCCAGCCGTTCCAGCGCGACCTTCGTGATTAATCTCACGAAACGCTACTGCGGGATTGACACCACGGGCGACCCGCTCCGCTACGGGTAGAAGGTGGGGCTGCGGTTTACCTTGACGCGCCGCAACTACGAGGCGCTGCCGGAGATCTTCACGTTCGTCGAACAGGAGGGCATCGGCCGGGTGTGCTTCTATCACCTGGTCTACTCGGGGCGGGGCAGCCGCATTGCGAAAGACGATCTCAGCTATGACGACACCCGCCGAGCGCTCGACCTCATCCTGCACGAGACCGCGGCGCGCAACCGCCAGGGCAACCGGGTGGATGTGCTCACGGTGGACAACCACGTGGACGGCGTCTACGTCTACCTGACCCTGCTGAAGGAGCGCAAGCCGCATGCCAGGCAGACGTGGGAGTGGAAGGGCGTCTGCGGCGGCTCGTTCCGGGTCCGCGCGTTGCAGGTGGCCGGCGATCCCTGGGCGCCTGACCCGGCCTGTGATCTGACCGATGAGGAGATCGCCTGAGCGGTCGGCGATGATCCCCACCGCGCAGTTTGTGGATTCGTGGGAAGTCTGGTATCCTCGTACCTATGCAGGGGATGAGGCGTCGCTGTGCCTGGTGCCGGATGCCGCGGCCCTCAGGCGGAAGCGTAAGCTCGACGGCCAGACGACCCGGCGCATTGTCGAGGCCATCAGGGAGATGATCCCATCTATGCCGCAGGCGGCGCGTTGCTCACCGTGCGATCGAGGCGCCGCCGGGCCAGCGGCGCAGCGGACATCCATGAGGGCTGGCCGTCCCGCCCCGCCCTTGGTGGGGCGGGACGGCGACAGGGTGTGGGATGAGGAGCGCAGATGATCCCGCGAATGTCTGAGCAGGCCTGGTCGCTGTGCGGCGTGGAGTTCGCGCTGGAGCTTCAGCCGGACGTGTTTCAGCCGACCTCCACGTCGGCGATCCTGGCCGAGGCGCTGGAGATTAAGCCGGGCGAGGTGGTGATCGACCTCGGCTGCGGCAGCGGGTTTTTCTCCATCCTCGCGGCCAAGCGGGGCGCGTCGAAGGTCTATGCGGTGGACATCATGCCCGAGGCGGCCCGGCTGACGCGGCGCAACGCGCAGCGCAACGGCGTCGCGTCCCGCATCGAGGTCTTCGCCGGCTCGCTGTTCGAGCCGCTGCCCGGCGTGCGGGCGGATCTCGTGGTGGACGACGTCTCCGGCGTCTCCGAGGAGGCGGCCCGCGCGACGCCGTGGTATCCCCGCGCGATTCCCTCGGGCGGGCCGGACGGCGCGGAGTCGACCGTGGCGATGCTGAAGGCCGCCGCCGACCACCTGCTGCCGCACGGGCGGCTCGTCTTTCCCGTGCTGTCGCTGGCGAACGAGCAGCGCATCCTCGAGACGGCGCAGCGGCTCTTCGCCGATTTGCGGTTGCGCGCGCAGCGGCTGTTCCCCATCCCCCAGACCCTCCAGGAGGCCTTGAAGCGCATGAAGGAGCAGCTCTCCTCAGGGGCGCTGCGCCTCATCCAGCGCGGCTCCAGGCTGTGCTGGCAGCTGCGCATTTTCGAAGCCCGCCTGACCAGTGAGCGGTCAGGGTGACACGCCCCCATGACCAGCGGCCCCGCGCCCGCGCATACGCGCTGACCGGCAACTTCCTCACCGAAGAGCCGTGCTGCACCTCCACCCCGCTGCCAAAAAGGGGTCAGGCTGCTCTGTCGAACAGCCGCTGGGACGACCGCAAACAGTGTCAGACACCTTTCGACCTGTCGTCTCGCAGCGGGAAACGTGTCTGACACGTTTTGCTCTGGGACCGTGGCGTTTCGACAGAGCAGCCTGGCCCCCTTGTTCCCAGGGGCATTCTTGTATAGCATAGTATTGTAAACGTATATACCAAAGTATTCTCGAAAACAGGGGGGCACCATGGCCGCTACCTTGAAAACCGCAATCAGCTTCCCGCGGGCGGAGTTTCAGCGCCTCGAGGCGATTCGCAAGCGCACGCATCAGAGCCGCAGTCGGATCCTGCTGGCGGCATTCCGCAGTTGGCTCAAACTCATGGAGCAGGAGGCGCTCGAGGCGCGGTACACGGCCGGCTATGAGCGCGAGCCGGAGCGCGTCGCGGATCTGGAAGGGTTCTACAGGGCCGGGCTCGCCCGCTTGGGCGGGGAGCGCTGGTGATGCAGCGCGGGGAAATCTGGTGGGCGGAGTTCCCAAAGCCGATGGGACGACGGCCGGTCCTGCTCGTGTCCCGTCAACGGGCGATCCAGGTCCGTGCCTTCGTCATTGTGGCGCAGGTGACCACGACGATCCGCGACCTTCCTGTTGAGGTTCCCTTGGGTCCTGAAGACGGTGTGCCAAAACCGTGCGTGGTCAACTGTGATGTGCTGACGACGGTCCCGAAACACATCTTGAAGGGATGCCTGTGCCTCCTCAGCCCCGCGAAGCGCTCCACGGTCCATGCGGCGCTCCGATTCGCGCTGGGACTCGATTGAGATGGAGTTCTTCGACGTGGTGCGCGAGCGCCGCTCGGTCCGTCAGTTCCTCCCGCGGCGGATCACGAACGCCCAGGTGCGGCGGATCCTCGAAGCCGCCAATCGCGCCCCTTCCGCCGGCAACCTCCAAGCCTACGAGGTGCATGTGGTGCGGGATGCCAAGATGCGCCGGCGCCTGGACGCGGCCACCGGCAACCAGGGCGCGGTGGCGCAGGCCCCGGTCGTGCTGGTCTTCTGCGCGGCCCCGCAGCGCTCCGCCGGCCGCTACGGCGCCAAGGGCGAGCAGCTCTTCTGCATCCAGGACGCGACGATCGCCTGCGCCTACGCCCAGCTCGCCGCCACCGCCCTGGGGCTGGCCAGCGTGTGGATCGGGGCGGTCCATGAGCTGGAGGTCGTGCAAGAGACCCTGCGGCTCAACGACAGCCTGTGGCCGATCGCCTTCCTGCCAATCGGGTACCCTGCCGAAACCCCTCCCCGCCAGAGCCGCCGCCGGCTCGACCAGCTGGTCCGCGGTCTCTCCCGTCAGTAAACCTTTTTGGCCCCTGGACGTCTAATCTGATAGAGACGCAACCAGGAGGGGCCCGATGAGACAACTGCTGATGGGGGTGTGGGGCGTGGCGCTGCTGGTGGGGATGTCCCAGGCGGCGTTCGCGCAGCCGCCGAAGGGCGGCAAGCCGCAAGGGCGCAAGGATCGGATTGAACACGCGGCGGATCGGAAGGAAAACCGAGCGGAAGCCCGCGAGCACGTCAAAGCGGAAGCCCAGCGGCTTCGCCAGCTCAAGAAGGAAGACCCGGAGGCATTCCGCCAGGCTGTGCAGGAGCGCAAGGCGCAGTTGCGCGAGCGGCTGGCGCATTTACAGGACACCAACCCAGAGAAGTTCGAGCAGGTCAAGGGCCGGATGCAGGAGCGCCGCCGGGAACGCCTGGAAAAGCGGCTGGCCGAAGAGCGATCTGGTCGAACGGCTGACGCCGAAATCCGACCGGCGAGTGAACTGACCCGCCTCACGTCTGAGGATTTGGAAGATCTGGACGATGCGCCGGACGCCGAGGTCGAGCAGACCGAAGAGCAATTGATTGACCTGGCCTCGGCGGCGCGCACTGTCGCCGAACTGGAGCAGGAAATTGCCACGCTCAAGCGTCTGGAAGATGCCGCGCGGCGCGTGCGACAGGGCGGGATTGACCGCAAGTGGGACGAGCTGTCCAGGATTCTGCAAACGGACGCCCCGCGCCTGGCTGCCAATGGCCGGTTGCGCAAGCTCATCATCTTCACTGAACATCGTGACACGCTCAACTACTTGACAGACAAAATCCGAGGGGTCCTGGGCCGGCCCGAGGCCGTGATCAACATTCACGGCGGAATGCGGCGCGCCGAGCGCACGGCGGCCGAGACCGCGTTCTGGCACGACGCCAACGTGCAAATACTGGTCGCCACTGACGCGGCCGGCGAAGGCATCAACCTGCAGTGCGCGCACCTGATGGTGAACTACGACCTGCCGTGGAACCCCAACCGGCTGGAGCAACGCTTTGGCCGCATCCACCGCATTAAGCAGACCGAGGTGTGCCATCTCTGGAACTTGGTGGCGGTGGAGAC